>ENA-OWOC01000249-OWOC01000249.1-gut-metagenome-genome-assembly--contig:-NODE-249-length-19086-cov-15.049187_pt1 | contig 19086 bp, 28 predicted proteins | sample MGYA00248245_ERZ651791 | MGnify/ENA primary metagenome ERZ651791 (study PRJEB26908, sample SAMEA4031703) | gut metagenome | biome: gut; feature: normal infant; material: stool | place: China | collected...
TAATCTTTCATAATAAGCCTGCGCCAAGAATACCCTTCGCCTCTTTAGGCAATGGGAGGAATTGGTGTCTTTGCAGGTACTCCTTTCTTGATTTCTCTGTCTTTTTTCTGGAAACGTTAATCTAACATCAACTGTATTTCTAAATAACCACCAGATGCACAATTGTACTTAATCACTTTTGCATTAAGCATGTGAACACTACATGGGTCATATGTAATCTCGTTTAAATCCGCCCCCAGATATTCAACGCAATCGGCATTCTTATATACATCTAACTCCATAAATTCTTTCAAAGTATATTCATGCATAATCTCTCCTCGAATTTCTATTATTTAATTACAAAGGAATTATGGAACAGGAAGCAATTGAATTATATTTTTCTGCAAGAAAAAAGAGAGGCTGAAAGTCTCTCTTTGAATTATTTTTTTGGCCATATCTTTCTTACTCTTTCAAGATTTCTCCTCATCAATCTGCTCATTAGTCTGCTCATCCATAAAATAGGGGAAAACATCGAGTTTACTGATGGAAACCTCAAAAGCCACACGCTTTTCAGTTTCCGAATCGTTAAGTTTTTTATTGTATTCACGGCTCTGGATACGTCCCCAGATTTCCACGTGTGTGCCAATTTCGAACTCAGCCGAAAAACGTGCATTTCTTCCCCATGCAATACAGGGAATATAATCAGATTTTCCGTACGACCGGTTTACTGCGATAAGTATATCGGTAATTTCTCTACCAAGCGGTGTCTTGCGATAAATCGGAGACTTGCAGACGTAACCGTTCAAATAAATCTCATTTTGGGTCCCGCTAACCGCTTGATCAGAATCCAGGAAGTCTACTTCCCGCGCAAATACCGAAAGCACCAGGTGGTTCCTTTCCCCATCATTCTGATTATAAGAGCGGAACTGTCCCTGGATTCTCACCTTTACGTCCGTCATATCCTCTTTTACATCAATCAGACGCTCTGACACCACAATCATAATGTCATCGTTCTGGTCACTTAACCGAGGAACCCTGAGTGTTACGGTATAAAATCCTTCACCAAACACCTCATGGCTGAAATTAAACGGCGACATAATCACACCTTCCATGCTTACTACGTTGTTTAGAATTTTTCTTTCCATTTTAGGTATCTCCTTTTCTTTTCCATAATCATTCGGCATTTAGCCTGTGTTTTGCTGCTAATGGAATTATGGATGTAATCTGTATTTTATTGGTTTTTTCTGAATGTTTTTATTCTGAAACGATTATAGCATGAACGGCTGCCGGATCATAATTACCCGAATCCGCGGATAAGGTTTTTCCGGTCTTTATTTCGATTACCACTTAATGTCTCCTATCTTATCGCTGATTATTTTTTCCATAATCAGCCGGTTGAGCAAGCTGATGTCTTCTTCGTGATCTTCCAGAAATTGCGGCAACCCAGCCCTTGACATCCAGACGCTCTCGATTTCCTCATTGGGATTATCAGATTTAACCGGGGCCTGTATATAATCGATATGCCCATATGCGATTGCAACTCTTTCATTGGACATAGTCGGGTTGGTGTATTCAGGCTTCGTCACAGAATCAATACAGACATCCTTAATTCCTGTTTCTTCCTGGACTTCCCGGATGGCACATCCAGAGCTTGATTCGCCCTTTTCCTGCATCCCGCTGGGGAAACCATACAGATGCCGGTTGACGCCGAGCCGAAATTCCTTCGACACCAGCACTTCCCCTGCCGGGTTGGTTATGACAGCGATAATGCCGGCTGTGTATCCGTCCAGATCCTTTGGGGAACTGACTTCCCTGCGGCTTACGATACTGTACCGTTTTCTTTCTCCCCGCTTATTTAGATACATAAGATAGGAATGAAATATAAAGCCGTGTCTTCCATTATTGATCACTTTTAAAAGCTTCATGGGCGCCTCCTTTTTTTTTCACTTCACTCTAAAAAAGAGGAAATGTGTATGGTAGCAAACTGTGAATTTTCCTGTACATGGTTCAGAATCTTAACGGTATTCTCAATCAGCACAATCATCTCCGACCACAGCCATGGGAATCAGGTCCGATGGATTTCCCGCAGGCAGTCAAGCTTGCCCAGACTTTCCTGAACAAAATAGTTATGATTTTTCAAAACGCCATAATGGTCGGTCACAAATTTCTTTTTCCCGGATTTTTCTGCTTCATTCGCTTGAGAGCAGATAAAGATGCGGTTTGGGTCCTTTTTTTCTGAATCAGTTCTTGTAGAACTCTTACTGGCCTTGTGTTTCCGTAGACATCATGTGTTTAGATGTATGCGTCCCATTCCGAATCGAGGCAGGCGTTATGACAATGAACCCCATATTCACATGGTGCAAGCACCCCGTCAATGTCAAACACCAAAACTGTGCTCGTATCCTTTATAAAATGCATCAACTCGCTCCCCTTATCGTCTTTTCTCATTCTTATTTCCCCATTCTCTTTTTGTATTGTCTGCTCTGTATTTACGGATTCCCTCCATGGATCCCGCCACTGTGATCTGGATTGGATACGCTTCGCTGTCGGGGCATTCGTAAGACACAACCCTCTGGTCCATCAATTCCGCAGGAAGGGTTAATGCTTCGTCAACTCCTCTTACCCAAATCTCATTGTGGCTCCGGTCACGTATAACGATGCTTTTCTTCATATCCTCCGTCTCTAATATTCTTGATAATTTCACACTTATCACCTTGTTTCCTTCGCCCGCTGCCAGGGCAAGCCTTTCTTTTATTTTATTATGATACGGGAATGTGCGCCAGTTTTGAAAACTTGCGGATAAGATTTTTGAAGGTTTTATGAAAAAGAAGCCCCATAAGGAGCTTCTTTGTGTATGGTTCGTTTTTAGCTTGGTCACCGCAACTTGCGGACTCCGCCATTACATGGTTCATACTCGGCGCTTCCGAACTCTGATAATGACACATCCGACAGATTAATTGCATAGATATCCGCATACCCCTGCTTCAGTTCTCTTAATTCATCTTTCCACTCATTTTTCCGATTACGTACGTAAAGAAGGTCCAGGACGTCTCCGAACGTAAAATGGGTCAGGACGGCATGATACACCAGATATCCGGTTTCTTCCTCGAATTTTTTTACTTGGCTCAACCATGCTGGATGATTGCTTAGTTTAAATAAGATCCCTTTAAATCCCGTACCCATATTTTCTGAATAGTAGACAGTATTATCTTTTTTTAAATCGCTTACAATATCTGGCAAGATTTCCAATGTCGTCATCCGCCGGACTGCTTCTTGTTTCATTTTTTCTCTTAAATTATAATCCATACATTTTCCTCTCGATGCCTTTTTTTACTGTTACAGTCTAATTATGCGAATGAAAAAGATATTTGAAGGGGTAAAAAAGAGAGCCTGCAATATACAGACTCTCAAGGGATTAATTATGTTATTCACATAGTATTTTCAACATTTCTTTTTCTGCGAAATCCTTGAACGTAGCCAAGAGCATCGGAGGTTCCCAATGACTCCACTTTCCGTTATCATACTGGTCATATTCATAAGTCTGTAAATCATACGAAAAATATTGTTTATCGTTCGGTGAATGCAGACTGCCGCTTCCATCCCAGTAATCCACCCATACCCAGCCGTCTGGAAGATTAGCTGCAGGAGTAGTTCGTGGAGGTCTTTCAAAATAATCATAAGTTATATCATCCAACTCTACCTCATATTCTTCATGCGTGTCTTCACTTTCCTGAAATAATAGATACTGTTCCATCGCAGAATCAGTAAAATTTCCATCAACTTGGTTTTGCGGCGTTTTCAGTGAATAAGCGATTTGTTTGAAGATATTCTTGATTGATTTTATTATATTAGTTGTTTTCTTTTTTATCATAAAATTCCTCACTTTAATAATTAGTCATTTCCAAACCTTAATTTACGGGCAGCATCGGCAACGCCTGTCCTGCTGCCCGCTATATGCAATACCGGACATGCCGGACACATTACCTTAAATTTCAGTTTAGATGATTAAGCAATTCCGGATTGTCATAGATATTTCCAATTACCTGACAATCTTTTAATGCGTTCCAAAAATCTTCATGACAATTATTCATTAACTCCATCACTTCGCTGTTATTACTTAAAAATTTGCCTAACTCAAACCTTCCATTATTCCATACAACAACAGCTCTATTTGTAAAATCAAATCCCTCTTTATATTCGTATCCTTCCTCTCCAGTGTCCTCAAAAGAAATAATGTCGCCCTCAAAAATCTTCTTTGCATAATGGTCTAAGAGATTAGTATATTGACATACCGTGATAACATCTACCTCCATCCAATCCGCATAGCGTTCATCAAAACCATGGTCAACATCATACACTGGCAAAATGTAGTGATGCCCTATGCACCTCACGTAATACCCCTCTATCCACTTAGCCCCATCAATTTGTTTTCCACGAAATCTAATGTTTCTCATGTTTTCCTCCAAAATGTTAATTATGCCGGTACTGGCTCCCAGCTTTGGCTTTCGCCCAATCAATGGCCCCGGTCGCCATCCTCGTTTGGTAAGGCACCCCCGTTGCTCTCTCGCGCGTTATCAGCTCACCACTCTTTTTTATTGTCTATCTGGTTTTTACTCCAGAGATTTTTTTACAAGGTCCCTCGTTCGTCCTTGCCCCGTGTTGCCGATAGGACAGCAAACCCTAATTTCACCATCCAATAACACAGAATCCTGGCATTAATCCATAGTCCTGAGAATCCCGCAAAACATATTTAACATACCGTCTCACACTGTTTCCGGTATAACCCTCGTTCCACTCCTCCAGTATGAGAAGGTCTCCCACCCTGATATCATCTTCATCTTTCTGGATCTCAAAATTCTTCTCCCTTGCTCGCACCGCCCTAAAGTATTTAGGTAGTATCTTCTTTTTTATAACTTTCATCTTTTCCTTTCTCCGGTTCTCCCGGAAACCTTAATTTTCAGTTTTCCTGATACATTTCGCTGCACCATTTGCAAGCGTCTGTATACCCATGCATGTACCCAAACTGAAAACTTACCCATACTGCAAACACAGAAAAAATAATACATAACGTAACTCTTAATGTTTTATCACTCATAATACCTCCAAACTTAAAATCTCCCACCACTTACCCACGGTATTGGATCGTTGAACCTTGTCAGGATAACCCTGGCAACCCACACAACCTTGCCGCACTCTACGAAATCTTAATTTAAGACTCGACTAACGTGCCCTGTTAAGCCTTCCTATTGCCCTGGCGCGTCATCGCTCTGCCGGGTAATCACCTTGTGGTGCAAGCTCCCACTTCAATATCCATTAGGATCTAAGTGGTGGGTTATCGACTGAATTACATTATTTTAAGCGTTCTTACAACTGTTTTGATATCTGGATTCTGAATCGAATATCTTTCGGATGAATTAAAATTTTCAATGAATTCTTCTGCATCTTCTTTACGTAAGAAGCGAAGAGCTTTGCTAAGCTTAACGGTATACGGAAAAGTCTTTGGGAAACTACGGCTTACATATTTTCGCATACCGCAGGAATCCGCAACCACAACATAAAACTCGGTTTCTGACTTTTCTTCCAGCTTAGCATTCTCGGACTCATCTTCCTGGAATATTTTAGCAAATTCAGAATAATTTCTGTTTTTTCCATTCGGAATTGCAAAGATAACTTTATCAAATCCCCACGGAATACTCTGAAGGTGTTGTTTGAATAACGATGCCACTTCCTTCGGATCTTGACCGAACACGCCACAGCCGTATGCGCCGAGAATCAAGGTTTTGACGCGATGTTTCTGTGCAACCGACAAGATGAACTGTATGCGGGAACTTAATGCCTCCGTATTTTCCTTATCTGATACATTATAATATTTTTGTGCAGCTGGTTTGTTTGGCGCGGCACAGTTGATTACATCACATGTAGTGGTTTCTCCACGTTTTGATACGAAGACAATATCTTCTGTATAAAGAGCACGGTTCAAATATAAAGTCTGATTTAAGTGCTTCTTATTCCATTCATAATAGCTATCCTCAAACCGTGACAGTACATTATATAGATTGGAAGCATGACACAGACATTCTTCCTGTGACATGGCGCCATCCAAAAACCGGCCGCCAGGTTTCTTAAACGAGGCAAAATTTAAAACTGCGGTTTTTTTTGCCTGATGTTCGAAAATCGCACTGACACTGTCTATGTCACAGACGCAGATATTTAATTCGCCGTCAGCCGTTCTCCCGTTCGGAAGTTCTATCATATCATGAACTGTGGCTATCTCTACAGAAAACTCCGTTTCGCCTTTAAATCTACGTTCCATATCTTCCGTATGGTTTGCTGCCTCATTTTTTCTTTTCTCATATTCATTCCAGTTTTCTTTAATATACATATTTCTCTCCTTTTTCTCAGTATTTTGCTTGCTATGTCATAACTACAGGAAACGCATCCACGTTACCAATCCTGTTTGTTGTTATTATAACGATCAGCTTCAGCTTTACGTCTTAAATGTTCTTCCATCGAAAGCGGTTTCCCAAGACGCTCCCACTCAGCTTTCGCCATACTATAAATATCTTTATATTCTGACAAATGGTCATTCACAGCAGAAAACACCGTTTCTGCCTTCTTGATAATATCCGCAGGAAGCCCATTTTCCTTCATGTGCTCAATCAGTCCGACAAACTCACCCATAACGAATCCTGTATGGGATCTTACGGTGTAAAATCCATCAATCATGTTAAAAATAAATTCATCTTGCTCTGAAACAGATTCCGGAACCTTATATTCTTCGTAATACATTTTTTTTATAAGCCTGCGCCAAGGACGCCCCCACCTCTTTAGGCAACGGGGGATTGGCGTAATTGCAGGCGCTCCTTTCTTAATTATAATTTTACTATTCCTTGTTCTTTTCGGTGCAAGCCGCCGCCTCAAAATCCTATGGATTTAAGCGGAGGTTTATTGACCATTATTTGCCGTCCCATTCGTAAACTGGCAGTCGGTTCACTGTCTCAGCATCCCGATCCAGACACAGCCAGATACAGCCGTTTACATCGGCCAGTTTCACGCATGCCTGCAGATCCGCTGGAATATTCCGTTTTTCCTCCCAGTCTTCCGGAATATGGATGAAGAATCCATAGTCTTTTTTCTCATACACACATAAATCAATGCCTGATCTGAGACCATATACTGACTCATTCAGTACATCTGCTGTTTCTTCAGTGATATGTGCTGTCGATATGGTTAACATCTTACTGGTTTCCATAGTAGCATTCCTTCCGTATGCGTCTTGCGGTTCTTCTAACATTTTCCGCCCAAGCTCCATATTTTGTGATCAATAATGCAGGTAATAGCGCTCATTTTGTCCATATTCTCCATTTCCTGCTCCTGCGTGGAACAACCATGACCATCAGGAATATCTCCCTTACTTAAGAACAGGACTACAAAATCACGCAGGTTCCGTAAATCCAGAATATCACGCTGATCCAGGTGAAGGGTACGGATAATAAGAGCCTCCTCCTTTGCGGATACAAACCCCCGCACTTCAGGATGATACACCTCTAGCAACTTTTTCACATCCTGAAAGTTTGTTGTCTGTTCTTCCAGGAGATATATCTCGTTCTGATTTGGGTTCAAACTCAGAAGATGAACCGCATTTTTTACATCTACGAAGATGTCAACTGGTGTCAGTTTTCCGGTATGTAAGATACATACTGGTTTCGTATCCGGCCTAATCTGGCATTCAAGAATCCAACCGTTACAATTCCTTTTCTTACTCAGGCATTTCCATGTGGTATTCTCATCCGGCGCTTTAAAAGTTAAAAATAACTTCTGGTTTTCAGGTGAACATAAAATTTCCGTCAACTTTTCCAACGTGATTTGTATTGCATACAAGTGTTCCATAATTCTCCTTTCCCTCACACAGATTAAATATCTGTTATTCCTTTATTAAATCAAAATAATTATGGTATGTTATTGTTCATTATAAAAAAGAAAAAGCCAACACCTGACGGTATTGGCTTAAAATTGTGCATTATTGCAACAGTGTTGTTTTCTCGGTGCCTTCGCTGAATAATTCATTTCTTACCATATTGAGGATTTGATCCAAATTGGCATTAATTACTTCTCTATCGGCTCCTTTATCGACTGCCTGCACCCTAAATTCCTTAAGGATAACAGCACATGTCACAGCGCATTCCTTCATGATCAGGTTAGGATTTCCTTTAAATTCGGTTTTTACAATTGGACCATCTGTTTCTGTTTTTATCATGTCTTTAATCTCCTGGATCTTGTTATATAATTTGGGTGTTAAATAAAGCCGCACTTCCGTTTCAGGAGGTGCTCTATTAAGCGTAAGCAGAAATATTTCACGGGACTGTAAAATAACAAATTTGTTAATAACCGCATATGATTCTTAGAAGTGTCATTATAGAAAATGATAATATTTGAGCCATCAAATTCGGTATTAATAAGATTAATATGGTCTGTTGATGGTACGTATTTTGGCTTAATAAGATATGACACGCCTATATGCAATAATGCGCTTATACCTATGCCCAAAATAAGGAGTATACAACCTAAGTGGAGTGGAATCTGAAAATTGCTTATAATTACAATGCTGATTACTTCTCCCATGCCCATAAAAAGTAAATATCCAATCATTTTACCCCTCTTTTTACATTACAAATTATTTTCGTGGATACTTTTGAGCATTTTTCTTACACCTACCCGAAGCTCCTTTGAGATAATTTTTTCATTATTTTCTTTTCCTTTTGCGATCTTCACCTCGTAAATATAGTTACGGCAAGGAACCGTTTTAAGCTCTTTTTTTACTGCATCCACCAACTTCCGCCACCTAGACTTGAACTGGGATCTACCAGATTTTCTGGCACTCTGCATTGAGTTACGACTGCAATTTCCCCACGGCGGTCGCAAACCGCCTTGACAGCCTTATGGCTATGGGGACTGGGTATACACGCATGGGTAACATCATCATCAGTGTGCATGATTATAATACCATAATAATATATTAAAAATCAAAGTTTCAAAACCTGCGGATAATGTTTTTTGAGTATTATTTCGCATTAAACAATATTTTTTGATAAGACGTATCAAAAAAAGACCAATGCACTTGCACTGGTCTTTGCGATGTTGCATCTTTTTCTCATACTTACATTACACTGCTTCCAAATATGCGGTTTTACATTCTTTCAGGCTACTGATGTCATAAAGATTGATTACTGACAACTGATCGATATGGTAATATGAAAAATCGCAGTTTCCAATCAAATTTCCATTTGCTGCAACATAGAGAGACTCAATAGTATTCTCATCCATTAAAATTTCATCAGACATCATACATTCCTTTGCTGTTTTCATTGATGCCGCACGTCCTTCTTTAATTGGAATCAGGAAATTGTATTCCTTATCTGTACGGTAGAATGCCAGTCCGCGGGCGATATCGTTACCATCGGTTCCATCATGCCACTGATCCACAGATAGTGCAACCCCACACATATCCGGTTCTTCCATCATAGGATAAACTTTCAACAGCTCTATTGCCAGTTCCAGTTGGTTTGCCATCCCATTTGTGACAACATAAAAACTGTGCGGGAGCTTATTATATTTGATTGCCTGCTCAAAGAAATAGCGGATACAGTGGATATTCAAGGATGGTTCGCATCCTGTAAAAGTTACACTTTCAATCTCATTCGCCATACTTAGCAGCCGGTCAATCAGCTCATCCGACATATCGAGATTCTGTGCATTCCCACGCAGGCAGTGCCCACACTTCATATTACAGCGTCTCGTTACTTCCAAAATCAAATTCATTATTTTCATCGTTTTCTCCTCTCTGTCTATAAAAAGCAGAAGGAATTTGAATCGCGGACTCCACTCCTTCTTACTGTTTGAAAAAATTATGGATATGAATCCGACATCACAAATCAAAAAGCCCCGGAATAAGATCCAGGGCCTTTAAAAGTGTGTCATGATGGCCTAGTTATCGTTGATTTCACTGCGGAAGAATTCGTCCATTTTCTCGTGGATGATCCGGTCCGTATATTCTGCCATGCACAGGGGGCTATCCATTTTGTTTCCCTGCCGGTGAAGCTATATGTCTTCCCATGATTTTCTAAATCAAGGCAATGTCCTCTTTGTTTTTGCTGTCCATCTTTTTCTCCTCTAACATACATTTTCTTTATAAAACTGCATTGAGCGTTCTGCATCCATGGCATAGCCGTAGTACGCAACCCTCTTTTTCGTGGTCTCTACAATCTCCCGCTTATTCTGGTCCAAAATAAGCGCCCAGCTATGCTGTCTCCACATGCCATCGTCACTAAGGGCATACCCCGTACAAATAAAAATATTGCCATTTTCTTGGTTTGTATGCCATAAATATGCCACATTACGATGACACTGTGATCTATCCCCTTTAATCGTCCGCACCGGCCGTCCGGTCCAAAGTTGCCCGTATTGAAGGATATTGTTCAAATCCGGTTCTTTCACTGGCAAACATACTTCCTCTCCTCCAAAGGCCAGCAGATGGTCACGCAGCTTTAAAATATCCGGGTTCGTTGAAAATAAGCTCCCTTTATAGCCGGTTCCCCACCATTTTTCGTTAATCCTTTCTTTCCATTCCGGATCGATCGGTCTGGTAAAAAGTGGAGTCGTTAATTGTTCTGGCATGGTAACTGGACGATCCGAGCTGTAAGCGGCAAGCTGCCGCATTTCCATCAGTGCATTGTTTTCCATCATAGTTTTCTTCCTCCTCATGATCCCTTTATAGATTACCTCCTAATTATGGGCGAAGATGCTTCTCTAAAATGGAACCCTGGGCTAGGACTCCATCCCTTTTTAGTGCCATATCTTGAAAAATATACAGATTGGTTTTTGTAGGCTTATATCAGCAGCCATAATTTTTCTGAAAACGATAGGCATGAGAGTTTAAATCATGCCTCTGTACCGGCGATGCCGGGATTACTAAGGAGGTCTCGAATGAAAGATATGAATTACAACAAAGAACAGATGATGAGCTGCGAAACTGCCTTTCGCTCTAGGTCTGTAAGCGCTGGCAAACAAGAAGCTTACCAGCCTTATCTCTCCCTTATCAAAGGGAAGTGCGTGGCAGAATGGGAGGATGAAACGACATTCTTCTCCTGGCTGCAGACGGAAATGGAGCTGACACCCGGCAGGAAACTAATCCGCTTCACCGCCGAACTCCCGTATGGTCCTGAAAACTGTATGCTTGATGGCAGCCCGGAAGAAGTGAAAGCAGCGCTCCTGGAAAAGTTTGGATGCGACCCGTTATTGCACAGACGGTATTTTATTGTTAAATATGGGAAGCAGGCCATTTCTGATGAATGGAAATCCAGAAAAAGATTCATCTGCTGGCTGTTCCATTATGAAGGTGAAATCAGTCCAAGTGCTAAACTTTGCAGAATGAGGGAAGAATCACCGCTCTCTCCGAGCAACTTCTGCTTTATGGAGAAGAAAAAAGAAAAGGAGTATAAGATTCCCTTGGAACGGCGCGAACTGTATCGGAAAATCGATGAGATCAGGAAAGATATTGGGATCAACTTCTTGGCCAGGTATAACGCATCTGCCGCACGTTCCGTCATTGATCCTGCAATCTGGCCAAAGGAGGATTTCCTGAAATGGGCTTGTGAATTGTATGACCAGGATGTATTATATCCTGGAATGCACATGCACAAGATTGATCCAGAACTTCCTTTCGCAAGAGGCAACGTGTATTTTAGCTGGCGAAAAGAATCCAAGAGGTCGCACGGTATGAGTTTTACGAAGCTTTATGAAAAGTGGGGCTTTTTCAGGCAGTATTATAAGGACCGTTTGGACACGGATGTTCCTTTTGAAGATTTCATGGAGCACGCACTCGTGGTGCGTGGATACCAGCTGAACCAAGAACTGCGTACGGAAGCAAAGGGCGAGACAGTCACCTTGGAGAATGTGTACTTCGTCGATACGGAATTTTACGATGACGTTAACAGGGTCTGTTCCGCTTATTCGATGATACCGCGTGAGGAAAATGGGTTTTCATGCCTGATGGAGTTCATGGAGTGGAGCATCCGAAGCGGCTATACGGACTATAAAGATTTCAGAAAGGTCGGGGAAGGAGTTTATTCCCCTAAGACATGCGTATGGGATATTTTCACACAGGAAAACTATGAAAAGCACTACCGCGATATCTCCCCTATGGTAGAAGGAGCAAAAAAGATGGATTTCATCTACCGGAAACGTGCGAACCTAAAGGCCAGCGGGGCCGGCATAGCAAAGGAATGGAATGATCTTGATACGTTCCGGTCCTGGTGTGAAAAGAACCGCATCGACGGGACCTGTAAAATCGTGCGCATCGACAAAAGCGCTCCCTATGGCCCAGAGAACGTGCTCGTTGTCCGGGACAATCCAGACGGGCCCTATAAGTCCATGCCTTATTATCTGAAATATAAGAACTTAAGGCGACGGGAAAATTTTAAGGAAGACTGGGGTAGTTACGCCGCATTTCATGACTGGTGCGATGCGCATTCCGTAAAGAATGGCGATATCATCACCCATATTGATTCCTCGCTTCCGATAGGTCCGGATAACGCATCCGTTGTGCATAAGGGGGAACAAAAGCCCGGAATCAGCACACAACCTCTGTATAAAAAATATGTGAGCCTCCGGCATTTAGGCAATGGGAGTGACGGCTGGGGAAGCCTTTCCGCATTTATTGCATGGTATGAAAATAAAAAGCTGGACAGCTCTGCAAGATTTAAACGGATCGATAAGTCTAAGCCGTTTGGCCCAGATAATGTTGTTATCGCAAAAAAAGAGACCGCATGATGCCAAAAAGGAGGACCGTTACGGATTGGTCCTCTTTTTTTTTGCGCAAAATCTAGCCTATGCGTATTTGTTTTCATGAAAGCAGATGTTTTTCCGGAACCCATATTAGATCCTCATATTCCAGTCTGTACATATATATTTCATTCGATAGCCAGTGCTCCTTATTCTGCAAAAATTGTAAGGAGGACCTATGCCATTCCCGAAGCTCGTCCTGATCCGCATATTGGCTGCTGACCACAAGCATCTCATGAATGGATAACGGTACAAGATAAAGATCATGATTGAGGCTCCTGGCCACTTCTTTCAAAACCCCTTCATATAAAATAACCGATGCCCCATACATCTCCTGCCAATTGGACAGAATCATAATCTCCGATGTGTTCTCCCATGGGAGACCTTCCATTTCCGGATGCGCTTTGATTTCCACTCCTATCAGTTCGTGCAGGCTGCTTATTTGTAACGGCAGCAGCAAGGGAGTGTTTTTCGCTGCTATACGATACAATTCTTCTGTGCTGACCCCCCATATTTTCATATCTTCTTTCGTTATTGGCACGGAATAGATGCCGTATGGTGCATCGATTTCGATTATGTAGAATGTGATGGCAAATTCCTGCCAGGGTATGTATGCTTTATCCTTTAACTCATCTATGTTTTTTCCATAGTGGATGAGACGGTGTGTGATTCGGCTGCTGATACTTGAAAAATCATTACGGTTCCCATCCAAAATCTTGGTGCTCGACTGGGAACGAAATAACCTCAGTATATCTGTTAATGCGGTTTCCAGATTTGTTCCTGATTTTATCAGCTCATAATAGGATTTTATGTTGTCAATGCGAATGTTCTCCTTTCCGTTTCTTGATAAAATCAGGGACACATTTTGTATTCCATTGTTCCCAACCTGTTTTACGGCCTGTAATGTTTCTCCTTTCCCTAGTTCCTTTTTCAAATCGTTAATAAGTTGACATGTAAATTCCTGAATCGTCATTTTTCTCTCTCCTTTTTTCTGCAATAAAAAAAGGCGCAGTGAAACCGCATTTTGCGACTCCTATTACGCCTAATCCGTAACCCCGTCTGCGTTTGCAGACGGCTTATCTTCTATTCTTCCCTATCATAATGCTTTTTCCGAAATCAGTCAAACGATTTTTTTCCTAGATATTTTTAATATCCAGAAAAACCTTATCCGCAATGTTTCCAGCCTTGCTCATTGGAAAACATCGTGCTATGATAGCTGATATCAACAGGAAAAGGAGATTTTTATCATGTCTGACATTTTACATATAGATCAAAAAGAAAGAGAAGAACTTTACCGCATTCAGGCCAGGACCACAGAACTTGAGCCTCTTTTAGGTCTTGAACGGGATGAGCGGGGAATATCCCTAAATAAGGCTGCAATTACGAATTCTTTTGCCGCACGGCGGCTGGAGCAGATTCGAGCGGAGCATCCGGCTGAGTGGGCAGAATACTGCGAACTTGCCGCACAGGAAATGGAATTGATGGATGGACTCGGTATCATAAAGACACTTATGGATGAACTCTTCCCAGAGGAAGCAGGTATTGACTTCGATGCTCTCTTGCGGAACCCACTTCATATTGTGAAGTGATTTCCCTCAAAAAAAGGAACCCGCGCGTTTTGCACGGGTTCTTTTTTGCTTACTGGCCCACAACTTTTTTCTCAGGATAAATTTCCCTCATGATTTTAAAAAGCTGGCAAGAGACTTTCATACGGACAGTCCGGTACTTAAGACCGGGAATGGATGTGCTTGATAAGTATTCGTTGGTGTGCTTCTTATAGGACTTACTGGCGTCCGAGAATACAGCGGCGAACCGGTCAAGGTCATCCAAGATGGATACGGTTGCGATTACACGATCTTCTGCACTTGCTGCCGGGTTACTCATCGCCTTTATGTCGTTATGAATTTCCATGACTGCATTGTACAGTTTATCGTACATCTCCTTATCCACGTTCCTTAAAGTTACTAAATTTTCTCTCTTAAACATATCTTTTCCTCCTATTATGGTCCCTATTCAGGGAAAAATGGTTAAGATATGGGGCAAATAAGTGTTTACTCACGTCCCTATATCTGATTACGAAATAATTATGAATGTGTATGCTGTGCGATAAGAGAAAAAAAAAGAGCCCCCATATAGAGGAGGCCCTTGAAAAATCCAAATGGCTTCATGCGTTTTTAAGCCGGAATCAGATCCTGTCTGTTGCGGTCAGGCAGCCTGAGTCTTTTGTTCACATACCCTTATCTAAATCAGACTTTGTCAGCTCCTGAATATGGAAAATCATCTTATTAATCCTGGCAATCTCGCAGTTAAATCCGTATTCCAGCATCTCATTCTGGTTCTCCAGATACCGCTCGGCCTGATGTTCACAATATTCTCTGTCTTTTTCCAGCTGTTTCAGCAATTCCTTTTCGTCAATCATCCACCTTTCTCCTTTCCTGCCGTCTCCATGTGCACCAGAGTCTTTGGGTCCTCCATTACATTTACGATGTATTTATCCTCCCCATCAAACAGGATCCATTCGCCTTTAATTTCCTCTGCGGGCTCCGTACAGCTTATCTCATAGCCATCCTTGAAAAGAACGGCTTCCGTCCAGGGAAGGTTCTCATTTCCATCTTCGAATTGTACTCCGCATACCTTAACATCAACAGACATGTTATTTGGAAAATCAATCGTATACATTATGGTTTCATCCTCTCCCATACATTCGGAGGCATCTCTGGGCACTTCGTGGAGCAGCTGATTAATCCGTTCCATTTCCGAACCTTCTATGAATAAATCTTCTTCGTATCTCATCTTTTTTTCCTTTCATTTTTTTAGTGACATTATTTTGCCTGTTGGCGTCATCTTCTCTTACCTGTACTGTCTTTCAGTGTGTTTTTCTATCATTATTCTGTCAATCTGCTTTTCCCTGTGCTATAATCGAGCTCGACGCCGGGCTGTATGTTATACACAAATACATATAAACAGATTCCATCTCCATCATCTTCAACGGATTTCGCCTCTATCCGGACACCTTCTGCGAGCAGGTTATTCCCTTCAAAAACCGGTGTCACGCGGTATAGCACGTGATATCCTGTCTTCTTTATAAAGTCTGCGACCATGTTTTCAAATGGAAGCATCCCCTCTACATTCATGAATCGTGTCCCGGTAATCAGATTCCTTTCGTTGGCATTTTCCCCGGTCAGCTGGAATCCAATCAGGTGGCAGCGGTTATAGAGATATTTTCCATCCACACAGTCATATTTGACTGTATGCCATCCGGTTGGCTTGACCGGACCGATGGCACCGCGTTCCTCTGTTGGCATGAGGTCAGTTCCGATGCAGGCCATGGCGGCCCCACATCTTCCAAGCGCATCCAATTCTGAATACTGTTCAAAGGATGTCTCCGATAGAACTGTCTCATCAAATTCTGGAATATTATTATTTAATACCGTGTAAGGAAGATCATGTTCCCGTGCAGCTGTATTGACTACAGCAGATTCCTCAGATACATAATCCGGCATGGTGGTTGTGACGTTCATATCCTTCTGGTATCCGTCTAAAATACCAAGAATGATAGCAAAGAACATAAATACGGGGATTAAGCATTTTTTTATTCTCATCGTTTTTTTCTCCTGATATATATTTCCTGCACAACGTCCGGATGGGAAAATCCATCAAACATAACTTGCGAAATTAAATCCCATTCCATGTGAAGTGGCAGGTCAAAGAACACATCTGCGGGATATACCGTATTCCAGCGATAAAGGACAATCCGTTCAATCCGATCAACATATGAAGATGCCTGTTCTGTTTCAATCATGCAATAACTGCCTTCTGATGCGGATTCCATGGGATTTGCCCGGCATAGAATCCATCTTTGTTCCCTCTCATTAAACTGTGTCGCACATGATGGCGCCATTATGATCTTTTGGGGGTGTGCTTCTTTTAAGATCAGGCGCCTGACCGCACGGTCATTTATCTGCCGGCGGCCGTTCAACGTCATCCCGTTTTTCTGATCTACGCATGCAATTAAAATCAATTCTTCTCCTCTCCTTTCCTAATTTGATATCGAATTAATTATGCTGGTTAAAGCATTGAGATAAACTTTTTCAATGAGGCAGGTCAAAAGTCATTATGGTGGATAAAATAAGACGCCCCGAAGGACGTCTTATGAAATGAAGAATTATGTATGATGAATTGTGTATCCCTGCCGAATCGACTCATCGACACTACATTACATTTGTTTTCGGGTTCCTGATATCAATTTCTCTTACCTCGTATTACCACCGGAAGCGGCTCTGTACTCCGGATTCCTACCATGGTCGGCGCGATCCAAAGGACTTTTTGTTCCTTTCGTCCCGGCCCGACCCGGTAAATCTGCCAATGCGCCTTCCGGATATGAGGCCGCGGAGAACGCCTTCCTTTTTCTGTCCTTACAGGAAGGGTTTCATCCCGCTGTTTCTTACGTTCTGTGGTATATCGTACCCCAACGTTCCATTTGCGGACTGATGAATATTTTGCCTTTGGTGATGGCCGGTAGATTGTTTTCTGCGCCTCGTTTTCTGTGACATCCGGTTGTTCCGATGATACATACGCCGCAAACAATAGGGCGTTGATTATGAACTGTCTCTCATCATCGAACTCCAACGTCAATGTATTAATGGTCTCCATTAAGGTCATTTCCATATGTTCCGGGCAATAATCAAATGACAGTCCACCGAACATATATTCCCCATCCTTTGAAGCGATGGTAACGACGGAACAAAAACTCACGATAGCTTCCCCGTATGGAACATCCCCAATTGTGATAAAGGCACCTAAGGGCCTGGCCTCGCGTACTAAATCATATCCCAATTCTTCCCAGTCCAAATAAACAGTCCGAAACGGCATGTGGAGCGCATAGACCGGAAACGTCAGATCATCCATTGTAAATAAATCATCCGCCAGTTCCTTTGTGATGGTGTAACACTGTTTGAATTTCAGCCAGTCCGCCACAGTAAATGTGGTATGGGCCAGGCGGACAGCTTCATCTTCTGCCTCTATCACCCCGTCTTTTACGAGCCCCTTTGCAGCTTTCTTATGACGTTCTTCACAGAGGCTTAAATCCCGGAGCCATGCCGCTGTGCCGTCATCGACCATCCGCTTTGCGTATTCCAGGGGATGGCATGGTCTGTATCTGTTTTTAGCCATGACTATCCTTCTTTTTTCTCCTTATATTTTCGATGATTTACTCAGAATGAAATTCCAATTGTAGGCGTTTCGTCTTCGTCGCAGCCTCCATTTGCTTCCGTGTCCGCAAATGTGCTTACATCCTCAAAACTGCACCCATTGCCATTGTCGCGAAGTTCAAACGGCAGGTCTCCGTATTTATTAACCAGGGACTGCAGATTGGAAATAATATCGCTTGTCATCCTTCTTGCCATTTTTTTCTCCTTCCATATAAACTCAGATTTCTTTTTAAGATTACGAGATAATTATGAATGCGGATAAAGAAATGTAATAGAAAAAAGAACCGAAGACTGATCCTCGGTTCTTTTTTTAATGGAGCCACCGGGCAAACCCGTGACTTTAGTCATGGGTAGTTGACGCGAATGGGGTAAACGTACCGTTGATATCCCAAGTACCTGCGCGTTTTGTGAATTCTGGATGGACTAAGCAGTGATAGAACATTTGATCAAAACTTATAACCTTTAAAATATCCCAGTTATTAATCGCAGATACATCACTTAGGCTACTACAATTACTGAATGTGCCATTCATATTGGTTACATTTGTAGTATTCCAGCTTGACAGCGGGCTGATATCGGTTAGATTGCTACAAAAAGTAAATGTGGTTTCCATACTGGTTACATTTGTAGTATTCCAGTTTGATAGCGGGCTGATATCGGTTAGATTGCTACAAAAAGTAAATGTGCCATTCATAATGGTTACATTTGTAGTATTCCAGCTTGACAGCGGGCTGATATCGGTTAAATCAGCACAACCATCGAATGTGCCATTCATATTGGTCACATTTGCGGTATCCCAACTTGACAGCGGGCTGATATCGGCTAGGTTACTGCAATTACTGAACGTGTAATTCAGATTAGTCACTTTTGCGGTATTCCAACTTGACAGTGAACTGATATCGGTTAGACTACGGCAACTACTGAATGTGCTATTCATACTGGTTACATTTGCGGTATCCCAACTTGACAGCGGGCTGATATCGGTTAGGTTACTGCAACCATAAAATGCGTAACTTATATTGGCCACTTTTGCGGTATTCCAGCTTGACAGAGATCG
>ENA-OWOC01000265-OWOC01000265.1-gut-metagenome-genome-assembly--contig:-NODE-265-length-17311-cov-4.997389_pt1 | contig 17311 bp, 10 predicted proteins | sample MGYA00248245_ERZ651791 | MGnify/ENA primary metagenome ERZ651791 (study PRJEB26908, sample SAMEA4031703) | gut metagenome | biome: gut; feature: normal infant; material: stool | place: China | collected 2015...
TACCTCTGCTTTGGCCCATGTGCCTGAAGTGCTCCTAAGGAACTGATGGATAAGGCGCGGGACGTCCAGTGAGATTCAGGAGTAAAAGACACTTGTAAAGTGTATTTCCATAATATAACATTCAAATAGAAAAGACTATTTCTATAATATAACTTGAAATAGTCAAGACTATTTCTATAATATATTTTGTAAATAGTCCAAATGCTTCATGTATAATGGACGAGACTCAAGAGAATTATCATATTATGGAGGTATACTATGGCGATTGTAAATGATGAGCAGGTCATGAAAGTATTGCGGCAGTACAACCCTTGGTGGCGGGTTCCGTCTGCCATTAGGGAAGAGAGCAAGCCACAGAAGCGGGTAGCGTACTATGAAGCGCTGAAAATGCTGACGCATAAGAGTATCCGAAGATTTGTCGTTTTGTCCGGTATGAGGCGTGTCGGAAAAACAACCATTCTGTATCAGATCATCGAACACCTGATTGACGAGGGCGTTAACCCGAAAAATATCTTGTATGTTACGTTTGATAATCCGATTTTAAAGCTCATCCATGCAGAGCACGTCCTGGCTATTTATGAAGCAATGTATCCGCTGGAAGGCATTAGATACATTTTCTTTGATGAGGTGCAGTATACAGAAAATTGGGAACTTTGGATCAAAGTGATTTATGACAGCAGAAAAGATATTCGTCTGATTGCTACGGGCTCTGCCAGTCCTGTTCTGGAAAAGGGAACCGCAGACAGCGGCACAGGCCGGTGGAGCGTTCTCAAAATTCCGACCATGTCTTTTTACGAATATTGCAGGCTGCTGAATCTTGACGTGCCTATTCTGCCGGATGACCTTCGCTTGTCCGAATTGGCGGACAAGAGTTTGGCATATTTGGGGGATTTGATGGATCAATTTGCCCCGCTGCAAAATCATTTTAACCGGTATCTGACAATCGGCGGTTTCCCGGAGCTTGTGCTGTCAGATGATGATGCCTACGCCCAAAGGATGCTGAGAGAAGATGTAGTCGATAAAGTGATTAAACGGGATGTGCTGTCACTCTTTAATATTCGAAGCCCGCTGCTGATGGAAAAGCTGTTTCTCTACCTGTGCATGAACGGAACAGAGATTTTTAATGCCACTACAGCAGCGAAAGAGTTGGAAAATACCTCGGTGGCAACAGTTGAAAGCTATATTAAGGCGCTGGAAATGTCCAATTTGATCTATTTGGCAAAACCAATGGACGTAGGCAGCAAAGGAGCCCTGAAGGGAAAACCCAAAATTTTCATTGCGGATGCGGCAATTTGCAATGCAGTGCTGATGATTGATGATGTTCTTTCAGATGAAAGTGAATTGGGGGCAATGGTGGAGACAATGGTCTATAAGCATATGCTTTCTTTCTACCAGGGCAGTCCTGCGCAGCTTGGATATTTCAGAAAGGCAAGGGATAATCAGAAGGAAGTTGATGTGGTGGCAGAACTTCCCCGCCAGAAGATCCTATGCGAAGTGAAGTACCGAAACAATTCCCATATTCCTGCTACAGATGCGATTGTGGAATTATGCCAGGATCAAACAACAAACGTGACAAACGCCTTTTTAATTACAAAACGGCTGGACGATTTTGGTATTACCCGGCATGAAACAGCCATACCGATTCTGCGAGTTCCTGCCATTGCTTTTCTTTATATACTTGGAAAGGCAGAAGCCCTGGGACACAGCGGAAAGCTTTAACAAGAAAGGAAATTTTAGATGACCCTTTGCTATAACTGCTTTAAAGAAAAAACAGAAGGAGAGGAACCTTGTCCCCACTGCGGCTTTGACCTTTCGGAAAATGTGAAAAAGTACCCGGTGGCCCTGAGGGCGGGAACACTTCTGAATGGCCGCTATCTCATTGGCCGGGTGCTGGGACAAGGAGGATTTGGCATCACTTACCTGGCTTACGACCAGAGCTTAAAGGCCCGAGTAGCGGTGAAGGAGTATATGCCAAACGACATGGCCGCCCGCGTGGGAACCACCGTCTCCGTGGCCATGAAAAGCCGGGCGGAGGATTTTGCCTATGGCCTGGAACGCTTTCAGGAGGAGGCCCGGACCTTGGCGAAATTCATGGGCCAGCCGGGCATCGCAGGAGTGACGGACTACTTTGACGAGAACGATACCTCCTACTTCGTCATGGACTACATCGAGGGTATTTCCTTTAAGACCTACATAGCCAATGCGGGAGGAAAAGTAAGCGTACAGGAAGCCCTGGACGTCATGATTCCGGTGCTGCGGGCATTGACGGCAGTACACGCGGAGGGATTCATCCACCGGGACGTGACCCCGGACAACATCTACATCACAAAGGATGGAAACGTAAAGCTTCTGGACTTCGGTTCCGCCCGCTACAGCCTGGGGGATAAAAGTAAGAGCCTGGACGTGGTTTTAAAAGTAGGTTACGCCCCCAAGGAGCAGTACACCAGAAGAGGCCGCCAGGGCCCTTACACCGACGTGTACTCCTGCGCCGCCTGTCTCTATGCGGCCATTACCGGCTACCTTCCTCCGGAATCCCTGGAGCGGCTTGACAAAGATACTCTGGTTCCCCCTTCCCAGGCAGGGGTGGAGATTCCGCTGTATCTGGAGCGGGCCATCTTAAAGGGCCTGGCGGTACAGCCGGAGGACCGGTTCCAGAAGGCAGGGGAGTTTTTGGAGGCCCTGGAGAGCCAGAGGGTGGTGGAACTGCCGGGAGGGCAGAAGAAAGCAGATGGGATGGATCCCGGCCGGGAAAGCCAGGCTGTGCCGAAAAAATCCCGTTTGACCAAGCTTGCCGGGGCGGCCGCAGGGGCTGCGGTGGTATTTGCCGCTGTTGCCCTGATCGTCAGCCGGAACCCGTCTGCCGGGTCAGGCGGGGAGGGAGGAAGCATTCAGGAAAATGCTGCCCAGGAGGTTTCGGCAGCAACCGTATTGATTGCCGGGGAGGAGTATCCGGCAAACCTGGAAGAACTGGACCTCTCCGGGAAAAACCTGACCGACAGCGACCTGGCAAATCTGGAACAGATGACGGGTTTAAAGACCCTGAATCTGGAGGGAAACCCGGAGATTCGCGACCTGACGCCCATTTCCGGATTGACGTCTTTAGAACATCTGGAACTGCCAAGCCCTTCTCAGATCAGCGACTTATCGCCCTTATCCGGCCTGAGGGGCCTGACCTCTCTTTCTGTGGGGGAGAGTTTTGGAAGCCAGCAGCCCGTTTCTCAGATTCAGGATTACAGCCCCCTGGCTGGTCTGACGGGCTTAAAGGAGCTGTCGCTATCCGTCACAAATATAAGCGATTTTTCCTTTTTGGAAGGAATGAAGGAGCTGGAAACCCTGCGGCTTATGGGAAGCATGGTGACGGGGGACTTAACCTTTGCAAAAGGGCTTACAAATTTAAAGGAACTGCGGGTTGTGGCAGGAAGCCTGGGAAGCGTGAAGGGGATTGAGGGGCTTCAAAACCTGGAATATCTGCAGATTTCCGATGAATCGGAGCAGCTGTTTTTCGACGACCTTATCTTTGTGGCCGAGATGGGGAAGCTTCAAACCCTGCGGCTCAACGGCGCGGGCCTGGGAAGTTTTCAGGGGGCGGAAAACCTGACAGAACTGGAAAATTTTTCGTTTTACGGAGATGAATTGTCCACTTACCGGGATTTGTCCCCTTTGCAAAACTCGACAAAACTCCAGACCCTTGTCCTGCCCGGACACAATGGAGGGTATGAAGGGATTACCTATAACGGGGACAGCCTGGCGGCCTTGACGAATTTAACAGAGCTGCATATGCCGGGAAATATCGAGAGCCTGGAGCCTTTAAGGAACCTGACTAATTTGCATACCTTAAACATCCGCTACAGCAGCCGTCTGACAAAAGAGAACTTTCAGTCCCTGAGCTTGCTTTCCGGGCTGCCCAACCTGCAGCAGCTGGAGGCTTGGGGGGTGAATGAGGTGACGGATCTTTCTCCCATCGGGGAACTGACCCAATTAACCTCCCTGGCGATCAATATTTCCGGCGGGGAGATCAACACGCCCATCAGTCTGGCTCCCCTAGCAAATTTGACGAACCTTCAGACTCTGACCCTTCAGGTGCGGGCCTCGGATTTGTCCCCCTTGTCTGCCTTGACCGGTCTTCAGACCCTGACCCTCCGGTACCCGAAGCTGGTGTCCGACTGGTCCCCGGTGGAACATGTGCCAACTGTCAACAAAGAACCTTAGGAAGGAAATGAAACATGCCAATCCATACTCAAACAATTTGTTACAACTGTTTTCGAGAAAAACCGGAAGGAGAGGGCCTCTGCCCTTACTGCGGTTTTGACTTAAAGGAAAATGAAGAACAGTACCCGGTGGCCCTGAAGGCCGGAGCCATGCTGAAACAGCGTTACCTTATAGGCCGGGTGCTGGGCCAAGGTGGATTTGGCATTACCTATCTGGCTTGGGATTTAAAGCTGAATGCCCGTGTGGCGGTGAAGGAGTATATGCCGAACGACATCTGCACCCGCATGGGGAACGCCGTTTCCGTGGCCATGGAGAGCAAGGAGGAGGAATTTACCTATGGCCGGGAACGGTTTCAGGAGGAGGCCCGGACTTTGGCGAAATTCATGGGGCAGCCGGGGATTGCCGGAGTGACGGATTATTTTGACGAGAACGGCACGTCCTATTTTGTCATGGACTATATTGAGGGCATTTCCTTTAAAACCTACATTGCAAATGCAGGCGGAACAGTCAGCGTACAGGAAGCCCTTGATGTGATGATTCCCGTACTCCGTGCCCTGACGGCAGTTCACGCAGAGGGGTTCATCCACCGGGACGTAACTCCGGACAACATTTACATTACAAAAGACGGAAATGTGAAGCTCTTAGACTTCGGTTCCGCACGGTACAGCCTGGGGGATAAGTCCAAGAGCCTGGACGTAATCTTAAAGGTGGGCTACGCCCCCAAGGAGCAGTACATCCGAAGAGGCCGCCAGGGCCCCTACACCGATGTGTATTCCTGCGCTGCCTGCTTGTACGCGGCCATCACCGGTTATCTTCCCCCGGAGTCTTTAGACCGGCTGGAGAAAGACGAGCTGGTTCCCCCTTCCCAGATGGGGGTGGAAATTCCCCTGTATTTGGAGCGGGCCATCTTAAAGGGCCTGGCGGTGCAGCCGGAGGACCGGTTCCAGACGGCGGGAGAGTTCCTGGATGCCCTGGAGAGTCAGATGGTGGTGGAACTTTCTCAGGGGGAGGAAGCAGCCGGACAGCCCCAGGAAAAAGAACTGCCCAAACAAAAAACTTCTAAAGCCGTGCTCATCGGAGCCCTGGCGGTGACGGCGGCAGCGCTGGTTCTGGGGGTCAACGCTCTGGTGGGCGGCGGGAAGAGCGGACAGGCGGGGAACCTTCCGGCAGCTGCGGATCATGCCTCTATGGAAGAGCAGGCCTTAAAAGTGACCATTGGGGGACAGGAGTACAGTACAGCTCTGGAGAAGCTGGATCTTTCGGATCAGGATTTGACCGACAGGGATTTGATTCCCTTGGGGGAGATGTCCAATCTGAAGGAGCTGAATTTGGAGGGCAACCGCCAGATTTCCGACCTGATGCCCCTGGCGGACCTTCATACCCTGGAGAGCCTGGCTCTCCCCATTCCCGCGGAGGTGACGGATTTATCCCCCATCGCCGGGCTGAACAGCTTAAAAACCCTGTCTATCCAGGAGAATCAGTCCAACAGCCAGCCAGCTTCCAAGATCGAGGACTACAGCCCCATCGCCAGCCTGGGAAACCTGGAAAAATTGGACCTGTCTGTCACAAATCTGAAGGATTTGTCCTTTGTCTCCGGGCTGGGCGGCTTAAAATCCCTGTCCCTGGCGGGAAGCCTTGCCATTCCGGATCTGACTGCTTTAAAGGATTTATCCCAGCTGGAGACTTTGGATATTTACGCGGGAGGACTTGGGAACCCAGCGGGGATTGAGGGATTGACCCAGCTGCGGCATTTGGAGCTGGGCAATGAATCCACTGCCTTTCAGATGAAGGATCTGTCCGTCCTTTCCGGGCTGACGAATCTGGAATACCTGCGGGTAGACGCCGATGGGCTGGAAAGCTTCCATGGGATGGAGCAGCTGGCAAACCTGAAAGAAGCCTATTTCTGGGGCTCCAGCGCCACCTATCTGGATGTGTCTCCCCTTGGAGGACTGTCCCAGCTTCAGATTCTGCGGCTGCCTGACCGAAGCGGCGGAAATAACATGCCACCCTACAGCGCGGATGGGCTGTCAGGGCTATCCGGCCTGCGGGAACTTACCATGAACAGCGCCGCCCAGAGCCTGGAACCCTTAAGGAACCTGACCGGGCTGACCAAATTATCCATTGCAGGAAATTCCTGCCCCGGGGCCTTCCAGTCCTTAGAACCCCTTTCCGGTCTGACGGGCCTCCAGTCGCTGGACGTCCAGTTCTGCCGTTCCACAGCCATCGACTTAAGCCCGCTGGCGGGGCTGACCCAGCTGGCCAGCCTGTCCATCGAAAGTTTCTCACCCTCTGACCCGGTGGAAAATCTGTCCGCCCTTTCCGGTCTGACGGGCCTGAAAACCCTGGTGCTGAATCTTCCGTCCCTGACGGATTTGTCGCCCTTATCCTCCCTGACGGGACTTCAGAGCGCCAACATCACCGCCCCCGGCGTGTCCGACTGGTCGCCCCTGTCCCATGTGCCGGTGGTAAGGCAGGGCGAATAAAAAAGAAAGAGGAACCATCCATGACAACCAAAAATCTCTGCTACAACTGCTTTAAAGAAAAACCCCAGCCGGAGGGCCCCTGCCCCTACTGCGGTTTTGACCTGGAGGACAATGTAAAAAAATATCCGGTGGCTCTCAGGGCGGGAACCATGTTAAATCACCGCTACATCGTGGGCCGGGTGTTGGGCCAAGGAGGCTTCGGTATCACCTACCTGGCCTGGGACGAGAAGCTGGAAGCCCGTGTGGCGGTGAAGGAGTACATGCCAAACGATATCTCCGCCCGTGTGGGAACCACCGTCTCCGTGGCCATGGAGAGCCGGGCGGAGGACTTTACCTACGGGGAGGAACGCTTTAAAGAAGAAGCCCGGATTCTGGCGAAATTTATGGGCCAGCCCAATATCGCCGGGGTGACGGACTACTTTGACGAGAACGGGACCTCCTACTTCGTTATGGACTACATCGAGGGCATATCCTTTAAGACCTACATTGCCAACGCGGGCGGGAAGGTAAGCGTGGAGGAAGCCCTGGACGTAATGATTCCGGTTCTGAGGGCCCTCACCGCTGTCCACGCCGAAGGATTCATCCACCGGGACGTGACCCCGGATAACATTTATATTACAAAAGATGGAAATGTAAAGCTTCTGGATTTCGGTTCCGCCCGGTACAGCATCGGGGATAAGAGTAAGAGCCTAGACGTGATTCTCAAAGTGGGCTATGCCCCCAAAGAGCAGTATATCCGCAGAGGCCGCCAGGGCCCCTACACCGATGTGTATTCCTGCGCCGCCTGCCTCTACGCGGCCATCACCGGTTACCTGCCGCCGGAATCCCTGGAACGGCTGGACCAGGATACCCTGGTGCCGCCATCCCAGGCCGGAGTGGAAATTCCCCTGTACTTAGAGCGGGCCATCTTAAAGGGCCTGGCGGTGCAGCCTGAGGACCGGTTCCAGACGGCGGGGGAGTTTCTGGAGGCGTTGGAAAGCCAGGAGGTGGTGGAGCTACCGTTCAGCCAGTCCGGTCAGGCAGCAGCCGGCCAGTCGGCTGGTCAGGGAGCAACCCTCACAAAGAAGAAAAAGCCGATTCCCCTGATTCTGGCCGGGGCGGCTGCGGCAGCGGTGGTGTTCGCCGCGGGAACCTTCCTGGGAGGCGGAGGCGGTATAGGCGGTTCCGGCGGGAGAGGCGGTTCCGGCGGCGGTGGAAATTCCGTTGTGGAAGCCCTGGCCCCCAAAGTCACCATCGCCGGGCAGGAGTACAGCACAGCGGAAACGGAGCTGGATTTAAGCGGGCAGAACCTGACGGATGCCGATCTGGTGAGCCTGGGACAGATGGAGAACCTGGTGAGCCTGAACCTGGAAGGAAACAGTGAGATTTCCGACCTGTCTCCCCTGGGGAATCTGACGAAACTTCAGTCTCTGGTGCTTCCCTGCCCGTCGGGGATCTCTGATCTGACCCCGCTGGCGGGCATGACAAAACTGGCCACCTTCCGTATGGTGGGAAATTGGAACAATGCCGCCCCGGCCAATGAGGTCAAGGATTTCCGCCCATTGTCCAATTTGAACAACCTGACGGATTTGGAGCTGGTGGTTACTGGTTTGGAAGATCTATCCTTTGTCTCGGGACTTACCAACCTGACGGTGCTGCGGCTCATGGGAACGGTGACGGCGGAAGATTTAACCGCCCTGTCAGGACTTACGAACCTGACGGAGCTGCAAGTCCATACCTCCGGCACCAAAACTACTGCCGGGATTGAGGGGCTGGTCAACCTCCAGCAGCTTAAAATTATGGACGAGTCCCAGTCCTTGTACCAGGACGATCTGACCTGCCTCTCCGGGATGACCAATCTAAAGGTGGTCCGTTTCCAGGTCAACGGCCTGAAAAGCTTCCATGGCATTGAGAACCTGACCAAGCTTGAGGAAGCGGATTTTTACGGCCAGGACGCCGCCTTTACGGATCTGGAGCCCTTTCGGAACCTGACGAAACTGGAATACCTGCGGCTTCCCAGGCATACGGCGGGGACAGCCTTTAACGGGGACGGCCTGGCGAACCTGGTCAATCTCCAGGAGTTAGATATGGAACATTCCGTGGAAAGCCTGGAACCTCTGCGTAATTTAAAGAACTTAAAAGTCCTGACCATGTCTACCGGAAGGTCGGCGGATGGAACCTTCCGCTCCATGGAGCCATTGTCGGGACTGACCAACCTGGAATCGTTGGAGTTAAATGTGCCAAACCAGGTGGATGTCAATTTCTCTTACCTTTCCGGCATGACCAAGCTGACGACTTTGTATGTTACAACCAACAGAACTGCCAGCGGGGATCCGGTGATTGATTTGACCCCTTTGGGCAGCCTGACCCAGTTGCGGAGCGTGGAACTTTCCCTGCCCCAGATTCGTGATCTGACCCCCCTGGCCGCCCTGCCCAACCTTCAGAGCGTGACCATACGGGGGGCGGAGAACCTGGACACCTCACCCCTGGCCAACGTGCCCCAGGTGAATGTGGAGTAAACATCAGGAAGGAGTTTCGAAATGAACGGCAAGAACCTTTGCTACAACTGCTTTCAAGAAAAGCATCAGCTGGATGGCCCATGCCCTTACTGCGGCTTTGACCTGGCGGAAAATCAGGAAAAATTCCCTATGGCCCTAAAAGCAGGGACGGTTCTCAACAGCCGCTACACCGTGGGCCGGGTTCTGGGACAAGGGGGATTCGGTATCACCTATGTGGCCTGGGATGAGAAGTTAGCCGCCCGTGTGGCGGTGAAAGAGTACATGCCCGGAGAGCTGGCCGCCCGCATGGACGGAAGAACGCTCACGGTGATGACCGCCGCAAAAAGAGATGATTTCGCTTACGGACAGGAACGTTTTCAAGAAGAAGCCCGGATTCTGGCCAAATTCATGGGGCAGCCAAATATCGCCGGGGTGACGGACTACTTTGACGAGAACCAAACTTCCTATTTCGTCATGGACTACATCGAGGGCATCTCCTTTAAAACCTACATCGCCAACGCTGGAGGAAAGGTGAGCGTCCAGGAGGCCTTGGATGTGATGATTCCCGTGCTGAGGGCTCTCACTGCCGTCCATGCCGAAGGCTTCATCCACCGGGACGTGACCCCGGACAACATCTATATTACAAAAGATGGAAATGTAAAGCTTCTGGACTTCGGCTCCGCCCGGTACAGCATCGGGGATAAGTCTAAGAGCCTGGACGTGATTTTAAAGGTGGGCTACGCCCCCAAGGAGCAGTATATCCGCAGAGGCCGTCAGGGCCCCTACACCGATGTGTACTCCTGTGCCGCCTGTCTCTACGCGGCCATTACCGGCTACCTGCCCCCGGAGTCACTGGAGCGTCTGGATCACGACACCTTAGTGCCGCCTTCCCAGGCCGGGGTGGAGATTCCCTTGTATCTGGAGCGGGCCATCTTAAAGGGCCTGGCGGTGCAGCCGGAGAGCCGGTTCCAGACGGCTGGGGAGTTTCTGGAGGCCTTGGAGCGCCAGGAGGTGGTGGAGCTGCCCCCAGGTCAGAAGGTCGGAAGCGGCGAGAGCCAGGCAGTGGATAGCCAGACAGCGGGCCATCCGGCGAGCCAGGGAGCTGCTCCGGCGAAGAAGAAAAATCCCCTTCCTTTGATCCTGGCCGGGGCTGCGGCTGTGGCGCTGGTGTTCGCCGCGGGAACCTTCCTGGGCGGCAGAGGAACGGGCCCGGCCTCCCAGCTCTCCGGCGGCGGGCCGGCTCAGGCGGATGGAGGAGGGGCAGCCGGAGACAGGGCAGTGGAAGAAGCCCCCAAGGTGACCATCGCCGGAGAGGAGTACAGCACGGCGGAAACAGAGCTGGATTTTTCCGGGAAGGGATTAACCGACGGGGATTTGGTAAATCTGGCCCAGATGACGAATTTAAAGAGCCTGAATCTGGAGGGAAATGAGGAAATTTCCGATTTGTCCCCCCTGTCCTGCCTGACTTCCTTAGAAAAACTGAGCCTGCCCCTTCCTTCCAGGATTCGCGACCTGTCCCCTTTGGCGGGGCTGACGAATATGAAAGAACTTTCCATCTCCGGAGATTGGAGAGAGAATCCGCCTGTGAATGAGATCAAAGATTTCAGCCCCCTGGCCAGCCTTTCCCAGATGGAAAACCTGGTGCTGGTGGTGACGGATTTGGAGGACTTGTCCTTTCTTTCCGGTATGACGGGGCTGACCCGGCTGAAGCTCTCCGGAACCGTTCTGACGGCGGATTTGACGGCATTAAAGGGCCTGACCCATTTAAAAGAGCTGAATCTTGATACCTACGGCCTTCAGAGCCTGTCGGGCCTGGAAGGGATGGCCAATCTGGAAATGTTGGAGATCGCCGACGACGCGGGCAGTACCTTTGTCCGGGATTTATCCAGCCTAAAGGACATGACCAATCTGCGGGTGCTGCGGTTTCGCATTTCAGGGTATAGTTCCTACAATACGGATCTGGCCTCCCTGTCCGGCCTGACGAACCTGGAGGAACTGATCGTTCCCGGTGGGGACGGCACGGTGGAGCTGGATTTGACGCCCCTGGCCAACCTGAAACATTTAAGAATCCTGAATACCGGCTGCAACGCCGTAGACTTAGGACCCCTGTCCGGCCTGAAAGAACTGACCCAACTGGACTTAGAAAACGGCGGCTTCGGCCCCACTTCCGGCAATGTGGAGTACACCTCCCTGGCCCCTTTGGCTGGCCTGGAAAACCTGACGTCCCTGACCATCCGCAACTCCCATGTAAGCGACTTGACGCCCCTGTCCGGCTTAAAAAACCTGCGGTCTTTGACCATTCACAACGCCGGTTCCATTACGGATCTGACGCCCTTAAGCGCCCTGCCGGAATTAACGGATCTGAGTATCTCAGCAACCCGGCAGCAGCTTGATACTTCTTCCCTGACCCAGGTGGAACGTATCCGGATCGATTAGGGACGGGAAGGCCGTAACAGGATGAGAGAACCATCAGAAGATGTTAAAGATAGAAGAAATGACAAGGAGGAATTATTATGGCACAAATTGAATGCGGGCGGGGACATTTGTACGATCCGGACAAATATCCCGCATGCCCTTACTGCAATGGAAATCAAAAGATTACGGTAACCGCCGCCAGGCATACCACCCCCATCCGGGCCATTGACCCGTTTCGGACGGCCCCTGTATCCGGGCGGCCGGTTACAGGAGAGAACCGGACGGCTCCTCTGTCCGGTCAGCCGGTAACCGGGGAGAACCGGACAGCGCCTTTAAGCCGCCCGGTGACGGCCCCGGCGAAAACGGCTCCCTTATCCGGTATGTCCGTTACCGCGCCCCAGAAAACCATGCCCCCGAGGGGCTATGGAAACGGCGGATTTGCCCCGTCCCATGGCGTAACAGTGGCGGAAGGCGGAAAAACCGTAGGAATGATGCAGGCCAAGATGGGATTTGACCCGGTGGTGGGCTGGCTGGCCTGCGTGGAGGGTCCCAGCAGAGGAAAGAGCTATACCATCCGGGGCGGCATCAATTCCATCGGCCGGGGAGACCGGATGGATATTGTGATTACCGGGGATTTAAAGATCTCCTCGGAAAATCACGCGAAGATCAGCTACAGTGAAAAGAACAACCGCTTCAATCTTCTTCCGGGGGAGGGGAGCAACATCATCTACTTAAATGATGAGGAAGTATTTTCCCCTATGCCCCTGAAGGCATATGATCTCATTGACTTTGGGGAGACCAAGCTGGTTTTCGTTCCTCTGTGCGGCGAGCATTTTACATGGAAAAAAGAGGAGGATCAGAACTGATGGGACTATTGAAAAGGCTCTTTGGACGCTCAAAGCCCTCAGCCCCCTTCCCGACGGATGGAAACGTCCAGGAGGAATCCGGGGCCGGGACACAAGCCCAGCAGGCCTATGAGGCGGAGGAGGAATATTCGGAGGAAATCCGCATTCAGGTGGGCAATATCCAGGGAGTGGGGGACAGGGAGCAGCAGGAGGATTCCTTTGCGGTTCTAAATTCCTCGGATCCTGAGCGGCGGCGCAGTCAGGGGCTTTTGGCCATGGTGGCAGACGGCATGGGAGGAATGGCGGATGGAAAGGCGGCCAGCCAGCTGGCGGTAGATGTGCTGCTGGATCGCTTTTCCGGATGGGATAGACGGCAGACCCCTCCGGAGTGGCTTTATGGCGGGGCGTTCGCTGCCAGTGACCAGGTGTTTTCACGGTCACAGGGAGCCAGCGGTACAACCCTGACCGCAGTCCATATATGGGAGAATCAGATGCATTGGCTCAGTGTGGGGGACAGCGCCATTTTCCTCAAGCGGGGAGGAGGCGTGTTCCAGCTGAACCGGGAACATACCTACCTGAATCAGCTGTATGCCAGAGAACTGGAGGAGGAGACCATTGACAAGACCAGGGCCCAAAGTGATGCGGATGCCAGAAGGCTGACCTCCTTTGTGGGAATCGACCATTTAAAGGAGGTGGATCTGAATTTGCGGCCATGGATTCTCAAACCGGGAGACGTGATCCTTCTGTGCTCGGACGGCATCAGCGGAGTTTTAAGCCCGCCGGAGCTGTTGGAGGCCATGTCCCTGCCGCCGGATGAGGGCTGCGCGCTTCTGGAAACCATGGTTCTGGAAAAACAGATTCCGGAACAGGACAATTATACCGGCGTGATGATCGCCTGCTGATGAAGTGAAATACCGCCTGAGCGCGGATGAAAGAATGAAAAGGAGAGGAAAATTGTGATGAAAAGATTTCGAAAGATAGCTGCGGCTGTGAAAACCGGAGCGCTGGTGCTTCTGATGACCCTGGCCATGGCCGTGCCGGCCTTTGCCGACTTTGACCAGAGCGTGCTGGACGGCGTGGTGCTTCTTTATTCCGGCGCCCCTGACAGCAGCGGAACGATGCAGTATTGGAGAGGAACCGGATTTTTTGTAGGAGAAGAGGGGCAGAACCCGGAGTACATTATCACCAACTGCCATGTGATTGAAGATTATATTCTGGCTGGAGAAGCCCTTGGGGGCGGAGAACTGTATGTCATGTTTGATGAAAACGATCAGCAGGAGGCCTACCTGGTGGTGTATGATGCCGCAAAGGATGTGGCGGTTTTAAAGCTGGCGGAACCTACAGATAAACGTGTACCTCTGCGGCTTCGCGCTCCGGAAGAAGACTCTTTGGGCAGCGAGGTATACGCAGTGGGATATCCTCTGGCGGCTGACGTTACGGTTCAGGCAGTTACCTCCGCCAGCCAAGGAGATGCCACGGTTACCACAGGAAGCATCGGACGTTTCCTGACAGAGAGCGGTACAGGAAGGGAATTAATTCAGACGGATGCGGCTTTAAGCGGCGGAAACTCCGGCGGCCCCCTGATCGACGGGGACGGAGCCGTGATCGGAATCAGCACCGCAGGTTCGAAACTGGACCAGAATCTGTTTTACGCCGTAAGCTCCAGTGAAGTAAAATTCCTCCTGGACCGGAATAACATCCCATACAGCCTTTATGAAGCGGAGGGCATTCCAGCGGCTTTGTATGCAGGCGCAGGGGCAGCTGTGATTGTGGTAATCGTCGTACTGGTTGTGGTGATGGGCAAGAAGAAAAAGGCTCCGGCCGCCCCCGAGGCTCCTGCTTCTCCGGTTCAGGAAGAGACCCCGGACAAAAAGGGATCGCCGGTGCTGCGCTCCATGGCGCCCCAGCACGGGGGAATGGTGGTACAGCTGCATCACCAGCCGGTGCAGATTGGCCGGGATCCCGCAACCTGCCGTCTGGTTTTCCAGGACGGAACGCCGGGGGTCAGTTCCAGGCATTGTCAGGTTTATTTTGACGAGCAGGAGCAGATGTTTATTGTAACGGATCTGAATTCCACCTACGGAACATTCCTGATGAACGGGCAGCGCATTGCGCCGAACACGCCGGTGAAACTGCCGCCTAACAGCTCCATCTATCTGGGCGAGGCGGACAACACAATCTATCTGGAGATGGAAGCATGATGAAAATTTCCTATTACGCCTATACCAACAAGGGAGGACGTCCGAATAACGAGGACAGCATCTGCTGCGGCCTTCAAAATAGAAGGGGAGTTTTCGTGCTGGCAGACGGTCTGGGCGGGCATAGCAGCGGCGAGGTGGCTTCCGGCCTTGCCGCCCAGGCCATCCGGGAGGGCTGCGCCGGAGCAGAGAACCTGGACAGCGAAACGCTGAAAGGACAGCTGGAGGAGGCCAACCGTCTGGTGTTGGAGGGGCAGAAGGTTCCGGGCCGGGAAGATATGAAGACAACGGCGGTGGCCCTGGCCCTGGAGGGAGACCTGGCCTTCTGGGCTCATGTGGGAGACTCCCGCCTTTACCGTTTCTCAGACGGTCAGCTGGTCTTTGCGACCCGCGACCACTCGGTTACCTACATGAAATATCTGGGAGGGGAGATTTCCTATATGGACGTCTACCACGACGACGACCGTTCCAGCCTTTTGCGGGTGCTGGGAAAAGCCTCCTGCCAGCCGGAAACCGGGCAGGCAGAGCTAAAGCCTGGGGATGCGTTCCTCCTGTGTTCCGACGGTTTCTGGGAGTACGTCTACCAGGAAGAAATACAGGCGGATCTTTTAAAGGCGGAGACGCCCGCCCAGTGGGTTCAGCTGATGCTGCTGCGGCAGATTCGCCGGACGCCGCCTGGAAATGACAACTTTTCCGTGATTGCAGTTTTTGTGGAGGAGGAATGAGCGTGAAACAGAAGCTTTTAAAAGGAATCATGTGCTGGGCCGCCGCCTGTCTGATGGCGGTCATGTGCTGCGGACAGGTTCTGGCTGCGGCAAGCGCCCAGCCGGTGCGGGTGTTCGTCTATGAAAATACATTGTATACCTATGTGAAACTGGATGGAATTGACCGGCCTGTGACCCAGGTGGAAGCGAAAATCGGGAGCCAGTCATTTGGGACTTCCACCCGCTTGGAAACGGTACGGCAGGCGGGATTTCCCATCACGTATCTGCTTCTGGTGGATAATTCCACTTCGATGCCTCCATTTCGCGGACAATTGGAGGAATTTTGCAGCCAGCTGGTGAAAAGCAGCGGAGAGAATACCCGGTTTATCCTGGCTACTTTGGGAGACAGTTTTCAGATCATAAATGAGGACATTCCGGCTGAGACTATGGCGGAGCAGATCGCTGCCCTTCCTTTTGATGAAGACGTAACCCGGCTTCATACCTGTATGAACAGCGCTTTGGATTATTTTGAAAGTCTGCCCCGTCAAGGAAACGAGCTCCGAAGCATGATTGTCATTACGGATGCGGTACAGTATGACCCTCAGGGGGGAATCCCTTTTGAAGAACTGCTGGACCGGATAAAACGTTCCGATGTGATGCTTCATTCTCTGGGGATGGGAAGCGATGCAGCCGCTTTGGAGAAGCTGGGAGAGCTGACCGAAGCTTCCGGCGGAATGCATCAGGTTGCGGGAGAGAGTCTGGCCCCGGCGGCAGCAGCCGATGAACTGTCTGAGGCAGGCGGTGAGTTGATGGTTGTGGGATTTGATCTGACTGGCTGTGCAGCGAGCGGCGAAGATGAGCCGGTCTCTTTTACCTTCGCTTCCGGAGGAACCCTTTTATGTAAAGGCGAGGCGAACGTGGATATTCCGTTGTCCGGAGAGGCGCAGGCAGAGGGGGAGAGCCAGACAGAGCCGTCTGCAGAGGGAACGCCGTCCGATTCGTCTCAAAGCAGCCAGGAGACTTCTGAAAACTCAGCGCTTCAGTCAGGAAGCGGAGAAACAAAGTCCGCCGCGGCCCGGGAAAAAGGCGGTGACGTATGGATTGCAGCAGGCGTTGCGGCCGTTTTGGCAATTATAATAATCCTGTATCTGATTAACAGAAGAAAGCGGGCTGAACGAATCCAAACTCCTTTGCAGAAGATCCCAAAAGAATATCCGGAGGGCATTTTTGTGCGGTTGGATGATCCGGATGGGATACTGATTTCACGGCGGAAAGAGTTTTCCTTAACAAAAGAGCTGATCGCAGGTGGATCTGACTCCTGTGATATTGTTCTTTCAGAGGAGAAAATTCCTCCCCGGGCGTTGCGGATTTTTATAGAAAACAGCCGTGTTTACGTGGAACCACTGGTTCCTCAGCTTCAGGTGCTGGTAAACGACCAGCCGGCCTTAAAGCGTCAGGCGCTGCGTAGCGGCGACCGGATTACGATAGCCGGACAGACCTTCCGCCTTATGTTTTAATGCGAGAAATACTATGCAGCCAGAATATTGTATCCTTCTGCAAAATTTCGTAAAATATAAGGTAAAATGGGGAAGAAGGTGAGTATTACGGACGAGAAAAGTACGGACGAGAAAAGTACGGACGATTTGAGTCAGGAGTTGATGGTGGAATCTGATATTGACTCCTATATTAAGGAAAACCAGCCCTATTTCGTTGATCGCAGTATTACCGAACTGCTCTCAGAACTCTATGATCATCAGAACATTTCAAAGGCAGAACTGGCACGCCGTGCCAGCATGAGCGAGGTGTATCTCCACCAGTTATTTTCCGGAAGGCGCAAGCCATCCAGGGACAAGTTGCTGTGCCTGTGCATCGGTATGGAGTTGACGATTGACGAAACACAGCGGCTGTTGAAGGAGGCGGCTTACGCGCAGCTTTACCCGCGTATCCGGCGTGAGGCAATCATTTACCACGGCATCGTTC
>ENA-OWOC01000267-OWOC01000267.1-gut-metagenome-genome-assembly--contig:-NODE-267-length-17186-cov-5.123853_pt1 | contig 17186 bp, 12 predicted proteins | sample MGYA00248245_ERZ651791 | MGnify/ENA primary metagenome ERZ651791 (study PRJEB26908, sample SAMEA4031703) | gut metagenome | biome: gut; feature: normal infant; material: stool | place: China | collected 2015...
GCGCCTTGAGGCGTGGCCAAGTAGGGCGGGCTTAGAGCCCGCGTCCCGAGCCACCCGTTTTACGGGTGGCGGCGACTCTATTTCTTTTCATGTTTTGGCAAAGTCACATTCAAAAGAATGGCTACCAGGGTAGCAATAACTACCGGAGATTTGCCGAAAATAGTGGTAACCCAGTCGGGGAAAGCCGACAGAGAGGCGGAGGCCTGGGACACGCCCATGCCGAGGGCCGCCGCAAGGCCCACGATGGAAGTGTTGCGGTAGTTCATATTTTCAGTCATCACCAGCTTCATGCCGGTCATGGCGATGGAGGCGAATACCGATACGGTAGCTCCGCCTAAAACGGCGTAAGGAATGGTGGTCAGCAGAGCGGAAAACTTGGGAAACAGCCCCGCAATCAGGATAATCAGGGCGGAAAGGCCGAGAGTTATCCGATTTACCACCTTGGTGGTTGCCACGATACCTACATTCTGGCTGTAGGTGGCGGTAGGAAGACATCCCAGGACGGCGCCGATGATATTGCTGAGGCCGTAACCAAGGATAGCGCCCTGAAGCTCGCTGCTGGTGGGCTCACGGTCCAGACCGCCTGCGGTGGTGGCGGAGAAGTCTCCGATGGCCTGAACCGAGTTGATTACAAACAGGAGGCCTAAAGCCACACAGGCCGAAGCTTCAAATGTGATGCCAAAATGCATAACCTGGGGAAGCTGGAAGACACCGGCTTCTCCTACGCTGGTAAAACTGACCATCCCAAAAGGAATGGAGAAAAGGTATCCGGCAATCATTCCCACCAGGATTGAGGCCAGTTTCAAAAAGCCGGTAGCAAAATGGTTTAAAACGGTTACTACTACCAGAGTAAAGATGGCCACTACCCAGTTTTGCCAGGAGCCATACCCGGGCTGTCCGCTGCCTCCGGCCATGTAGTTGATGGCGGTAGGGTAGAGGGACAGGCCAATCGTAAAGACCACAGTTCCCGCAATCAGAGGAGGAAAGAGACGCCGGATTTTCTTGATGGTAAGCCCTACAAGAATGGCGCAGATTCCGCCCACAACCTGAGCTCCTAAAATAGCAGGAATACCTGACTGCTCCGCAATAGCCTGCATACTGGGAACATAGGCAAAGCTTACGCCCAGTATAACCGGAAGTCCGGCGCCTAGGTGAAAGCCGTTTTTATTTCCAATGGGAAACAGCTGCAGGAGAGTGGCAAGGGCGGAAACCACCAGGGAGGCCTGAATCAGAATGACCCGGTCTGCCGTGCTGATGCCGGCAGCGCCGGAAATAATAATAGCGGGAGTGACACAGCCTACAATCATAGCTACCACATGCTGCAGAGCCATGGGGAGTGCCTGGCTTAATTTAGGCACTCCATCCATTTCAAAAAGAGAGGCATGCTGTTTTTCAGCACTCATATTTCCACCTCCTTAGGTCAGGTGAATGCGGGTTCCGGTTTTTCCCTGGATTCCGTCCTTAGCTTTTTCAAGCAGGGTAATGAGGGCGGTGCGCCCTGGCTTCGACTCAGCGAACTTGACGGAGGCCTGTACTTTAGGAAGCATGGAACCGGGAGCAAAGTGGCCCTGCTTCATATAAGCGCGGGCAGTTTCCGTGTCCAAATCTTCCAACCACTGTTCATCGGGCTTTCCAAAGTTGATAGCAACCTTCTCCACAGCGGTAAGAATGATTAAAAAGTCCGCATCCAGATTTTCCGCAAGAAGTTCGCTGGCAAAATCCTTGTCAATCACAGCGCTGGCACCCTTTAAGTGATTGCCCTGGCGCGTAACGGGAATTCCGCCGCCGCCGCAGGCAATCACCAGCTGTCCGGATTCCACCAGAGAGCGGATGGCGCCGATCTCCACGATTTCTACCGGCTTGGGAGAAGCCACTACCCGGCGGTAGCCTCTTCCGGCATCTTCCTTCATAATGTAGCCGTATTTTTCTTCGGCCACCTCGGCCTGTTCCTTTGTCATGAAATGGCCGATGGGCTTGCTGGGAGTATCGAAGGCGGGATCATCGGCGTCTACTCTTACCTGGGTAATCATGGTGGAAACCGGAATGTCATAGAGTTCCCGGTTATAAAGCTCTTCTCTCAGCGCGTTCTGGAGATCATAGCCGATATAGGCCTGGCTCATGGCCACACAGACGGAGAGAGGAGTGTTGGGCTGATTGGGATCTTCCCGGCTTAAAGCGGCCATAGCGTTATTGATCATGCCTACCTGCGGGCCATTTCCGTGGGCGACGATTACCTCGCAGCCCTCTTCAATTAAATCCACAATGGCTCTGGCTGTGATTTTTACTGCCTTCATCTGCTCCGGCAGCGTATTTCCCAGGGCGTTGCCCCCCAAGGCAATAACAATTCGTTTTTTGCGATTTTCACTCATAATGAAATCCCCTTTTCGTTTTTGCGGTTTTTATAACAAAATACAAAAGGCTGCCGGCACCAACGACCGGCAGCCCGGAGTACGTCCTTTCAGAAAGGGCTGTAATGGTTTTTACTTCATTACTCTGGGAGTTCCCTTCTCCTCCAGCTTCTTTAAGATGTCAGCCGGATCTGCGAACTTGGCCAGCATGATCATAGCTGCGATGACATAGGGCTTGTAGCTTGCCTCTTTGTACAGAGGATCGCGGTAGCGGTCAAATACGGAAGCTTCCACCTCGCCGTCTACGCAGCTGACTCCGTTGATATCAGCAGGCAGGCAGTGCAGATACAGGGCCTTTCCGTCCTTGGTGGTCTTCATCAGCTCCTCGGTGCAGCACCAATCCTTGTGCTCTGCGTTCTGAGCCAGCAGCTCTTTCTCCAGCGCCTTGATTCCCTCGGTGTCTCCCTCGCCGTACAGGTTGGTTCTCTTCTCCATTGCTGCGAACGGCGCCCAGCTCTTGGGATATACGATGTCCGCATCCTTGAAGGCGTCCGCCATGTCGTGGGATACACGGAAGGAACCTCCGGATTTCTCCGCGTTCTTTCTTGCCACTTCCTCTACCTCGGGCATGATCTCATAGCCCTCGGGATGAGCCAGTACAACTTCCATTCCCATACGGGTCATCAGGCCTACCACACCCTGAGGTACGGACAGGGGCTTGCCGTAAGAAGGAGAGTAAGCCCAGGTCATGGCCAGCTTCTTGCCCTTCAGATTCTCCACTCCGCCGAACTCATGGATGATGTGGAGCATATCGGCCATACACTGGGTGGGATGGTCGATGTCGCACTGTAAGTTTACCAGAGTGGGCTTCTGCTCCAGGATTCCATCCTTGTAGCCCTGGGTTACGGAGTCCACTACCTCGTGCATGTAGGCGTTGCCCTTGCCGATGTACATGTCATCGCGGATTCCGATGACGTCTGCCATGAAGGAGATCATGTTGGCGGTCTCACGAACGGTCTCGCCGTGTGCTACCTGGGATTTGCCCTCGTCCAGATCCTGTACTTCCAGGCCCAGCAGGTTGCAGGCGGAAGCGAAGGAGAAGCGGGTACGGGTGGAGTTGTCGCGGAATAAGGAGATTCCCAGTCCGCTCTCAAATACCTTGGTGGAGATGTTGTTCTCTCTCATGTAGCGCAGGGCGTCCGCCAGGGTCCATACGGCCTCCAGCTCGTCATCGGTCTTCTCCCAGGTCAGGAAGAAATCTCCCTCGTACATTTCCTTGAAATTCAGCTGATTTAACTTGTCAATGTAATCCTGTAAAGTTTTCATATGATATCGTTCTCCTTTTTAGATATGATGTGATAAGTGTAACTGGTTTTCCGTGTTTTACTTGCAGTAAACCGTGGGCAGAGCCGCATATACGGCAGCGCAGGTTACCAGATCCTGCTTCCAGGTCTTCTCATTGGGAGCGTGTGCCTGTGCCTCAGCGCCGGGGCCAAAGCCGATGCAGGGGATTCCGTTGCGGCCCATAATGGATACGCCGTTGGTGGAGAAGGTCCACTTATCGGTCAGAGGACGGGCCTTTCTCATCTCAAGGGTTTCCTCGGCTCCGATTCTCTCCTCGCCGAACAGGTTGGTGTAGGCTTCTTCCAGGGCCTTGGTTACCTTGTGATCCTTCGGAATTACCCAGGTGGGGAAGTAGCACTCGATGGGGTAGGTCAGGTTGGTGTAGGAAGGACGGGAATACTCGTACATGGATACTTTTACGTCGTCGCCGTACTTCTTTACAGCGGGCAGGGCGCGGATCTCATCCAGGCAGCTCTCCCAGGTCTCTCCGGCGGTCATCCGGCGGTCCAGGGATACGGAGCAGGAGTCCGCAACGGCGCAGCGGCTGGGGGAGGTGAAGAAGATCTCGGATACGGTTACGGTTCCGCGGCCCAGGAAGTTGGCTTCCTGCCACTCGGGGTTGTACTTCTCATCCAGCATCTTCACAAGGCCCTTTACCTCGTTCTCATCGGAGGCGTCGTTCTCGTTTAAGGCTCTGACATCCTGAAGAATGTCGGCCATCTTGTAGATGGCGTTGTCGCCTCTCTCGGGAGCGGAGCCGTGGCAGGAAACGCCTTTTACGTCCACACGGATCTCCATACGGCCTCTCTGGCCGCGGTAGATGCCGCCGTCGGTGGGCTCTGTGGATACCACGAACTCGGGACGGACCTTATCCTCGTTGATGATGTACTGCCAGCACAGGCCGTCGCAGTCCTCCTCCTGTACGGTTCCGGTTACCAGAACGGTGTACTGGTCGGAGAGCAGTCCCAGGTCTTTCATGATTCTGGCTCCGTACACAGCGGATACGATGCCGCCGCACTGGTCGGAAACGCCTCTTCCGCCGATCTCGGTGTCGTTCTCATAGCCTTCATAGGGGTCGAAGTTCCAGTTGTCCTTGTTTCCGATTCCAACGGTGTCGATGTGGGCGTCAAAACCGATGAGGGTTTTTCCGGTTCCCATGTATCCGAGAACGTTGCCCATGGGGTCGATCTCTACCTTGTCAAATTCCAGCTTTCTCATCTCCTCGGCAATGCGGTCGATGTGGGCCTTCTCATCGCAGCTCTCGCCGGGGAATTTTACGATGTCCCGCAAAAACTTGGTCATGTCTTTCTCGTAGTTCTGTGCAGCTTCCTTGATTTTGCCGTAATCCAGGCTCATTTCATTTTCCTCCATGTTTTATTTAGGTGGCCGCAGCCGGTCCGGGCAGTGCGCATTTCCCGGCCAGCCGCAGCGTGATTGTTACCGGTTCTTACTTTTCTTTGCCTTCCCATACGATGTTCTTGTAGCGGTCGGGGTCGGTGTCTCCCTCGGTGGAGAAGAGGAGCACTTTGGAATTCTCATCCAGTCCGATGTCGTTTCTCAGGTCAGCGTATTCCTCCATAGTCATCATGGCGGCCAGGGCTCCGAAGGGAGCTGCGCCGGATTCGCCGGAGGTGACGGGGGCGTCGCCCTTGATGGGAGCGGCCAGCATACGCATGCCCTTGGCGGCTACCCAGTCGGGAGCGGCGATGAACACCTTGACATGGTTCTTTAAAATATCCCAGGAGATGGTGTTGGGCTCTCCGCAGGCGAGGCCGGCCATGATGGTCTGCATATCGCCGTCCACAATGCGGGGCTTTCCGTCTCCCGCAGCCGCACCCTTATAGAGGCAGGCGGCCACATCGGCTTCCACCACCACAAAGGTGGGGGGATTGTCGGGATACAGGTTGGTGAAGTAGCCGACCACCGCTCCGGCCAGGGAGCCTACGCCGGCCTGAACGAATACGTGGGTGGGACGCTCGCAGCCCTGCTCCGCAAGCTGCTCGCCGGCCTCCATGGCCATGGTGCCGTAGCCCTGCATGATCCAGGAGGGGATTTCCTCGTAGCCGTCCCATGCGGTATCCTGAACGATGACGCCTCTGGGAGTCTCATCGGCTTCCTTGGCGGCCAGCCTTACGCAGTCGTCGTAGTTTAATTCCTGAATGTCCACCTGCGCGCCTTCCTTGCGGATGTTTTCCAGGCGGGTCTGAGTGGTTCCCTTGGGCATATGGACCACCGCTTTCTGGCGCAGCTTGTTTGCCGCCCAGGCGACGCCCCGTCCGTGGTTGCCGTCGGTGGCGGTAAAGAAGGTGGCCTGTCCGAATTCCTCGCGGAGCTTGTCGGAGGTGAGGACGGAGTAGGGTAAATCGGAAACGTCCTTGCCGGTTTCAGAAGCGATGTAACGGGCCATGGCAAAGGATCCGCCCAGTACCTTAAAGGCGTTTAAACCGAAGCGGTAGGATTCATCCTTGATATAGACCTCCTTCAGGCCTAAGTAAGAGGCCATGTGCTCCAGCTTCGTCAAAGGTGTTTTGCCGTACTGCGGAAAGCTCTCGTGGAAGGCTCTGGCTTTTTTAATCTCCTCCAGGCCCATGATGGGAAGGTTCGCATCCTCCGTTTTGGGCATGTGGTTGACCGCCCATCTGATTGGTTCGCTCATTTTCTCATTATCCTCCTTTTAATTGTTTGACTCGTGGTTTAGCTCGGGACGGCGTGTTTTCTTGCACGGCCTGAACTGTTAATCTGATTTGTGGCTGTTGACATCAATGTAGCTGTATAATGTAAATTTTGAGATTCCAAAATATTTGGAAATTTTATCCCCCGATTTGGTAATCAGGAAAGCGCCGGCGTCGTTTAAAAACTGAATGGCCATAACCTTTTCTTCCTTGTTCATCAGGGCTGCTGGTTTTCCAACCAGGGCTACGGACTGTTCAATGAGACTGTCCAGCAGGTCCGTCACATTGGTGACGATCCGGTCAGGCTGCTTTTCGCTGGTCTGGGGCTCTGTATCAATTAAAGCTTTGATGGACCGTTCTACAGTAAGCAGCCCGGTAATATCGTAATTAATGGAAAAAATGTAATCGACAGCAGTACGGTCATCGTTATGGATGTAGAATGTGCTGGACTTGAGAATCTTGCCATTGGCGGCTTTGGTCAGATAACCTACATGATCTTTTAAGGAGGCAGCCTCCTTATTGTGAAAGGCTTCCAGCACCACCTTGGAAGGACCGTCTCCTACCCGCCGGTTGGTAATATTTCCGTTGACAATGTACACAATGGAATGTTCCATATCATGTTTTTTTAAATCGTGAATGACGATTTCGCAGTCGGGACCGAACTGCCTGGCCAGGCCGTCGGCAAACTGTTTTAAGAGGTTTAAAGTATCGGACATGAGGCTGCCTCCTTTCCTGGGTGATCCCCAAAGTTTTTCAGTTACTTTGCACAAACGAGGATGAAATTAGAAAAATCCCTTGTTTATGATTCCATCATATCATAAAAATTTGGAATTGCAAGAGTTTTTACAAAAAAATTTTTCATAACTAAAAAATTTTGTATTTCGGCTTGCAAATAGCCTTTGTTCATGGTACTATAACCTTATAGAAATAGGGCGAAAATAAAGAGAAAAGGAGAACGGTTATGATTATTATTGGAAACGGTCGTTTGGTTACAAGGGATCCGGCGGCTCCCTTTTATGAGAACGGAGCGGTTGCGGTTGATGGGAACACAATCCGCAAGGTAGGGGAGACGGCGGCTATCCGCAGCGAATTCCCGGAGGCTGAATATGTGGACGCCAAGGGAGGCGTGATTATGCCCGCCTTCATTAATACCCATGAGCATATTTACAGCGCCATGGCAAGAGGGCTGTCCATTAAGGGGTATGACCCCAAAGGATTTTTGGAAATCCTGGACGGAATGTGGTGGACCATTGACCGCCATTTGACGAATGAAGCCACCCGCCAGAGCGCCAGAGTGACTTACCTGGATTCCATCAAAAACGGCGTAACTACCATATTTGACCATCATGCCAGCTTTGGTGAAATTCATGACAGCTTATTTGCCATCGAGGATGCGGCCAAGGAGTTTGGCCTTCGTACCTGTCTGTGTTATGAGATTTCCGACCGGGACGGTATGGACAAAGCGAAAGAGGCGGTGATGGAAAATGCTGCCTGGATTAAGCATGCCCTGGCAGATGATTCGGATATGATTGCGGGAATGATGGGAATGCACGCCCAGTTTACCATTTCCGATGAAACCATGGCGCTGGCTGCGGCCAACAAGCCCGATGAAGTGGGATATCATATTCATGTGGCCGAGGGAATCGAGGATCTGCACCACTGTTTAAAACATTACGGCAAGCGGATTGTGGACCGGCTGATGGACTGCAATATATTAGGAAGCAAGACCCTTCTGGCCCACTGCATCTATGTGAACCCTCACGAGATGGAATTAATTAAGGAAACGGATACGATGGTAGTCCACAATCCGGAGTCCAATATGGGCAATGCCTGCGGCTGCCCGCCCACCATGGAAATCGTTCACCGGGGTATTTTAACAGGACTTGGAACCGACGGTTATACTCAGGATATGCTGGAATCCTACAAGGTGGCAAACGTACTTCACAAGCATCATCTCTGCGATCCAAACGCCGCCTGGTCCGAGGTGCCCCAGATGCTTTTTGAGGGGAACGCGAAAATTGCGGGAAGATACTTTAAGAAACCATTGGGTATTTTGAAGGAAGGAGCGGCCGCGGATGTGATTGTAGCGGACTACATTCCCAGAACTCCCATGACGAAAGACAACATCAACAGCCACATCGTGTTCGGCATGACGGGACGCAGCGTAGTGACTACCATGTGCAACGGAAAAATCCTGATGAAGGACCGGGAACTGATCGGAGTTGACGAGGAGAAGGTACTCTACGAAGTGAGAGAAGAGGCAAAGAAGCTGGAAAGATCCATCAACGGATAAGAGAAGGAGGAAAAGCATGAGTGACCGTATGACACCCATTCCCTTTGGGAATTTGATGAACTGGATTCTGGAGGAACGAAAGAAGGGAACTGTATTTGGAATCCGCAAGCCCTTCCATGCAAATCCGGAGAAGATTTACGAGATTTTCGGACGGAAGCTGGAGACGCCCTTTGGTCCCGCGGCAGGCCCTCACACCCAGCTGGCCCAGAACATTGTGGCGGCTTATGTGGCAGGCAGCCGGTTCTTTGAACTGAAAACGGTTCAGAAGATTGATGGAGAGGACCTGCCGGTGAACAAGCCCTGCATCAAGGCGGACGATGAATGCTATAACTGCGAGTGGTCCACAGAACTCTATGTACCCCAGGCGTTTGACGAGTATGTGAAGGCCTGGTTTGCCTGTAAGGTGTTGGCAAAGGAGATGGAGCTGGGAGCGGAGGACGGCTTTCAGTTTAATATGTCCGTAGGCTACGACCTGGAGGGAATCAAGCTTCCCAAGGTGGACCGCTTTATCGAGGGCATGAAGGATGCCTCCGAGACGGAGATTTTTAAAGAATGCCGCAGCTGGCTGTTGGAGAATCTGGACCGGTTTGATAAGGTAACCGGAGAGGATGTGGAGGCGATTACTGCCAACATCTGCAATTCCGTTACTCTGTCTACCCTCCACGGATGCCCGCCCCAGGAGATTGAGCGCATTGCCCGGTATCTGCTGGAGGAAAAGCATGTTCACACCTTCATTAAATGCAATCCTACCCTGCTGGGATATGAGTATGCCAGAAATCTGATGGATGCTATGGGATACGACTATGTGGCCTTCGGGGATTTCCACTTTAAGGACGACCTTCAGTACAGCGATGCCGTTCCTATGCTGGAGCGTCTGCAGAAGCTGGCAGATGAGAAAGGCTTGGAGTTCGGCGTGAAGATTACCAATACATTCCCTGTGGACGTGAAGGCGGGAGAGCTTCCGAGTGAAGAGATGTATATGTCCGGAAAATCCCTCTATCCCTTGTCCATGTCTGTGGCCATGAAGCTGGCTAAGGATTTTGACGGAAAGCTGCGGATTTCCTATTCCGGAGGAGCGGACGCCTTTAATATTCAGAAGATTGTAGAAGCGGGAATTTGGCCGGTTACCATGGCAACCACCCTGTTAAAGCCAGGCGGCTATCAGCGTCTGGAGCAGATCGGCCGCATTTTCGAGTCCGTAGAGCCAGCCGCATTTTCCTGCGTGGACAGTGAAAAAGTGGAACGTCTGGTGGAGGATGTGAAAACAGATCCGCATCATGTGAAGGCGGTAAAACCACTGCCCTCCAGAAAGATTAAGCGTCCGGTACCGCTGACGGATTGTTTCGTGGCGCCCTGTGAGGAGGGCTGTCCCATTCATCAGGATATTACGGCCTACTTAAAGCTGATGGGAGCAGGAAAGGCAAAAGAGGCCCTGGAAGTAATTCTGAGAAAGAATCCTCTGCCGTTTATGACCGGTACCATCTGCGCCCACAACTGTATGAGCAAATGTACCAGAAACTTCTATGAAACGCCGGTCAACATCCGTCGGACCAAGCTGGAAGCGGCGGAGGGCGGCTTTGAGGCGGTTCTTTCAGAGCTTCATAAGCCGGAGATTACCGCGGACAAGAAGGCTGCGGTTATCGGCGGCGGACCTGCAGGTATGGCGGCGGCCTATTTCCTGGCAAAAGGCGGCATGGAAGTGACTATCTTTGAAAAGGAGAAGAAGCTGGGCGGCGTGGTCCGCAACGTGATCCCTGGTTTTCGCATCAGCGATGAAGCCATTGACAAAGATGTAAAGATTCTGGAGGCCCTTGGGGTTCAGATTGCTACAGAGTCCTATGTTGCTTCATTGGAACAGGTTCGGGAAAATTACGACTATATTGTGCTGGCAGTAGGCGCATATAAGCCTGGTATTCTGAGACTGGAGGAAGGGGAGGCGGTGAACGCCCTTGAATTTTTGGCTCAGTTTAAGGCTACCGGCGGTCAAGTAGACCTTGGGGAGAATGTAGTGGTCATTGGCGGAGGAAACACCGCGATGGATACTGCCCGGGCAGCCAAGAGAAATGCAGGTGTGAAAAAGGTTTCTTTGGTATACCGCAGAACGAAGCGTTATATGCCCGCCGATGCGGAAGAACTGGAGATGGCTGTCCAGGACGGCGTGGAATTCGCGGAACTTTTATCTCCCGTGAAGCTTTCAGGCGGGGAGCTGATTTGTAAAAAGATGCGTCTGGGCGATGTGGACGAAAGCGGACGCAGAGGAGTGGTGGAAACGGACGAGCTGGTAAAGGTTCCCGCCGATACGGTTATCGCCGCAGTGGGTGAGAAGGTTCCCGCAGCGTTTTATGAGGCAAACGGCATCGCCGTGGATCAGAAGGGCCGTCCTCAGGTGAACCAGGAAACCCTGGAAACCAATATTCCCGGCGTATACGCTGCAGGAGACGGGCTTTACGGACCTGCTACGGTGGTGGAGGCTATCCGGGACGGTTCCCAGGCGGCCAGGGCTATTTTGGAACAGCAGGAGCAGGAGCAGCTCTTCAGCCTGTCTGATGAGGAAACCATTTACTGGCGTAAGGGAAATCTGATGGAGGAGAATCCGGAATATACGGATATGCGGTGCCTCTCCTGCAACAGCTACTGCGAAAACTGCGTGGAGGTATGTCCCAACCGGGCGAATATCTCTCTTGTGGTTCCTGGCATGGAGCGCCATCAGATTATCCATGTGGACTATATGTGCAACGAGTGCGGAAACTGCAGAAGCTTCTGTCCATGGGACAGTGCCCCCTATCTGGATAAATTTACCCTTTTTGCCAGTGAGGGAGATATGGAAAACAGTACAAACCAGGGATTTGCGGTAACGGACCGTGAGAAAGGCATCTGCCGGGTAAGACTGCAGGGCCGGATGCTGGATTACCAGATGGGAGAAAAGTCTCAGGAGATTCCTGAAAGCCTCTGCCGCGTAATGGATACGGTAATCCGGGATTACGATTACCTTCTTTTATAAGACAGGAGTAACGGCTTGGGCGGTTCCGAACTGCTGCGGACAGAGAAAAAATATGTCAAGAGTAAAAACTATGAAAGTTATATTGACCTTTCCAACCACTACCCAGGCTATGGCCATGGAAAAGGCGGCGGGAGAGGAGCAGGCACCGGGGCGTTTGATCCCGGTGCCTGTGGCAATCAGCGCCGGCTGCGGCATGGCCTTTTCAGGACCGGCAGAGGCGCGCAAACAGCTGATTTCCCTGGCAAAATCCAGAGAAATAGAAGTGGAGGGAGTGTATGAGCTCTTATTGTAAGGTATGGATTAACAATCAGGAGATAGAAGCGGATCCGGAGCGGAAGCTGATGGAGGTGCTGCGGGACGATTTGCGGCTGAAGTCTGTGAAAGACGGCTGCAGCGAGGGAGCTTGCGGTACCTGTACTGTGCTGGTGGACGGAAAGGCCACCAAAGCCTGTGTGCAGAAGATGGGCCGGATGGAGGGCAAACATATTTTAACAGTGGAAGGACTCAGCCAGAGGGAAAAGGACGTTTATGTTTATGCCTTTGGGGAAGCAGGGGCAGTTCAGTGCGGTTTTTGCATCCCGGGAATGGTCATCTGCGCGAAAGCTCTTCTGGATGTAAACCCGGATCCAAGCCGGGTGGAGGCGGCATTTGCCATCCGCAACAATTACTGCCGCTGTACCGGGTATAAAAAGATTATTGACGCTATTTTGCTGGCAGCGAAGATGCTGCGGGAGAATTTGCCGGTACCGTCGGAGAGCACTTCCGTCAAAGTGGGCTCCAAGGTTCACCGGGTAGATGTGGAAGAAAAGGTGCTGGGTACGGGCCAGTATGTGGACGATTTGGACCAGGTGGACATCCCAGGCATGATTTACGGAAGTGCCGTCCGTTCCAAGTACCCCAGAGCCAGGGTTTTGGCGATCCATACGGAAAAGGCGAAAGCTCTTCCGGGAGTAGTCTGCGTGCTGACGGCCGAGGATGTGCCGGGAAAGAATAAGGTGGGACACCTGAAACAGGATTGGGATACTATGATTCCTGTGGGAGGGGTGACTCGTTATCTGGGAGACGCCATCGCCATTGTGGCGGCGGAGACCAAGGAGATTCTGGAGCAGGCCAAGGCCCTGGTGGAGGTGGAATACGAGGAATTAAAGCCTGTGACCTGCCCGGCGGAGGCTCTGGCGGAGGGGGCTCCCCTGGTCCATTCCACGGGAAATATTTTAAGCCATGAGCACCTGGTACGGGGCGACGCGGACCGGGTCATCCGGGAGTCCAAGTACAAGGTGACCAGACATTATGAGACGCCATGGACGGAGCACGCCTTCCTGGAGCCGGAGTGCGCGGTGGCCATGCCTATGGGAGATGGAGTCTTGATCTATTCTACGGACCAGAGCGTCTATGATACCCAGCATGAAACCTGCATTTTGCTGGGCCTTCCCCCGGAAAAGGTGATTGTGGAGAATAAGCTGGTGGGCGGCGGCTTTGGCGGAAAGGAAGATGTGACGGTGCAGCATCAGGCGGCCCTCATCGCCTATCTGACCAAGCGGGCGGTAAAGGTGAAGCTGACACGGAAGGAGAGTATCATCATCCATCCAAAGCGCCATCCCATGAGCATTGATATGACCACGGCCTGCGATGAAAACGGCTATCTGACGGCCATGAAGGCGGTGGTGGTTTCCGATACGGGAGCCTACGCTTCTCTGGGAGGGCCGGTACTTCAGCGGGCTTGTACCCATGCGGCGGGACCGTATAATTACCAGCACATTGATATTGACGGAACAGCCGTTTATACCAACAATCCACCGGCGGGGGCTTTCCGGGGCTTCGGCGTGACCCAGACTATTTTCGCCACGGAGATGAATCTGAACCTGCTGGCGGAGATGGTAGGAATCGATCCGTGGCAAATGCGTTACCAGAATGCAATCCGTCCAGGACAGATTCTTCCCAATGGACAGATCGCGGACCCGGCCACGGGCCTGGCGGAGACTCTGGAGGCGGTGAAGGATATCTATTACTCCAATCCCATTGTGGGTATCGGCTGCGCCTTAAAGAATGCCGGAGTGGGCGTGGGACTGCCGGATACAGGACGGGCCAGACTGATTGTGGAGGACGGAAAAATTCACATTCACGCAGGAGCTTCCTGCATCGGCCAGGGCCTGGGAACGGTGCTGGTCCAGATGGTGGCCGAGAGCGTTGGGGTGACGTCGGACTGCATCGTCTATCACAGTCCCAATACCTCCATGGCTCCGGATTCCGGAACTACCTCCGGTTCCCGTCAGACTTTGGTGACAGGAGAAGCAGCCAGAAGGGCTTCCAAAAAGCTTCGCCGGGATCTCTTTGAAATGACGGGAAGGGAGTATCATTTCCACAGCTATGACAAGCGCTATCTGGAAAATGTGGTGCTGGAGGTAGAGGACGAGGACACCCGGGATGTGACCTTTAGTCCCGAGGAGCTGGCTCTGGCCAATGGGCGGGAATACTATGCGGAATATCTGGCAAAGACCGACAAGATGGGAGCCGATGTGCCCAATCCCGTTTCCCATGTGGCTTACGGCTACGCTACCCAGCTGTGTGTTCTGAATGAGGACGGCACCATCAAAAAGATGGTGGCGGCCCACGATGTGGGCAAGGCGGTAAATCCCAAGAGCGTGGAAGGACAGATCGAGGGCGGCGTGCTCATGTCCTGCGGCTATGCCCTGACAGAGCAGTATCCCTTAAAGGACTGCGTTCCCACGGCCAAATTTGGTACCCTGGGGCTGTTCCGGGCAGACAAGGCGCCGGAGATTGAGAGCATTATCGTGGAAAAACCCGGAGTGGACGTAGCCTACGGGGCCATTGGAATCGGAGAGATTACCTCCATCCCGACGGCGCCGGCCATCGCGGGGGCTTACTATAAGTGGAACGGACAGTTCCAGACATCCCTTCCATTGGAAGGGACGCCTTATTCCAGGAACAGTTCAGGACGGCGGGAAAATGAGGGCAAAAGCAGGCGTTAAGCTTGCTTATAAGAATGCTTTTGCCCTTATTTTCACATCGGATGGACATCCGATGCTTCTTGTCCGGCTTTAGCCGGGCAAGAAGATGAGCCGTCCTGAACACTTCCATACCATAAAGAAATAGGAGGGCGAGAACAATGAAAAAACGGTTGAAGGGCGGAATTGTAGTGTCGGGCGGCGGGGCCGTTTTGGCCGATGTGGTCCTGGACGGAGAGAAAGTAGCGGCAGTAGGGCTTCCGGAGGAGATGGAGCTGCTGGCGGGAGCGGATGCGGAGGTTGTGGACGTTTCCGGCTGCCTGCTGTTTCCGGGATTTATTGACGCTCATACCCATTTTGACCTGCATGTGGCGGGAACGGTGACGGCGGACGATTTTTACACCGGCACCAAAGCCGCCATCGGGGGAGGCACTACCACCATCGTAGACTTTGGCACCCAGTATCCCGGCGAGACCCTGGCTCAGGGGCTGGCCAACTGGCATGAGAAGGCGGATGGAAAATGCTCCTGCGACTACGGGTTTCACATGTCCATCACGGAATGGAACCCGGAAATCAGCCGGGAGGTCCAGGATATGATGGACGAGGGGATTACTTCCTTTAAGCTGTACATGACCTATGATACCCAGGTGGACGACCAGACCATTTTCTCTATCCTGCGCAGGCTGAAAGAGGTGGGCGGCATCACCGGCGTCCACTGCGAGAACAGCGGCATGATTGCGGCTCTCCAGGCAGAGGCCAAAGCCGCAGGCCGCATGGGTGTTTCCAGCCATCCGGCCACCAGGCCCGCAGCTGCGGAGGCGGAGGCCATCGGCCGTCTGCTGAGACTGGCGGAAGTGGTGGATATTCCGGTGGTGGTGGTCCATTTGACCTGCCGGGAAGGCTACGACGTCATTCTGGAGGCCAGGAGAAGAGGCCAGAAGGTTTATGTGGAGACCTGCCCTCAGTATCTGCTGATGGACGACAGTCTCTATGAGCTGCCCGGTATGGAGGGGGCAAAATATGTGTGCGCTCCTCCGCTCAGGAAAAAGGAGGACTGCGACTGCCTCTGGGAAGGGCTTGCTTCGGGGCAGATTCAGACCGTTTCCACCGACCACTGCAGCTTTACCACAGAGCAGAAGGCTTTGGGAAAGGATGACTTTACCAGGATTCCCGGAGGAATGCCGGGAGCGGAGACCAGGGGAACCCTGCTGTACACCTATGGGGTAGACCAGGGAAGAATGACCTTGGAACAGATGTGCCGGGTATTGTCGGAAAATCCCGCCAAGCTTTACGGAATGTACCCTCAGAAGGGCGTCATCGCGCCGGGCAGCGACGGGGACATCGTGGTCCTGCGCCCGGGAGTGGAGGATGTGATTACCGCGAAAGACCAGCTCAGCAATATCGACTATGCCCCCTTTGAAGGAACGAAGGTGACGGCGCGGATTGAGAAAGTGTTCCTGCGGGGCCAGCTGGCGGTTTCCGACGGCCAGGTGGTGCTGGAGAAAGCGGGAAGGTTTGTGAAGAGGGGGAAGTATCGGCTGTAAAGAGAAAGCCTCAATTAATAAGAAGCTGCTAAATACTCGTAATAAAAAAGGCGCCTGCTATTTTCTTTGGGTTTATCTTAGGGAAAATAGCGGGCGTTTTTTTGCGAGCACCTGGAGCCTGAACAGAAGGGGCTTTCTATTTTTTGCTGCGGATGGTACAATGAGGTTATTGGGAACTGCTGCTGCAGCATTTGTTTCGAGTGAGGGGTGATGGAATGAAGATAGAGATTGGAAAAGATTTTCCGCGATATTTTAAGCCGGCTTACCCGGAGGAATTTGAGCTGTTTTCCCATTTTGAAGTGACGGCAGGAATCCCGACGGTTTTATTTGCGGTTACCACATGGAAGGAGAACGGACAGCCTAATGTGTGCTTCCATTCATGGAGCTGTTTCCATGGGGATAAGACCGCCTTTTTTGCCGTGATGGGGAATCTGTACCAGCACACCCATACGTATCAGAATATCCAGAGGGAAAAGTGCTTTTGCATCAATTTTCTGCCCGTCGGTTACTATGACCAGCTGGTAGAAACCATCCACCGCAATGAATGGGAGGACGATGAGTTTGAGGCGGGGGATTTTACGCTGGCGGAATGCAAAACGGTTCATGCGCCCATGATTCAGGAGGCGTTTATCAATATGGAATGCACCTTGAAGGACATCCAGGATTTGAGCGGGGCGGGGATTACCGCTATGGTCATCGGGCAGGCGCAGCATATTTGGGTGGAACAGGATTATGCACAGGGATATGAAAAACGCTATGGAAAAGATGGGTTTATGCTGCTCATACCGGCTCCCCAGGACCTTGTGACCGGCGAGCCGAATCAATCTGCGATTGCGACGGTGGGGATTGAGAAGTATGATTGAGAGCTATTTGGTTGAGGTGAAAGACAATGTGGAATGAAATGATGGAAAATTATGGCAGAGAAGACCGAAAAGATAATGATCCTAAATTATTCACGGAACAGTATCTGAATTGATAACAGTACCATGAATCTGAAAATTGATCCATGCAGCCATAA
>ENA-OWOC01000269-OWOC01000269.1-gut-metagenome-genome-assembly--contig:-NODE-269-length-17082-cov-5.407233_pt1 | contig 17082 bp, 15 predicted proteins | sample MGYA00248245_ERZ651791 | MGnify/ENA primary metagenome ERZ651791 (study PRJEB26908, sample SAMEA4031703) | gut metagenome | biome: gut; feature: normal infant; material: stool | place: China | collected 2015...
GTGACTGGAGTGCAGACGTGTGCGCTTCCGATCTTGATGCCAAATCCGCCCTGGCCCAGCACCCGGCCCACTATGTAGCGGCCATTGAGGACCGTTCCCGCCTCCAGGGCCACCGGGTATTTTTTCACATTTTCCGAAAGATCAAAACCGCAGTAGGGGCAAGGGCCGTTCCCTTCCGGGATTTCTTTAAAGCAGTTGTAGCAGAGATATGTTTCTTTTGGTTTCATTCTCCCTTTATCTCCTGTTTTCATCTTTTAAGGCTCAATGCTAATTTGGGAAACCTGGCTTACGGCGGAGGTATCCAGCTCATGCCTGGCTCCCCGGATGGTCAGGCTTTTTAAACCGGTCAGCCCTGCCAGGGGCGACAAATCTTCAATCGATGCCCCATTGTAAATGGTCAGGGAGCGGAGCTTCGTAAGGCCGGACAAGGGGGAAAGGTCGCTGACCCACAGGTTTCGGATGGTCAGGCTGGTAAGCCCGGTTAAAGAGGACAAGGGTTCTAAGCTCCGGTACTCCTTTGAATCTCTGGCAGAATATCCGCCGTAGGTCAGATCCAGTTCCCGAAGCCCCGTCAGTCCTGATAAGGGCGTAAGGTCGGTTACATTGCTCCCGGTGCGCAGGGTTCTCAGGTCCGTCAGGCCAGCCAGGGGCGATAAATCGACTCCCACATTTTCACCGCCCAGAGGCACCTCCAGGCTTTGAAGCTTCGTCAGCCCCGCCAGAGGAGATAAGTCGGCGATTTCCATATTGCCGGTGAGCACCAGGCTCTTAAGCCCGCTCATGCCCGAAAGCCCGTTTAAATCCGATACGCCGTCCAGATACAGGTACAAATCCTCCAGATTGGTCAGCCCTGCCAGAGCGGATAAATCGGAAAAGGTTCCGGCAGGCTCCCGGCTTCCCCGAATATGGAGTCTTTTTAGGTTCGTCAGGTTTTTCAGAAAATCCAGCTGGGAAATAGGGCTGTCCACAATCTCCAGCCGCTCCAGGCCTGTCATCTGGGATATGGCCTCATAGTCCGCCTCCTCAAACTCCGCTTCCTCCAGCCGAAGCTCCCTCAAAGCGGTGCTGTAGCTCTCCCCGCAGATGGTCACCTTCGGGGCGGCGGCTTCCTCCATCCGTCTGCTCTCCTGGGGAGACAGGGTTTCCTGTGTCGGAACGTTCGTCCCCTGCACATCCCCTGCCGGCTCTGACGCCGGAGCCGAATCCGGTGTGCCGGACTGCCCGGTTCCCAAAAACAGGACCGCGGCCAGGGCCAGCGCCCCGATTCCGCAGACAGCTGCCGCCAAACGTCCTTTTTTTCTCTTTTCCTGACTCCGAACCTGCTGCTTTTGGAGGGTCTCCTCCCTGCCGGAACCGGTAAGCTCCACTACGTTCTGGCTCTCCAGCGCCTCCAGAAACTCTCCCGCCGTCTGAAACCGGTCCTCCGGCTGCACTGCCAGGCCTTTTAAGATGGCCCGTTCCAGATACAGCGGAATCTCCGCCCCCGCCTCAGAAGGGGGCACTAAGGTATCATGGTCCAGCCGCTCCAGGGACTCCGGCGGCAGATACCCGGTGATGGCCGCGTACAGACAGGCGGCGCAGGAGTACACGTCCGTGTAGGGGCCCTGGCGGCCTCTGCGGATATACTGCTCCTTGGGGGCATATCCCACCTTCAAAATCACGTCCAGGCTCTTGGATTTATCCCCTAAGCTGTACCGGGCGGAGCCGAAGTCCAAAAGCTTCACATTGCCGTCCTTGGTAATGTAAATGTTGTCTGGGGTCACGTCCCGGTGGATCAGCCCTTCCCCGTGAACGGCGGTCAGAGCCCGCAGAACGGGAATCATCACGTTCAGAGCTTCCTCCGTGCTCACCTTGCCGCCCGCGTTAGCAATGTAGGTCTTAAAAGAAATGCCCTCGACGTAGTCCATGACGAAATAAGAAGTGCCGTTCTCGTCGAAGTAGTCCGTCACCCCGGCGATGTTTGGCTGGCCCATAAATCTGGCCAGAATCCGGGCTTCCTCCTGAAACCGCTCTTTACCGTAGGCGAAATCCTCCCGGCGGGCGGCAGACCGGGGCTGCACCCCCAGGCCGCCTATGCGGACGGCCATTTCCCCGGGCATGTACTCCTTCACCGCTACCTTGGCTTCCAAACTCTGATCCCAGGCCAGGTAGGTAATTCCAAATCCCCCTTGGCCCAGAACCCGGCCTATGACATAACGGCCTTTCAGGACTGTCCCCGCCCTTAGGGCCGCCGGATACTTGGCTGCGTTTTCCTCCAGATCAAAACCGCAGCAGGGGCAGGGGCCGCCCCCTTCCGGCTTCTCCTTAAAACAGTTGTAACAAATGTTTCTTTCCTGCTGGTTCATCCGGCACCTCCCTCAATCTCTTCCCCGTTTACCTCCCCTTCTTCCAGGTTGGGAAGGCCCAAAAGAGGCGTCAAATCCGTGGCCTGGGGAACGTTCAAATCCAGAACTTTTAAATTTGTCAGCCCGGAAAGGGGGCTTAAATCCGTCACCTGGCCGCTTTGCAGATTCAAATCCTCCAGATTGGTCAGGGCGGACAAGGGCTCCAGGGAACCGAATACATCGTCCCCGCTGCCCGATGTACGCCCGCTGAGCATTAGCTTTTTCAGGCTGTGAAGGTTCCGCAAAGGCTCCAGATCCTGGACGTTGCAGCCCATCCGCAAAGACTCCAGGCTGGTTAAATTGGCGAATGGGGAAATGTCCACCGCCTGGGGGAACTGGTTCTCCGCCATTTCCAGCTCCTTTAAATTCTTCATCCCCGATAAGGGGCTGTAATCCGTCACATAGTTCTGGGCCCGGATCCGGAGGGACTCCAGTTTCGTCATGCCGGACAGGGGAGTTAAATCAGATATAACTCCAATCTTTAAGTACAGTTCCTTTAAGTTCACCAGTGAAGCTAAAGGCGTAATGTCCTCCGCAAGCCCCAGGTCACTTTCCGGATCGATCAGGGCCAGGTCTTCCAGCTGTACCAGCCCGGAAAGAGGAGACAGATCCTCGATATTGGCCGCGGGCAGATGGAGGACTTTTAAGCGGGAAAGGCCGCTTAAAGGAGACAAGTCGGAAATACCGTCATTTCCCCCGATATCCCCGGAGAGCCGCAGCTCCTTTAAGTTCGCCATACCGGACAATGGGCTCAAATCCGTCATCTCGTTCCCCCGCAGATCCAGTTCCACCAGGTCCGTCATTTTTGCCAGTCCCTCCAGTTCCTCATCTGTCAGCCCCAGCTCCCGCAGGTCCAGGCTGGTCAGATTGACGGGGTACTCTCGCCCGCCGATGTCCGCCATCTCCACCGGTTCCTCCTGGCTCTGGCTGAATGCCTGCCGGCCCTGGGGAGAATCAAGCCCGCCGGCCGGATTCTCCTCCCGTCCCGCAAACAGCAGCGCCGCCGTGCCAAAAGCGGCAGCTAGCAGCACGCCGCCGGCCAAAAGGGGATAGCGTTTCCTATTCCCGGCTGGCTGCCCCGGCGCCAGCTCCACCACCTGCTGGCTCTCCAGCGCCTCCAGAAACTCACCCGCCGTCTGGAACCGGTCCTCCGGCTGCACCGCCAGGCCCTTTAAAATGGCCCGCTCCAGGTACAGAGGAATTTCCACCCCTGCCTGGGATGGCGGCACTAAGGTATCATGATCCAGCCGTTCCAGGGACTCCGGCGGCAGATACCCGGTGATGGCCCCGTAGAGGCAGGCGGCACAGGAATAGACGTCCGTATAAGGCCCCTGACGTCCCCTTCTGATGTACTGTTCCTTGGGGGCGTAGCCCACCTTCAGAATCACATCCAGGCTTTTGCTCTTGTCCCCTAAGCTGTACCGGGCGGAGCCGAAGTCCAGAAGCTTCACATTTCCGTCCTTTGTAATATAGATATTGTCCGGGGTCACGTCCCTGTGGATGAGCCCCTCCCCGTGAACGGCAGTCAGGGCCCGCAGCACCGGAATCATCACATCCAAGGCTTCCTGTACGCTGACCTTCCCTCCTGCCCCCGCAATATAGGTCTTAAAAGAAATGCCCTCGATATAGTCCATGACAAAGTAGGAAGTTCCGTTCTCATCGAAGTAGTCCGTCACCCCGGCGATATTCGGCTGGCCCATAAACTTGGCCAGAATACGGGCCTCTTCCCGGAAACGCTCCTGGCCGTAGGAGAACTCCTCCTGGCGGCTGCCGGAAATCACATGAACCATCCGGCCTTCCGCCCGGTCTGCCAGTTCACCGGGCATATATTCCTTGACCGCCACCTTGGCCTCCAGGCTCTCATCCCAGGCCAGATAAGTGATGCCAAAACCGCCCTGGCCCAGCACCCGGCCAATGAGATACCGCTGATTTAAAAGGGTTCCGGCTTTCAGAGCGGTGGGATATTCCTCCTGGTTTTCTCTCAAATCAAAGCCGCAGTAAGGGCAGGGCCCCATTTCCTGAGCGTCCGGGCGCTCTTTAAAGCAGTTGTAGCAGATCTGTTCTGTGACCGCAGGCATAGCACATTCTCCTCTTTTTTCCAGGCGGCTCTTTTGTAACCGCTTTACTTTCCAAAATTAATTTTATATAATATTCCTAACAGTTTAAGACAATTATTACTATTTTACGAAATATTACAACAGAATCCAATATGCTGCCTGCATAGTATTGGCAATTATTCCTCGTGAGGTGAACGCAATGTATTACGATTGGCTGTCTGACGCATTAAAACAGGAATTTGAATCCCTAAAACTTCTCAAGGAAAGCGATCGAGGCACGGTGACGCTGATCCGGCACCGTGCCTCGGGCAAAAAATTTATTCTGCGCTCTTTTTCGGGAAATGGAGAAGTTTACCAGCGGCTCTTAAGCTGCGAATGTTCCAATCTGCCCACCATTTACGAGGTTGCGTCAAAAGGGGAACAAAATCTGGTATTAGAAGAATACATCCAGGGGGACAACATGGGGGTAATGCTGAAGGACGCCCTCTTTACCCCCAAGGAAACCCGGCGCATCCTCCGCCAGCTCTGCCTCGCCCTGTGGGTCCTTCATTCGATGGGAGCCGTTCACCGGGATGTTAAACCGGAAAATATTGTGCTTCGGGAAAAGGAAGCCGTGCTCATCGACTTCGATGCCGCCCGGTTCCACAAGAAGGACAGTGAAAATGACACCCATATACTGGGAACCACCGGCTTTGCCGCGCCGGAGCAGTATGGCTTCTCCCAGTCCGACGCCTGCTCGGATATCTATTCCCTGGGAATCCTGATGAATGTAATGCTTACCGGAAAGCATCCTTCCCAGCAGCTGGCTTCCGGGCGCTGGGGACGCATTGTGACCCGCTGTACCCAGGTCACCCCTTCCAAGCGGTACAAAAATGTGCTCCGCCTGCTGAATGATCTTTAAAAAACGGAGGATTCCATGATGAAAAAAACATGTCCCTGCTGCGGCGCCCCTCTCCCGGAGGAGGCCGCTTTCTGCCCCCACTGTGCCAAAAGCTTAAACCGGCGCAGCAAAAATAAACCTCCCCGGCTGACTCCAAAAAGGCTTGTTCTGGCTGCTCTCATCCTTCTGGCAGCCCTTCTTCTGGCCGCGGGCGCATATGCCTTTCTGGGGCCAAAAACCTATGACGGCCTGGGGGAAGTCATTTACACCGATTCCGACGGCACCTATCAGGTACTGATCGGATGGGGGGACCGCTATGAACCCACAACGGAAACCACGCACAATGCTGCCGACCAGGACCGCTACCGTTTTCCCGTCAGAGTTTATGTAAATCATCAGGCCACAGGGGAAGACATGGCAAAAGAATTTCTTCAGAAGGTAGAATCCGTGGAAGTACGGGCAGAATCGGAATCCGAAAGCACCTTTCCGGTGCAGTGTACCCCTCCGGAATCCGGGTCTGAGGCCGGCTATCCCGGAACAGCCCTTGTATGCTTCGTTGATTATAACCGGGAAAGTCCAACCCAGAACCAGATTATATGGACCTTTTCCATGAAAAACGGGGATACCATTCTCCTGCGCCTGAATTTCACGATTTATCTCACCCCGATTTATAACTACAGTTCTGAGAATGCGGACCTTTCCAGCTCCGCCTCCCTCCAGGCGCTCATCGACCAGGTGGCGGGCGAAACCGAAAAGAAAGATGTGGTCAATATCCAGCTCCCCGCTATTACCTACACGGAGCCGGTCATCCTGCGGGGACGTGCCTTTAATCTGACCGGCACCCAGTCCGGCGGGCAGCGCACCACCTTTACCGCCGGAATCCAGATTGCGCCCACCGACGGCGCCCGGGACCTCATCAGCTATTTTGACAACATTGACTTCATCGGCGAGGGGATCGGTGTGGGCATCTCCTGCGCCAACCGCCTGTGGACCACCAACTGCCGGTTTGAAGGCTGGAAAACCGCCCTTTTCTCCTACGGAGATGCCTGGGTCAATGCCATGGACTGCCAGTTTGAGAACAATGAAACCGGACTTCACTATAATACCAACGAGCCCAGCCCCAGCGACTACAGCTTTACCGGAAATCATTTTAAGGGCAATACCACGGCAATCCTTCTGGAACGTGTGGGAATCGATCTCACACTGGATTTAGGCGGATGTATCTTTGAAGATAATGAAACGGATATTGACAACCGCTGCGGCCAGCCCCTGGATATTTCCGGGGCCTCCTTTCAGTAGTCCTTCCGGACCGTTTAAAAAGTTGAGTAAAACTCTCTATATAAGGAAGAAACCCATGATAACAAAACAATGTCCCTTCTGCGGCGCCCCTCTCCCTGAGGAAGCCGCTTTCTGTCCCCGCTGCGCCAAAAGCATAAACCGGCGCAGCAAAAATAAGCCTCCCCGGCCCTTTCCTGCAAGACTCCTGCAAAGGCTCCTGCTTTGCTGCCTGACAGCGGTGCTGGCCCTGGGAATCTGGTTTCGTATCAGTCCCAAAACCTATGACGGCCTGGGAGAAATCACCTACACCGATTCCGACGGCACCTACCAGCTTCTCTCCAACGTCAGCAGTGACCGCTACTACCCCATGACCGAGATTCACCAGGATGCCGGCGACCAGGAGAGCTACCGCTTTCCGCTGCGCCTGTACATCAACCACAGGGATACCGGAGCGGATGCCGGCGGTATGTTTCTGCAGAAGGTGGAATCCGCTGAACTGGAAATCCGGCAGCCCGGCCAGAGTCCGAAGCCGGTCACGGCTTCCCAGCCATTTTCCAGTGACGACATTCCCGGCGCGGCCCTGGTCAGCTCCATTGACTTCAGCCGTCTAAGCGCCGGCCCCATCGAGCTGGTCTGGGTTCTCCACATGGACAACTCGGACACCATCCGCATTCGCTCCAACCTGGTCATCACGCCTGTCCGCACCTACCAGTATGACGCCGGCAATGCGGATTTGTCCGATTCTCAGGCCCTCCAGGCCCTCATTGACCGGCTGGCTGAAGAAACAGGAAGGAAAGACACCGTGAATATTGAACTTCCTCCCGTCACCTATGAAGAGCCCATCACGCTCCACAGCCGCGCCTTCAACCTGACCGGCACCCAGTCCGGCGATCAGAGAACCACCTTCACCGCCGGTATTCTGGTGGAAGCCCCAGATGAAGCCGACGACTGGATCAGCCGTATCACCGGCATTGACTTCATCGGCAGCGGCAGCGGGATTGCCGTCTCTGCTTCCAACCGGGTGCGGACCCAGAACTGTTACTTTTCCAACTGGAAAACCGCCCTGCTGGCCTATGGAAATGCCTGGATCAATACCATGGACTGTGTATTTGAAGACAACGAAACCGGACTTTACTACAATGTCACCGGCGGCCTCCATGATGACAACCGCTTTACGGGAAATACTTTCCGCAGCAACCAGACCGCTGTTGTTCTGGAGAATGTGGCTACAGACGTCCGGATGGATTTTGGCGGCTGCCTGTTTGAGGGAAATCAGACGGATATTGACAACCGCTGCAATCAGTCCGTCAACATTCAGGAAGCCATCTTCCAGTAAAGGAGTTCTCACCGTATGAAAAAAATCTGCCCTTACTGCCAAACCGAGCTGCCAAATGAGGCCTCTTTCTGTCCCTACTGCGCCAGAAGCCTGGCTCATCCCAGGCGTCTCAGGCTGCCCTGGCATATCTCCGCCAGGGTTCTTCTTGCCGCCGCCGTCCTTGTTCTGGCAGCCGGCATTGCCGCCGTCCTCTATATCCAAACTTTGCCCCAAACCCTTGAAGGCATGGGGGAGATAACCTATACCGATTCCGACGGCTCCTACCAGATTTTGCTCAATGACAGTCTGCCGGACCGCTACTCTCCCAAACCGCAGATCGAGCTGGACGCCGGGGGAGAGGATTCCTACCGTTTTCCCTGCTGTCTCTATGTCAATCACAAGGCCACCGGAGCAGACGCCGGCGAGGAATTTCTGACAAAGGTAACGTCTGCTCAGGTTCAGATTGAACAGCCGGACGACAGTCCATCACCGGTCGTCTGCTCGGAACCTATGCCAATGGACTTTAATAAAGAAGCTGCTCTGGCAAGCCTCATCGACTACTTCAGAGACAGCTATAGTCCGGTCCGGATTCTGTGGACCCTCTCTATGAAAAACGGGGATACCATTGAACTGGGGATGGAGCTGGCCATCCGCGCCACAAATACTTATGATTATGATTCCACAAACTGTGACATGTCCGATTCCCAGTCCCTTCAGGCCTTGATCGACCGCCTGGCTGAAGAAACAAAGGAGGAAGATATCGTCAATCTGTACCTGCCCCCGGTTACATATGAAGAACCTGTTGTCCTTCACAGCCGTTCCTTCAACCTGATCGGCTCCCAGTCGGAAGAAGGGCGCACCACCTTTACCTCCGGCATCCAGCTTCGGGACAGCCCCTACTGGATCAGCTATATTTCCGACATCGATTTTATCGGGGACGGAACCGGCGTAGCCATCTCAGCGGCTTGCACAGTCTGGGCCAAAAACTGCCGTTTTGAAGGATGGAAAACCGCTCTTTTAGGCTTTGGAAACATGTGGGTCAACGCCACCGACTGTACCTTTGAGAACAATGGAATCGGCCTTCACTGGAATTCCACCGATGTAACCGCAACCGATTCCCATTATACCGGAAACATCTTCCGGGGGAACGGGTTCTTCCGCGATTATCCGTTTTTCATATACCTTAGTTTAGCCTCCAGTAACCGTTTGCCACAACGGCCATACATTGTCCTTTTTATCATTTTAAGTCTGCTGTTAGTTCCTTCTACGAAACCATTACTATACTCATATGCAACAGCATTCTCTACCGCATCAATATCGCGCCTTAATCCGTCAGCAAAACTCTTTAGTGCTTTTACCGCACTCTTACTATATTTCTCTACGAATAAGTATAACAAAGGAACTTTTCGCTTCTTAAATATATTACGGAACTCTTTTATACAACAGTGTATTTCCCAAATATTTGGATACTTTTCATAAATATTTTTCTTATGGTCATCTGTGAGTTCTGTATTCATCCACATGTGCCGAAATACCCCTTCACGTGTTATGTAATCTTTTTCTTTTCCTGTACTGCCTGTTTTATATTTTAAGCACTCTGTCATAGTTCGGACATATGGCTGCGGTTCAAAACATTTCTTTTCCTTCTGTTCTATTTTGCATAAATGTTCAAAAGCATTACTGATTGAGCCACAATAACCTTTTTCATATATTGCTTTTACTGTCTTGCTTTTACTCCATCCGGAGTTTAAACACTGGATTATGAAATCATAAAAAGGATCCATTTTACTTTGCCTAATCCCATACATACTTAATTCTTTTGGATCACCCTCACGATATTTAGCAATTGTATTTCGGCCAATTCTCATCCGCCTTGCAATTTCACGATAACTACAACCTTCTTTTAAATACTTCTGTATCTGGCAGATCATTTGATAACGTTTTTCTGAAAATCCCGGACAGTTATCCACATTGGATTCGATTTTTTTTACACGGTTGTTCCAAATCCGTGGATTTATTAGAATGTGGAATACTTATTGTTGATGGTAATTCATGATTTAAAGCTTTTTTGATTGCTTCCAAAAGGTTCTGGTGCAGGTGAAATCTGTCTGCAACCTGCATTGCATCCGGCAATTCCTCCGCAATTACTTTTGCGTATGCGCTTGCCCTGTCACGTGTAACAACTTTAATATGATTGTTTCTTATTAGGAACACTGTAAATACAAGGCTTTTCGGGGCCTGCAATCCGAAAAAAATAATATTTGATCTATCACATTACGCAGAAAGCCGTCCAGGTGCTATCTTGGGCGGCTTTTTTGCGTGGATAGACCGGAAGGAGGCAGAAAAATAATTACAGAAATTTAAGCTCAAAAATTGTGCAACTTTCACGAAAAGGAGGTTAGTGAATGGCAGATGAAAAACTGAACACAGGCCCCGAGGCGCAGAAAACCGAAGAGGCCCCCGCGCCCGCTGTGGCTGATCCGGCCCACGAGGAGGCCGCCGTTCCCGAACACCCGCCGGAACAGGCCGGGCCTGCCGAGCCCGGCGATGTGGTAATCTCTGCGGAGCAGATTGACGCGCTCATGGCAGAAAAGCGGCAGGCGGCCCGAGCCGAGGTGGAAAAGGCAGAGGCATCCCGTGAACCGGAAGCTGGGGCTCCTGCGCCGGATCGTCCTGCCGCTGAAAGCGAGAAAACCGAAAAACCGCGCCGGGGCCGTCCCCCTAAGTCTGATAAGACGGAACGCACCGGGCCGGAGGCTGAAAAGGAGCCTAAAAAATCCGGGCCCCGCAAGGGCCGCCCCTCTAAGGCTGACAAGGCGGCCCCCGGCGAGGCCCAGCCGTCCAAACGAGACAAATTGTCCCGAAGTGGCGGGAAAGCTCCCGATGTTCCTGTTCCCCCGGATGCCGGAAAGGATAAGCCCGCAAAGGAGGCCGCTCCCCCGGAGCAAGGTGTGACGGAGCCGGCTGTGCCGCCCCGTCCTGTGGAGGAGGGAAAGCTGGTCTATCTGAAACTTTCCGAACTCCATCCGTTCCATACATTCCGCCCCCATCCGTTCAAGGTGCGGGACGACGCCAAAATGCAGGAAACCGTGGCATCCATCAAGCTCAACGGCGTTATGGTGCCCGGCCTTGCCCGCCCGGAAAAGGACGGAAACGGCTATGAGATTGTGGCAGGCCATCGCCGCTGCCGTGGCAGCGAGCTGGCTGGGCTGGAGGAAATGCCCTTTATTGTCCGGGATATGACCGACCACGAGGCGGTGGAGGCCATGAAGGACAGCAACAAGCAGAGGGATCAGACGCTCCCCAGCGAACTGGCCGCCCTTTTGGATTTGGAGGTAGAGGACATCAAGCACCAGGGCTCCCGGCTGAAAAATGTGGCCGAGGGCGATGTGGGGAAACGCTCGGTTGAAATCGTGGGCGAGGCGCATGGCATGAACTATAAAAAGGTCATGCGGTATCTGCGCCTTAACCACCTTGTCCCGGAGCTCATGGATAAGGTGGACGATAAAAAGATGGGCTTCATGCCTGCGGTGGAGCTTTCCTATATCAAGCCGAAAAATCAAAGGCTGATTGCCGTTTCCATTGACGGGGAACAGGCGTCCCCCTCTCTGGCCCAGGCGAAACAGCTCCGGGAACTGGATAAGGAAGGCAAGCTCAACGGCGATGTGATTGACGGCATATTAAGCGAAAAGAAAAAGGAGGATCGCGGCGTGATTATTTCGATGGCCGAACTGGAGAAATATTTTGGCAAGGAGGCCACTCCCGCCAAAATGAAGGAGCAGATCATGACTTTGCTGGACGAGTGGAAGGAGAAACAGCCGCCCGAGCTGGCAAAGGCTCCGAAAAAGATGGAAAAAGACAAGTAACTCGACCACACTTCGAGACAAATTGTCCCGAGGGGCCCCGCCCCTCCTGCAGAGGGCTCTGTGGTGATATATCCCCCGTCGCCGCCTATATTCCTGCACAGCCGGGAGTGGGCCGTCAAGGGTGCAACGCACCGCCGCTTGCGGCGGCCTGCCCTTGACGGTCTGCCCCGGCTGTGTTACTTCCAGCGGCGCGGCGGGGGCATATATCCTCCAGAGCCGCTCCCTTTCCCATGACTGGGAAAGGGCGGGGGGATTGGGCTGAAGTATCTTTCTTCAAAGAACGGAGGTTTTGACAATGAAACGGCCACTTGCTTATATTACCGCCGGATGGCTTGGCGGTGACAGTGAAAACGCAGAACAGGCGGCCCGCTACTGCCGGGCGGTGTACGAGGCGGGGTTTTCGCCCATCTGTCCTACCCTGTATCTGCCCTTGTTCCTCAATGATGCAGTGCCGGAGGAGCACAAAAGCGGCATTGACATGAGCCGCGACCTGCTCCGCCGCTCCCATGTGCTGGTGGTCTGCGGCCATACCATGACCGAGGCCATGAAAAACGACATCGCCGTTGCCCAGCGGCTGGGGATTACTGCTACTACCCTTGAGGGCATCCTTACCGTCAAGGGACAGGGCCGCCGCTGATGGCGGCCCTTTTCGAAGCCTACATCACGAACCTGGGGAAATATAACGAGGGCAAGCTTGTAGGAGAAACGCTGAAATTCCCCACTACCACGGAGGAGGTGCAGGCGCTCCTAAAGCGCATCGGCGTGGATGGTGTGCGGTATGAGGAGTTTTTCATTACCAGCTTTGACGGGGATGTGCTGGGGCTCTATGACTATCTGACGGAATACGAAAATCTTGACGAGCTCAACCATTTGGCCTGCCTGCTTTCCGAGCTGGATCAGAGCGATTTGGAGAAATTCGAGGCTGTGATTGACAGCGGCGAGCACACTTCCAGCGTGACCGACCTCATCAACCTCACGCAAAACCTGGACTGTTTTGAATTTTATCCCGGTGTGGGGGACGATGAAACGCTGGGCCGCATCTATGTGGAGGACATGGAGGCCATTGATGTGCCGGAGCATTTGCTGAATTATTTTGACTATGAGGCATACGGGCGTGATATTCGGATCAACGAGGACGGCCATTTTGCCCCCGGCGGCTATGTGCTGAATAACGGAGGGAAATTCATCGAGCACTACCACGGGATCGAGGACATTCCCGCCGAGCACAGGGTTTTCTCCTATCCGAAACTTTCCATCCGGGAACAGATGGCGGCCTACAAGGAGATTATTGACGGTTCCTCTTTGGAAGGCTATCGGAAACTTTCCAATAAGGAGCGTGAGGAACGATAGACGGCACTTCGAGACACTTTGTCCCGAGGTGGCCGCCGGAAAGGAGGCGGTATAACTGATTGATGAAGATGTTTCCCGGCGTACCATAGCAATTTCTGTCCGGGCCAGCAAGCTGACGGCGCGGGGCCTTGCCTATGTGCTGGGGGCTGTGGGCCGGAAGATCCGCAAGGCTTACCGGGAACACCAAATGCCCCACGGCAGGCAGAGCGTGAAAAAGCTCATGGGACACGGTGCGGCTACAAACAGCATTGAACTTTCCGGAGACACGAAGGCTTTTGACCGGGTGGCCCGGAAGTGGAATGTAGACTATGCCTTTTATAAAACCGGGCCGGACAAATACCTGTTGTTTTTCAAGTCGGGGCAGGCGGATGCGATCACCGCCTGCTTTTCTGAATACTCGCGGAAGGTGCTGAATAAATCCAAATCCCGCCGTATCCCCATCCGGGAACAGCTTAAACAGGCGGCGGATCAGCTTGCGAAGGAAAAGCCCCGCAAGCGGGAACGGGTAAAGGAGGCGGTTCGTGAGGACAGATAACATCAAAAAATATGTACTCCCCAACATCCCCTATCTGTTTGTGCTGTGGGCCTGCTTAAAGCTGGGGACGGCTTACCGTCTGGCCGCTGGCGCGGATTTCGCCCATAAGCTCATGGGGCTGGGGCAGACCATCGGCCCGGCCTTTGCCGACTTTGCGCCGGGGCTCAATCCCTTTGACTGGCTCGTCGGCATTGTGGGTGCAGTGGGCTTCCGCCTGCTGATCTACTTCAAAAGCAAGAACGCAAAGAAATTTAGACGGGATGAAGAATACGGATCGGCCCGCTGGGGCACCGAAAAAGACATCAAGCCCTTTATCGATCCGAAGTTTGAAAACAACATCATTTTGACCGGGACAGAGTTTCTTACTATGAACACCCGCCCGAAAAACCCGGCCAACGCCCGCAACCTCAACGCCTGCGTGATCGGCTCGTCCGGCTCGGGCAAAACCCGCTTCTGGCTCACTCCGCAGATTTTGCAGGCCAGTGCGGATAAAAACGGCGGATGCAGCTATGTGTGCGTAGATCCGAAAGGCGGGGTGCTCTCCCAGGTGGGCTCTTTCTTACAGCGGCGCGGGTATCGGATCAAGGTGTTCAATTCCATTGATTTCACAAAATCCATGCACTATAATCCGCTGGCCTATATCAAGAATGAGGCCGACATCCTCAAATTTGTGGATGCGCTGATTTCCAATACCAAAGGCGAGGGCAAGGAGGGCGATCCGTTTTGGACGAAGGCGGAAACGCTTTTGTACTGCGCTTTGATTGCCTATATCATTTTCGAGGGCCCCGCCGAGGATCGTAACATGAATACGCTGGTGGATATGATTTCCGGCATGGAAGTAAAGGAGGACGATGAAAACTACTTAAACGCCGTGGACTATATGTTCAAGGGGCTGGAAAAGCGCAAGCCGGACTGTTTCGCAGTCAAGCAATACCGCAAATATAAGTTAAGTAGCGGCAAAACCGCAAAATCGATCTTGATTTCCTGCGGGGCCCGCCTTGCGCCCTTTGACATCCCCCAGCTCCGGGAGATTATGTCCTATGACGAGATGGAGCTTGACCGCATCGGGGATCGGAAAACAGCGGTGTTCTTTATCATTTCGGACACCACGCAGACCTATAACTTTCTTGTGGCGCTGGCCTTTTCGCAGATGTTCAATCTTCTGTGTGAACGGGCCGACAATGTTTTCGGCGGCCGCCTGCCCCATCATGTACGGGTGCTGTGGGACGAGGCGGCCAACACGGGACAAGTGCCCCAGCTCGAAAAAATCTGCGCGGTAATTCGCTCCCGCGAAGTATCGCTGACGCTCTTTTACCAGCAGTTAGCGCAGTGCAAGGCCATTTACGATAAACACGCGGAGACAATTCTCGGAAATATGGACAGCGTGGTATTCCTGGGAGGCCGTGAGGCCAGCACCATCAAGGAAATATCGGAAAACTGGCTGGGGAAAGCCACCATCTCCATGCAGACCGACAGCCGATCCCGTGGGCAGTCGGAAAGCTACAGTCAAAACAACCAGCGAGTGGGCCGGGAACTGATGACACCCAGCGAGCTGGCTACCATGCCCGGGGACAAGTGCATTTTACAGCTTAGGGGCCTGCCCCCGTTCTACTCCCCGAAGTATGATCTGAAAAAGCACCCGAATTATAAATACACGGCTGAAGCCGACAAACAGAAAAACGCTTTTGACCTCGACAAGCTCATCAACCGCCGCAGGCGGCCCGGGCTTAACGAGGCGTGTGAGATGTATGAGGTGTCTGTGCCGGACGATGCGCTCACGGAAGAGGACGAGGACATCCTCAACTATGACGACATCGACGATCCTGACGCCTTTGCATAAATGGACTTTGGGACAAAGTGTCCCGAAGCTGTAACCTGCCGCCAGTGATGGCGGCTTTTTTCATGGCCGGGGAACACCCGGAGAAATGGAGGATATATGGAGTTCTTTTCTTCTGCTGTTGATACTTTGCAGACTCTTGTTGTTGCTCTCGGCGCTGGTTTGGGCGTGTGGGGCGTTGTCAATCTGCTGGAGGGCTACGGCTCGGACAACCCTGGTTCCAAAAGCCAGGGCATGAAGCAGTTCATGGCTAATTAAAGGGAACAAAAAGAAAGGAAAAGCCAATCCAGACGGTATCAGCGGCAGGCTACAAGAATAAATTGTGATTTCACAAGATTGGTGCTATAATAAGAGAAAAGTTCCTGCCGGGGCAGCCGCTCCGGTGGTATGGATAGAAAGGCAGGAAAACAATATGCACATCAGCTATAAACCACTCTGGCACACACTGTTAGAGCGTGATATGAGAAAAGAGGATTTAAGGCTTGCCGCTGGTATGACAACAAATATGATTGCCAACATGAGCAAAGAGGGAAAGCACATCAGCATGGATACATTAGCCCGTATCTGCGAAACGCTGAATTGTGAGATTACCGATGTGATTGAGTTAGTACCAGACGAGCCTGCTTCCACAGGAGGTAAGGAACATGAGCGAATTGAAACCAAGAATAAAAGAAAACGGAATTGATTATATCCTTGTTGGAGATTACTACATCCCGGACTTGAAGTTGCCGGAGGAACACCGCCCCATCGGAAAGTACGGACGGATGCACCGGGAATATTTAAGAGAAGTCTGCCCAGCCAGATTACACACATTGACCCTGACCGGGGAATTGTGGACATATCTTGCAGACCTGAACGAACAGGCACAGAAACGGTTAGACACCATCATGGAGCAGATGAAAGCTGCCGAGGGCGTGACCGAGGAATTGAAGCGTACCCGTCAAATGGAATGGGTGCAGCGTTGCAATAACATTCACAACCGGGCAGAAGAAATTGTTTTACATGAGATGATTTATTCATAACGGTATGGTAGAATGATTATTACAAATTAGAAGTTGTAAAGGAGACTTTGTATGGGTAGAAAAGAAATAACAACAAAAGAAGATTTAATGAAAGTAATAGAATTATTCGAAAATACTGGAATTACATACTGGTTGGATGGCGGATGGGGTGTAGATATTTTAGCTGGTAAACAAACAAGAATTCATAGAGATATAGATATAAATTTTGATGCTCAACATACGGAAAAATTGTTAAATGTGCTTTTGAATCTGGGCTATAAAATTGATACAGACTGGAAACCGGTTAGAATAGAGTTATATAGTGATGAACTTGGTTACTTAGACATTCACCCGTTCGTTTTAAGTGAGGACGGAACTTCAAAACAAGCTGATTTAGAGGGTGGCTGGTATGAGTTTGAAAAAGATTACTTTGGTAGTGCTTTTTTTGAAGGAAAAACAATTCCTTGTATATCCTTAAAAGGCCAAAGAGTTTTCCATTCAGGGTAGTGTAAAATAGTTTGTGTCTTTGGGAAAAAATGGCTCCTTTTTGGTAAGAATTCAGATATGACAATTCTTATC
>ENA-OWOC01000270-OWOC01000270.1-gut-metagenome-genome-assembly--contig:-NODE-270-length-17068-cov-5.002001_pt1 | contig 17068 bp, 17 predicted proteins | sample MGYA00248245_ERZ651791 | MGnify/ENA primary metagenome ERZ651791 (study PRJEB26908, sample SAMEA4031703) | gut metagenome | biome: gut; feature: normal infant; material: stool | place: China | collected 2015...
GTTTTGGTACCGTTTTTTACATTAAGAAACGAATTATAGCTTTCCAACTTGCCATCTTATTTTTTACATTTATATCCGAAATATAGGAAACTGGCAAGGGCAAATTTTTTACATTTATTCGAATTATAGAATCCTGAGCTACTTTCGCTTAGCTTCACTTGTCTCCTGTTTCATTCTGCATAACATCATCCAACACATGATATTCCCGCTGCAGTTCCTGGCGCAGTTCTTCCTCTGACGGCAGGTAAAGCTTATATTTGGAAGTAAAAACCTGATGATTGTCTTCTGGCAGCGTATAACGCACTACCGATTCACTTTTATCCGCACAAAGGACAATCCCAATGGGAAGATTATCCCCCTCATTCATCATCTCTCTCGTATAATAGTTTACATACATCTGCATTTGTCCTAGATCCTGATGCGTCAATTTCCCCGTTTTAAGATCAATCAAGACAAAGCATTTTAAAATGTAATTGTAAAACACGAGGTCCAGATTATCCCGATTTCGGAATAATCAACCAATTGACTCATACTTTCTCTCCAAATATAATTAATAGTTCCTTATTCAAGATCTGATCCTTAAAGCCCGAATCACAGTCGTCTTTCTAATGTTTCTGTTCTTGATCTTATAGGTACTTCTTCGTTTTGCAAAGCTTTTACAAAATCGTTTTGTAATGATCTACCCGTATTAATATCTTCTTCATCAACTTTTATCAAAGTATGACCGTCCAGATAATTTGCTGTTCTCAATGACGCTCTTGCAATTGTATCTAAATTTGATACAATTCCTTTACTATCAATATTAACATCTGCAACTACTTTTTCGCCAAAATTCCCATTATAAACTACTGTTCTTTCATAGTTAAACAGCTTTCCTGTATCTTTTCGCCTAAATGACACGGAAATATACAACTGTGGACATGCTCTTTCTAATCCACCCATTGAAAATACAGTCTCTTGAACAATTTCATTCGGATATAACTCAAATATTTTTTCAAATAAGGGGCCTCTACATTCAATACGTTCCTCTGCATCTTCCATTTTTTCTATGCATATTTTAATATCCGTTGCAACGGATCTTCCAGTATTCTCTATTACTAAAACATAGAGACTATTATTGGCACACAACCTCATACTAAGTAAAGGATCAAGACTATTTGTATGTTCCTCATCAAGCTTTATATTTTGCCACAATGATAAAGCTCCTAATGATATTGTTCCAATGAAAGCCTCGAAACTGGCCACATAACCAACCAAATCTCCAGCACTCCATGGTGCATGAATTAATTCAAATACAGTTCCCAACAAATACAAAAAGTAGATACACAACAAAGGAAATATAAATACTCCTATAACCATCCCTAACGACATCAATTTATGCCTTTGAATCCACATTAATATAGTTTTCATTTTCCCTCACTAAAAATCACAAAGCCTTATTAATGTTACAGCGATAATTATACCGTTTTTTCTAATACATTTCCACCCCAATTTATCTTCCTTGCAAAAACCTCGCATAACCAGGGGCAGCCTCCCGGCTGCCTCTCACGCCTTCTCTACCCAAACACCATCTCTATCCCCTTCGCCGCCCCCAAAGGATACGCCTTTACAAACAACTGAAGTCTCTGCCTCGTCATTTCATTCTCTTCCATCCATTCCCGCACAGAATCCACCTTCTCCGGGTTTTCCGCCGCATACATCAGCAGGTTCAAAGCGGTATGTATCTTCTGATTCTCCTGAGTTACCGGGAACTTAGGTTTTCTGACCCGGAAAGTCCGATCCGCAATCTTTACCCTGACCGAATCCTCCGACTGCACCATGTTTGTAAATATATATTCCATCTCCGGCTGTTCTTCAATGATCCCTGCATGATAAGCCGCCGACTCGTAAGCATACACGCCCTCCACATTCCCATTTCTCTTGATATATTTTCGGTACGCAATCTCGTCCGCTGAATGTTCCTCCAGAGAATAGGTATTCCAGGACAGCTTTCTGAGATATCCGTTTTTTATCAGCCCATTCATGACCGAGTTTAAACTATCTGATTTCATGTCCAGACCCTCTCGAATGTCTTCAATGAAGCAGATTCCTCCGTTGATCTCGCAAGCCCTTTTTACGGCCACGTAAACATTGGAGCGGACGCTGTACTCACTCCGGCTTCGAATCGCGGGCGTACAAAGGATACATCTCTGACCGGCAAGAAAATTAGGCGGATAAAGCTCCGTATCGGTTCCGCAGCGGTGATGCCGGATCTTTACCTTTGTTTTCTCGTTCACATAAGGAACAATCAGGTCATATTCCCCATTTCCCAGGATCCTTACTTTTTCCTCAAATGTATCCCGGTAACGGTTGTCGCTGTTGCAGATACGGCAGAAAGGATGATCCAGGAAACCTTTCAAGTGAATCGCAAAGTCCCCGCCGCACGACAGGCACTGAACCCGGATGAGCTGGCCTTCGCCTTTTGCCCCGTTATATTCCAGCAGCCGGAACCTTGTTTTTGTCGGATCGATCCGCCGCTGTATTTCCTCCAAGTCCACGCCGGCCTCACAGGTGCATGCCCGCCTTCCCCAGATCATGTCGGAAAAATTGATGTTCCTGACACTGCCGCAGGTCTTATGGAGAATTTTTGTCTGCTTTCCAAAGCCCTGGAATGGCTCCAGCATTTCATAATTTCCGTCTCCCAGATGTGACAGATAGCGTTCTGCAATGGCGTCATCCGTCAGGCTCCTGTCACATTCCGGGCAGCCCACGCCGATCTCCGGGCCGTATTTGTGTATGTAGAACTCGTTCCCGCATTTCGGACAGCGTACCTTCAGAATCGGATCAAAGTTTTCCAACACCTCATAGGGCTCCAGGAAGGGAAGGCCGGAATCCCGAAATTTAAGAACCGCTTCATAAAATTCCCCATATTCCTCAAACAGGAATGCCAGCAATGCCAGCATTTCTTCCATTACAATGCTGTCCTGCCCCATCAGCTTCCGAATCCGGACGGCAATGTCATCCGACTGAAAGAACGGGGCAAAGCCCGCATCCGCCAGCCCGGATATCAGGCCTCCATAAGGATATTCCGGGCGGAAGCCTTTCTTTACAAGCTGCCTGCGGACGGCTTCCTTGGTCCGAGCAAGGCTGATTCCTGCCGCCGGCTTCCGATACATTTCCTTCACAAAGCGGCTGAGACGTTCCTCAGCCTCCATACCGGCCTTCAGCCTTAACGGCTCTTCCCCGACGATCCTGCCTTCCATTACCCGACACCGAACCAACGGCTTTCCGTTATGGACACGGACCCCCGGCAGCTGATCCTCCACACGAAGGTACCAGCTTCCCTCCCTTGCGTGCAGGTCTATAATCTCTGTCTGACATGCGGGAATACAGGTCTTCCTGTCCGTGCGGGGCCGCAAAATGAACTCCGCCAGTTTTACCTGCTCCCCAAACGTCCGCAGCGGCAGCATGGCGTAATAATCCGTATGGAACCGAAGAAACTCCTCCACGCTTGGGAACTTCCTGTGAAGAGCGTGCAGGCTGCAGAGCCGCTCCAGATTCAGTATGTAGTCGTATCGAATCGTTCCCCTGATTTCCGCATCCTCCCTGGGGTTGAAAAACGTCCGGAAAAAACGTGTTTCCTCGCCTTTATTTCCCTCGATCCGGTTTTCCTGCAGGATGCGCTCATACCATCCGTAGAGCAGTTCATCATCCTGGATTTTTAATACACGCGGCAGCAGCATAGGCTTCCCTCCCATAAGTTTTGTTTCCTATATTATGGTCCGTCTGCCTGCAATTACCGCACAAAAAGGGGCCTCCCTCTCAGGAGACCCGGAAGCAGATGTTACTTTTTATTGTTCTCCGGGGGATACGCCCTTTCTCCCAGGACATATACCCCCTTTTCCACTCTTTTCAGATAACCGTTGTCATTGAGCCACCGGCAGATACTCCTTCTTGCTCCATGACTGATTCCGGGAAGATCCTCCGCGATCCAGTGCCCTTCCCTTTCACATGTCTCCCTGGCCCGGTCAAACACCGCAAACCGGTCGTTGATCAGCGTTTCCGGCCTGGATGACCGAAAGCGGAACACGGCGGACGGTGTGGGCCGGATCAATTCCTGGATAATAAAGCTTCTGGATTTATGGAATACGGTACCGTCAGCACACCGGACCGTTACCCGGTCTCTTTGGATTTCCTCCACATTGTACAGGCCATCCGTGCAGTCACGTACCGCCTGCTCCACATATTTCCTCGGCCAATTCACCGGAGTACAGAGCGGACAGCGGTATCCCTCCCGGAAACCGTCCGGCGTTATCGCAAACCAGGTGCCGCAGGACGCATGGCGTACCAGCATCTTGTCCCGGTATCCCCCGTAGGGCGATATCCTGACGTACTCCTTCCCGGTAAGCGCCTCCATGGCCTGGTCAACGGATAAGGACGGCACGTATCGCGGGCTGCAGATACGTCAGGTGAGATTGGGAAGGAAGTACACCGGCTTTACGTCAAAAACCCCGCCGCATTTTTTATGCCTGATCCGTATCTTTCTCCCGGAAGGATCTTCCACGAAGGATTCCGCCAAAAACTCCCGGCGTTTCTTATCAATCAGGTCCTGATATTCGTCCAGACTGAACACTACTTCACATTTGCAGCGTTTCTCCCCAAACACGATGTCATAAAAATCATCCCTGTAAGCTCCGCAGGTATCATGGATAACCCTGCACGCCTTGATCTTTTCGGGGACATAATCCGTATGGTATTTTCCGTCTCCCAGTCTGGAGAGCATCCGGTTGGCAAGTTCTTCCGGGGACAGCTTTTCATCGCAGCTCGGACAGCCAAGTCCCATGAGCAAAGCGTAGGGATGCGTGTAAAATTCACGGCCGCAGCCGCATTTCAGCTTTACGATCACCCCAAAATCGGAAAGGAGTTCAAATCTCCCCTGCAGCTCCGTCCGCAGCGCCCGCTCCTGTCCCGCAGTGTCCGCGCCCATTTCCCGGACCGTAAGATATGTTTCGGCGGCCTGGAGCAGACACTCCCCATCCTTTACCTGCCTCTGGAGAAACAATTCAAACCGATCCATGCCGTTAAAAGCACACTGCATGCCGTACCGTTCCCTGATCCGTTCATATGCCTCCGACACCGCAAGGCCTTCTTTTTGGATTTTATTCTGGACGCTTCGGATAATCTCCGTGAAATCGGTATAGGCCGGTTCCCGGTAAAGCCCCGCCAGGAATCCGCTGCGGAGAATTTCCGTCCTCATCTCCTCCACGGCCTCCTCCCCGTCGGTGCGGAAAACATCTGCCTGTTCCCATAAATCCGCCGCCCTCTCCGTGCGGACCATTTTCAGGGGACATAAATGTTTCGGGCAGATTTTCATTCCGGGTATATGGTGTTCCGCATGGTAATAAGCTTCCCCATACCGTTTTATATCCTCCCTCATGCAGTCCGGACAGAGCTTGAGATAGGGAAGGCTTCTTGTCGTCCTCACGGGCCGGATGAAATTATGGGCGCCGTGCAGGACGGCTTCCATATACCTGGCCTGATGGGAAAAACGCATGAACGGAAGGATGGTCCCCGTCGGCAGCATTTCAAACACCAGACGGCGTATATCCGGAAAGGAACGAAGCCTTATGTTTTCGGCCGCTGCCCGTTCCGCGTCCGTGACATAATCGTATGGGATTTTGGTGCCCCTTCCCGTGCCGTACCCGATGCCAAAGTTGCGGAAAGCAAACCGCCGAAAAGATTCCGGTTCCTCATTATGCCGGTACATGCGCAACGCAAACCCGTAAAGCAGTTCCCCTTCATATGGCTTTTCACAATAAGACAGCATTTAGATTCCTCCCGCCGCTTTCTTCATGTCTTCCATCAGTTCCTCATCGCTTAAGACCGGTCCGGGACTCTTTTCCTCTTTCTTTCCGGCCCTCTTCTTCCGGCCTGGGATCCTCATTTTTTTCAAAACACCCATCACGGCCTTTGTTTTATCCGATACCGGCAGCTCCGCAAAGCCCTCTTCTTTTTCCGCCTCTTCGTATGCCGCGCTGATCATCGCCTCACTGTAAATGTCAAATACGTTCATAATGCTGCTTCGAACTGCCGCCATGTCCGCAACCCGGCCATAGGATTTTGCATTCAGCATGCCCTTTAACTCCGCTTCCTTCTTTTGATATTCGCTGTTTTCTCCCTCTCCCCGGATGGAAGTGCGGTAATCCAGACGTCCTTTCAGGTTTTTGTCCCTGGACACACGGATCATGGCGCCCATCTTTTCCAGTTCCCTGGTGGTAAGCAGCCCCCTCAGATACTCGCAGTCCATCTTTTCCGGGCAGTTTCGGAGTATGGCGTGTCTCTGGATGGTAAAGCAGATAGTGGTAATCGCGTCAATGGAGCCTCCGGACAGATCCGCAATCAGCTCCGCCGTTCCATCAGAGAACGGAACGGGAATCTCCGTAAACTGATACTGCCACAGTACGGACACCAGCTGCTTCACGTATTCCCTCTCCATGCAGTACTCATCCGCCTTTACCGTGATCCCCGCGATGCGCCGGTATATTCTCAGATCCCCGGCGATCTTGTCCATGGCGTCCGGCGTGCCGATACAGCACAGGGCAACCCCGCTGTTCGAGGTTATGGCCAGAAAGTTCTCAAAGGATTTTGCGGAATTTGCCTTGAAGTCCATCTGCTGGATCTCGTCAATGATAATCATGCCTATGGAAAATTTCTTTATGATCTGCGTCATCATATTACTTGCCCGTCCGACATTGCTTGTCTGCTTCGAAAACATTTCGCTGTAATATGAATCCTGGCCCAGGAGGTCATCCATCTGCTGGCCGAACTGTATGAACAGCGCCTTCAGGTTGCTGTTGGCCGGAGCGGTAAGAAGCACGATTGGAATCTGGATATAGGAAACCTCATCCAGTTCATGAATGATAACCTTCGGGAACTTCCGCAGCGTCAGCCGGATGGCCGACGTTTTTCCAGAGCCAGCCGTCCCGATGACGGAAAAGGCGGGAGGGGTGCTCATCAGGTCATTCCGGCGGGAGCACATGGCCGTCGACACCGTATGCCCGTCCAGGACGATCTCTGCAGTCTTCCCGGTCTCCGCAAGCCTGTATTCACGGTTGGCATAGCTGCGGATCAGGCAGTTATGGAGCGTGGACTCAACACTTGCATGAAACGGGAGGGGAAGCCTCACATCCTTGATCCCAAACAGGATCCTCTGCCTTTCTTCCGTCCCCATTTGGGGAACCAGTCGGCTGTCATATCCCGGAAGGGGAACGGCATGGCTTCTGTACAGTCCCTGCATATCCTCTTCTTCCGGAAGAGCGCATATATTGGGATTATTTTCATACCCATCATACCTGCGGTACCGTGCCGCCACAACATCGTTTTCATCCAGGAGCCTTGCATCATACTGAGCGGCGTCACGCGAAACATACGAAAGATTAAAATTCCGGATTTTCTTCATCCATATCACCTCCGTTAATTGAATTTCGAGAGTTCTTCCGTCATTTTGAGGAATTCTTCCATGGAAGCGGGCTGCATGGGTGCCTCCTGCCTGATTTCAACGGCAGCCGGCTCCGGAACTTCCGTTTCCGGAAGCAGCAGCTTGCCTTTGGCATCCGCATCCCGCCTTACGAGCTCCCTGCCATCCTCTTTCCGCGCCGCCCGAATCTCCGTGGTCTTGTTTTTCCCTTTGGATTCCGGACTGCCCAAGGCCTTCACCGCTTTCGCCGCATCCACGATTTTCCGGGTTTCCTTTTTCGCTTCCCGCCTGTACTGGTCATTGATCGGACGGTAGGCCGCCTCATTCTCCTTCTTCATCTCATACAGTTCCAGATATTCTTTCCACGACATTCCCAGGAAGCTCTTCTGCTCATCTCTTAGAAAACTCAGCGGGATCGTGATCAGCCTGCCGTTTTCCATCCGGTAAATCCGGTCCACCAGACGCGGATCGTAGCGGATTCCGGAAATCTTTATCGACTTCTTTTCTTCCCGGTTCATCTTCATGCTCAGTTCCAGAAACCAGCTGCTCTCATCCCAGTAATACAATCCCTTGTAGGAAATGCCTTTCCCCGAAGCACGGAACGGAATATCATTTCTTAACAGGGCGAAATACAGCATGTCCCTGTTTTTATCCGTCACCTGCCTCGGCGATTGGATATTCCGAATGCCGTATTCCCAGATTGCCATGGGGCATTGAGCAATTCCGCTTTCGATCATCTCCCTGGTATAGGGATAATTCGGGCGGATCTGGCGATTAAAATATTTCACGAATTGGTACATCATGCTGCGGCTTTCCTCAATGGTAAGGACTGCCTTTTGCTTGTGATTGGAATTGTACCGTCTGTAGGTCTCTCCCGCATCCACAAGCTGCGATTTCATCAGGGTCTGGAACTGATGGAAAAACTGCTCCACCGTACCTTTAAGGCTTCCGGTAGCCGGTGCAACAAAATGATGGTTAATTCCCATCTCCTTGCACATACGGGAAAACTCCTTTGATTCATACTCCGCGCCATGGTCCGTCCGGATGGAGGTCGGGATAAAGCGGGACGGGAAAAGTTCCGGCGTCAGCTCCACTCCATATCTTGCCGCTTCTTCCGTGTGATCGTCCAGCAGGGTGTACAGAAGATCCGTTATCCCCGTAATGCTGTTATTTTCAAATCCGATCCAGCAGGCCACCAAACAGCAGCTGTACACATCCACCGCGCAGTACATAACGCCCTTCCCAACAAGCTGGCTGCGGTTCCGAAGGGATACGTTGTAATTGTCCAGCTCCACTGCATCGATCTCCAGCATCTGTCCCGGATAATAGACTCCGGACTGAGCGTTTCCTTTGAGCAGCCGATGATTATTGCGTCTTTCCCTGGCATTCATCTTTGCCTGCTTCAGGGTCATGTTATTTTCCTCCAGTCTCCGATTGACGTAGTAATTAAAACGGCGATATGTAGGAGGTGCCAGTGCCGTATTTTCAAAATGCTCCGCTACCATTTCATCATATACGGCCTGTATCGTCAGCTTTTCGCTGCTGTTCAGGAACTGGGCAAAATACTCATCATAAATTGATTTTAATTTTTCATCGTTCTCTATACGATTGGGATCATAGTATTTTGGTTTTGCGCCGCGAAGCTTAACCATTGAACAACCGCTATGGTCAATCATTTTCCTTCGATCCATCAAGGAGTATTCATTTCTTCCTGACTGAAGATATTCCCTTACTTTTTTTCGGACATACTTAGGAGTACAGATAAATTGATCAATCAGTTTTAACAGTTCCGGTTTTGTCCTTTTCTTTGCCAGGTCATCCCAGTTCGGGTACAATTTATCCAACATATCTTCAATATAGTCCCGCTTCATCCGAATACTCGCTTTTTCATCGTCGGTAAGGTGTTCAATGGGATATCGTGCTTCCTCACTTGTATCAATTACAGCTTCATCCCTATTGAGAAAAGCGGAAAGGACCGTCTCATGCTCCCATTTGAAAATCATCTTATCCACGTTCATTTCTATCATCAGAATAAGTCCCCTGTGTTTGATCAGAATACGGTAAAGTTTTCCAAACAGGACAATTCTGTCGCCAATTTTAATTTCCTTCAGCATAATATCCCTCCAGTCGGATTTGTCCGGTATTCCCATCCCGCAGAGCCATCCGGTATCTGGCCTTTATATCGGGAAGCTCCCTGCACAATCTTGCATAGGGAACAGGACCGTTTTCCATATCAATACGGATTTTCTTGTGAGCCACCAGATATTTAAGCATATCCTCCTCACTGTTTACAAAGCGGGGATCATAAAATGCCATTGCCGCTTCCACGTTGCGGGTATATACCGGATTCAGATCGGTTCGGAACACGATTTTAAACTCTGCCCCGTGTCGTCTCCAATACTCCTGTTCTATCTTCTGCCGTTCCAGAATGCGCCTCTGCTTCCTGGGTTCGAGGTTGGGCTGAAAGAGCGCGGATCGGTCTGATTTTACGCTGTATGCGGTCATATTCCCATTCTCATACTCCACGAGCAGATCCGTACTCAGGATATGGGAAGGTCTTCGAAATCCAAATTCCGTACAAATTTCCGCGACGATCTCCGGCGCCAGCATCATCTGTTCCCTAATCTCTTTAACCCCATCCCTGAATCGGATTATCCAGAACAGCTCTGCCTCTCCCTGGGATAACAGTTCCACTTTTCGTCCGGCAATCGGATCATAAACACTTACCGCCGTTCCGATGCTGCCAGACTCCCTTGCCAAAATGAATCCCGTATAATCCGGTCCTTCTCCAAGACATCTCTTTTCAGCCAGCTTCGTTCTATCGCTTTTCATTTTCACATTATCATCTCCTGCAAAGTTATCTATAGTAATTATGGAGCGTTCCCCTGATTCCTTTTTTGCAGTCTTTCTAAAAAAAATTTCTGCGTCATCTGCGATCCAATCATTTTTATTTTTGCACGCTTTCATATTGACTGTATATAATTTATATTTTGATTTTAGTAAATACTAAGTATTTATCAATTCCAAAATTTCTTATACTTTTCCCACAGATAAATAATTTTTTACTTTTTCATTTTAATTTGTATGTTTAATTTTTCATTTTACAGTCTTAGACTGTATCAACAGTAAAATTCAAATCGGATGCTATAAAGTTCTTTTCAGTTGCCTCTCGCCATGGTAAACTATTTTTATAATTTAGGGAGTCAATCAGTGATATGGAAATCAATAAAACATTAATGATGGAACGGTTGAAAAAACTGCGGCAGGAAAAAGGATTCAGTCAAATGGAAGCGTCCGATTATGTCGGTGCCGGCACGGGTACCTGGCAGCAATGGGAAATCGGTCAGCGCGTACCTCGCGATACTGCCATAATCGCCATTGCCGCCAAGTATAACGTGAACGTCGGCTACATATGTGGGACGACAGACCAGCGCCTTCCGGATCTGGTAGCCATTCCCCGCAATCAGCTGGAAGAAGGGGATTGGGAAGCCATACAGCAGTATTTACAACTCACTCTGGAAGAGAAGATATTTATCCGACAGGTGCTTGAATTTATCAAACAGCACCGATAACATAATCAGAAACGCTGTGGAATCTCGTATGGAGCTTCCGCGTAATTTTCGTACCCCATTTCTGTAAGCGGATCGCCATCATAGGGAATATGCCGGGAGCGGCAGGCATACATCGCCATGCAGCAGGCATATTCTGCTCCGTCAAGAGCTCCGTCCTCATAGACCGACTGTACTGCCGTTCCGATCGCTGTCTGCTGATCCCAGTCACGTTCCAGCAATTCCGGCAGTTCTTCTTTAATCCCAAGGAGCTGCAATGCCTCTTCCATGGAACCAATACGATCCGCATATTCACAGGCAATCGCCAGCATTTTTTCGTACTCCCGGCTTTCAAGCATTCTTTGACAGATTTTCTTTAATTCTTTCTTCAAGCCTTCGTAAAATGCCGCATGGTATGCAAATGGTACAAGATCAAAATACAGGTTTTTCAGTGTTGACATACAATCACTCCTTTTTTCGTTCAGTAGCCGCCTCAAATTCCTCGTCCGGTTCGAAACCTGTCCCCAAAAACATAACAAAATTGATCCGGCTTCGGATTTCATCCCTTTTTTCCTCATATTCGGCCATGTTGCGGACTCCCATCTTTTCTAATTGCGCCAACGTCAACGGATTCTTAGTCGGAAAATCAGACATCTCCATCACCTCCTCTGTCTTTCGTGTTGCGAATCAGCAGCGTGCATCCCGGTTCTATCAAGTTTTCCTGTCCCTTCACTTCTACTTTCATTTTTTTAGTACCCGCGTTTGTAATGTACGTGTCGAGTTCATTCGTCCACGAGTAGAATTCGACTCTGTCTGAGAACGGAAAATAACGATAGTCAATAGCCTGTCTTGTCTTACCTGTAAGACATCCTATAAGCACCGAGTCGCAAAACGTTCCAATATGTACAGTCGGAATTCTAATTTCTATGTTTTCACCACCGCAGCGAAAAGTTGCTCCAATATAGTAATATTCTGCTTCGCTATCCAGGACAATCAATACCCCATCTCTTTGTCCGGGCACCTCAAGCCGCCTTTCATACGTCTCTCGCAGTTCCTCGAAATTGGGAAAATAGCGCTTTCCAGGTTCATCAAACAAATGGAAGAAGGCTTCATTAAGTCTACAATAATATTCTGAATTTTTTGTTTTGATAATCGCCGTATCATTAACAATTGTTACCGTAGATATTGCGGATGTGTGGATCTTTATCCCGTCCGCAAGGCGCTGATGGCCATGGACAATCCCGTGGGCAATGCAGCCTTTCCACTCTCCTTTTCTTACTGCCGTAATATACCAGTATTTCAATGTTTTCATTTCGAACCACCTCATATAAATCTCAAAGTGTAATGTCTAAATACGATCCACATCAAGTTTTGCTCCACAAGCACACCTGATCTCCGTCAGCATGCCGATTGAGGTCGGTGTAAAACGGTATTCATAACCGCCTCCGATGCAGCCATAATACTGGCTGCCATCCGGTTTCCGATACTTGCATTTATGTGTCTTCTGCCAATGTCTAATCCGTTCCCATTCGCTGGCATCAAATCCAAATGTCATCCCGATTTTATCGGTTATTCCTTCTTCGCCTCGGCCAGCAGGCCTCTTCTGTTTTCTTGGATTCCGTTTTAATTTTCCAAAGATCATTACTTTAAAAATACTTTTTACCTTCCTGGATTTCATAAGCAATCTGTCCTTTCCCTAGTCCATCAGTCTTCCGTATTCGTCCAGTTCGATCTCCTTAACACGTTCCCTGCCCTTGTAATAACCGATATACCACGGCTCCTGCGGTGATACATACACGATCCGCCATTGGGTCCAATAATTGTCCCGTATCACCACCGCACGGGTTTTACAGCGGCAGATGGCCGTGTTCTCCCCTTCTCTTATCTGCGAATATAAAAAGTCTTCCAGTTCAGCCATGGAGAACGGTGACCGATCTTCCAGCTCCAGAAAAAAACGGGCCAGCCGGATCCGGTCTTCCGTCTTTTGAGGACACTCTGTGCCAAATTGTGACGGGACAATCGGGGCCTCTTCATACTCCGTAAAGATTGCGACCGGAACGCTGTCATCGTAATGCTCTTCATCATTGTCCCGCATTTCCTTCAAAAACCTCGCCGACTCCCTTACGGCGGATTCCCGCCAGCTCCTGATTTTTTTTGCCTCCAGTGCCCTCTCCGCTTGGGCATATGCCTTCTCATATATCTGCATTTTCATGATATCGGCTTCATACTTTTTCTCGAACAGATTATACTCGTCATCCGTGCAATCCTTTCCCAGCTCCTTCAGAGCCGCCAGGATCTCGTCCGTAATGTCCGGACAATACTTGCGCACCCGTTCCTCTCCCAACTGATCCAGAATCGTTTTCAAGGCACCGACAGCAAAACTGATACTGTACCCCTCAAGCCACAATGCATCCAATAATGTATCGCTCATTCCTATTTCCCTTTCAAAAATCATATTGACTCCGACTCCATATGTGATACGCGTCCATATGGATCCATACGGACTCTAACAACTGTCTCATGTCCCCGCCTATACTGGATATACCAGGGATTATTTCTGGATACATATTCAATTTTCCACAAAGCCGGAACCTCGCCTGTAATAACCACATGATTTCCGGATCGGAGTACGGTGCCTTTCGGACAATCGCTCAAACCTCTCTCTGCTTCCTCCTTGGAGCTCCATTGTTGATTTTGCCTCCGAAGGAAATGTTTTGCCAGTCGTATCCTTACTTCCGTATTTTTCAGCTCATCTTTTTTAAACCCCTTTGGAAGGATATAATCCCTACCGACAGAAGAATACAACGCAATCGGCACTTTTCTTTTAAGGGCCTTTTTCGTAACTTTGGCTTCATCTGCAGTAACCAGGAACCCGGCAGCCTCATTCATGAGGCTTTTTACAGCTTCCTGCTCTTCTTCTTCCCTGAGGGCCTGCCTGGCTTCTTCTCCCAATTCTTTATACATATCCGTTTCCACCAGGATTCCTTGATATTTTTTTGTAAAAGCTCTATCTGCCTCAAAACTCTTTCCGGCATTTCGTAAATCTTCCAGCATTTCATCCGTTGCACCTGGGCAAAGCTTCCTGACATTTTTCTCCCCTTCGATTGTCATAACTATCTTAAGTTCTGACAGGATTCGTCCCAACTTATAGCCATGGATCCACATGCTGTCATACATTGAGTCTCCCATTACTCCCCATCCCCTTTTCTTTCCATATAGCCCTCCAGCGCACCATCCAGCAAGTCTAACGAGAGCGTGAAGGTATATGGCCCATACTCCCCATACGCCTCCGGCCGGCTGATCACATAGATTTCGACCCCTTTATCTGTCCATTTTCTCGCAAAATCAATCAGCTGTTTTCGATCCTGTACCTGTGCCGAGAAGCATCCGTCCCTGCCCGGTATGATCGCCACCGCAAAGCAGCTTCTCTTATCTTTTTTGTCCGTCTTTTTAGAGAGTTCTTCACTGTCTACCACATACATGTCGAGGAACCCGGCATCTCGCAAATATGAAATCCCATCCAGGATTCCAGCAATGTACGTAAGGGTCAGCTCGCACTCATTGGCCTCCATCCGTTTCTCCAACATTCTTTCGATGGTTTCCTTATGTTCCTCTGGCAGCGGCAGGTCCATGTACTTTTTATCCGCCTCACAGACTGCTTCCACTTTCTCTTTGTGCAGATCCCAGCCCACACCATACACATGTACCCGTTTTTCCCGCAGGGCCGTCCCCAGCTGCAGCAACGTGTCATACAGTTTTTCCTTCTCATTCATCATCCTCTTCCTCCTCAACAGCCAATATTTCATCGATTTTTACGTCCAGGATCTGGCTTAACCCGTGCAGATGAGTTACCGACGGCAGGTTGACCCCATGCAGCCACTTGTAGACAGCCTGACACGAGTCGATTTCCAGCCAATTCTGAAGCTGCGTGACCGTTATCCCCCGGTCTATCATCATCTGCCGGATCTGCATTCCGGTCCGCTTCTTTGAAATTTTCCTGATTTTCCTTATCCTGACCCCATCCGCCGTACCCTCCTTTTCTCCCGAAAAAACAAAAAAGGCACAGCAGATACTGTCCACTCAAGGACATAATATCTACTGCGCCTATTGGCGTTCTACATATCCAATATTTGCTTTTCTTTATACTTTAAGTTTAATGGATGCCCATCCGATTGTCAATTACTTTTTGCTTTTTTTACCCATTTTTCAGAGCCTTTCCGGCTAAATCTGTCATCTTGATTCTTCCGCGATACATCCTTCCCCATAATCTTTACAGATAGATACCAGGACAAGGCATGGAGCGTATCAATTCCGGCCTGTCCTCTTTTTATTTTCACATATGGAAGGAGGAATCCCATGGAACGGCATACCTATTACCCCGTTGAGAATCTCATCACATTAAAAGCGGAGAACAATGCCCTCTTTTCCCAGATGCTTGCAGTCACCGGACGGGTTTATCGTCTCTGCCAGCCGGCGGAAACAGCCATTGCGGCTGCGGTTACATTCATGGACGTCGCTGAATACCTGGATCTGCTGGATTCCCTTGCGGAGCTGCTTCATGGCATAAACCAGTTTTTTAAGAAGCAGCTCGGCAGACCGTTTTTCAACCGTATCCCCGATTATAACCGTTGGCGCGTCAAAATAGCGGTCGCTGCCGCGCTGTATCAGGAGGCATCTGCACTGTAAAGCCGGACCCAGACAGTGCCGCAAAGTCATCCGTTATGGAGGCTTTGCGGCACTCTCTTTATGATTTATTATCACACCATTGCCAGCCAATATTTGCAAGAATAGCCCTGTCCAGATCAGATCCATAGCTTTCATCAACATTTTCTGCAACCAATGGCAATTCTCCTGTGCTTATACATATTTTATTTCTTCCGGGATCAGACATATCGACAAAATACACTTTATTGTCATAGACGTGGATGTATATAAGGTATGGAGATTCCTTAACCGTTTCAAGTTCATTTGTTAGAACATACGCATACTGATATTCTCCATCCTCATTCACAGAGGTTTCACATCCAAATATGTAAGCATTTTTATCCAGAAAATAGTCCTGCAATTTATCGTAATAATTCTCAGTCCATTCCTGCAAAAACATCAGCGTCAGATTTCTATAAATATACTCCGTTTCCTTCAAAGGGTTATGTCTTTTATCTTCATATAGCTCCCAGCGAACTGTATTTGAAGCATCAGGCTGCGGCATATCCCCCAAACCTATGGCTTCAAGCATTCCGCTTTCCCACGGATCCGCTTCCGTTTCTCTTCCAATTGTACTGATGTCTGTGTCCAAACTGACTTTTACGGCAGAGCCTGTTTTTACTTCATTTTTCAAATCCACGTCGGCTTCTACCCTGTAAAGGCCTGTTGTCGAGCTCGAAGCTTGATCCGTATGCAGAATCTTACCTTGGTATCGGATTCCGTTTTTTTCAGCATCTACCTGCTCTCCATCAGTCATATTTTCTGCAAGTTCCTCTGTCACAAAAAATTCTATCTTATTGTTTGAAATGGCCGTGCCGACAAGGGAAATTTCTTCCACTGCCTTTTTCGTGGCCCAAGAATCACGATCAGTTAAAACAAGATATGTTCTTTCCCCTGTTTGGATATCCGGGCAGGCAGTAAAAATAAAAGTATTTCCGGCAGGTATATGCTGTCCTGTCTTTTCATACAGAAAATTTTCTAATTCATCCTGAGAATCGATTGCGGTACTGTAAGTGCGATCGGCCGAATCCGTATAACAATATACCGGGGTCAGTTCAATCTTCTTCTCTCCCGTATAGATGACAATGGATTGATGTTTCTCAAAATAATCCGGATCCATATAGTCCGCAATATCCGCAAACATAGAGCCATCTGCTTGCTCCCGGCCATAAACGGTATGCAGTCCGTACTCATTGATATTATGGACGGAATCCAGATAAATGGAGCCGGAAATGCTCTCTTGCCCGTTAATGTCGTGATAGAAGAAAAATTCATTATCGGCTGTATTCTGAACAATGGGATAATTCACATTCGTACCATTTATAACAAGCCATCCAATGACAGAGCCATTGTCATTCAT
>ENA-OWOC01000271-OWOC01000271.1-gut-metagenome-genome-assembly--contig:-NODE-271-length-16957-cov-3.727962_pt1 | contig 16957 bp, 16 predicted proteins | sample MGYA00248245_ERZ651791 | MGnify/ENA primary metagenome ERZ651791 (study PRJEB26908, sample SAMEA4031703) | gut metagenome | biome: gut; feature: normal infant; material: stool | place: China | collected 2015...
TTCCGATCTTTTCTCACCTCCATCCATTCATGTAATATATCGATAAGAACCCGCAAATACGGGTTTAATTAAAGTATAAAAAAATCGCATAGAAAATCACATAGTCAAAACCTTGCGATTTTCTTGCGATTTAGCAAGAATTGTTACTGTTACAGCCTGTCACTGAATTTGTATCCGATTCCCCATATCGTTACTATATACTCCGGAGCATCCGGATTGGGTTCGATCTTTTTACGGATCTTACGAATAAAAGCCATAATATTGCTGTCATCCATCAAATATTCTCCATCCCACACAGCATGATAGATCTGTTCCTTTGTAAAGACTTCCCCACGATTGCGCGCAAGAAACAAAAGGATATCAAATTCCTTCGGCGTGAGAGAAATCTCTGTTCCGTTTTGCTCCACCTTGCGAGATTTCGGATAAATCTCCAGCGTACCGCAGCGGATGACCGAATGATCCCACACAGATAATTCATCCGTATCTGATTCCAATATAAGAGAGCTGCATTCTTTATTCAGCAAATCTTCGATTCCGTTTTTCAATTCACCGGGTGGCAGATGCTCCATAAGCCACAGAGCAATGGAGGAATCCAGATTCACATAACCAATATTTTTTTTCATATTCCGGCTCCTCCTTTCTCAGATCAGATCCTGATTCTTTTTGATATAGAATGCTTTTGCCAGTGTGACCAACAGAAGATACGCAATCACATCTGCGACCAAAAACAGAAAATAGACAGGAGGCATCGCAGTCATTCCAAGCATCTTCCCTACCGGAGTAACCGGCAGCAGTGTAAATAATACAATCCCCAGAATCGTAACTCCCGTGACCATACGCCCCGGTCTGCTTTGTATCAGCGGAAGCTGTTTTGTACGCAGAAGCTGCAGAATCAATACCTGCGTCCACATGGATTCTAAAAACCACCCTGTCTGAAACATGGAAATAAACAAACTCTGTTTCTCCGCCGAAAGACTTCCAAAATAGCCGCCGCACACTCCCGGACAAAGAACAAAATACAAAAACACAAAGGTCAGCAGATCAAACAGCGAACTGACCGGTCCAAAAAAGGTCATGAATTTTCCCAGTGTCCTGCCAGACCACTCCAACGGTTTTGTCAACAGATCTGCATCTGCATGATCCCACGGTAAAATCAGACAAAGAATATCATACAGCAGGTTCAGAAGCAGCAGTTGTATGGAAGTCATCGGAAAAAACGGCAGTAACACGCTGGCTGCAACAATCGCACAAATATTGCCAAAATTAGAAGATGCCGTAATCTTAATGTATTTGAGCATATTGGCAAATGCTTCTCTTCCCTCTAAAACACCTTCTTCCAGCACATTCAGATCCTTTTTCAGCAGAATGACATTCGCACTCTCCCGCACCGCTTCTGTTGCATTTTCAACGGAAATCCCCACATCTGCCCGGATAACAGCCGGCAGATCATTCAGACCGTCTCCCAGAAATCCAACTGTATGCCCGTTTGTCTGCAGCGTTTCCACCAGCATGGCTTTCTGTTTTGGCGAGAGTTCTGCAAAAATATTTGTTTTCTCAACCGCTATGGGCAATTCATTTTCAGAAAGAGCATCCAGCTGTGCTCCTGTCAGACAACTCTCTGCGGGAATTCCGATGCGCCTGCAAATGGATCGTGCCACTTGTTTTTGATCTCCTGTCAGCACCTTTACATTCACATGAAGACTGTGAAGCTTCTGAATTGCACTTGCGGCACTCTTCTTTGGCGCATCAAAAAATGCCAGATACCCCAACAGAATAAAGTCATGCTCTTCCTCGGGAACAAGGGCTGCTCTGCTCATTGTTTTATAGGCAACTGCAATTACCTTCATCCCGTCTTCCAGCATTTCATCAACCACAGCGTGAACATTCTGCAGGATATCCGCACCTGCCGCTGTTTTCTCTCCACGGTATTCTATCATGCTGCACTGCTCTGCAACTTCCTCAATACTTCCCTTGATGATCCAGATATTTTCTTCTTCCGTATTCAATAATACACCGGAAAAACGTCGGTTATAGTCGAAAGGAAGTTCATCTGTCTTTTGATATTTTTCTGTCAGCTGCCTGTAGTAATCTGCTTTTCCCTGCATTTTCTCCGCCTTGCAGATCGCCTCGTCCAGATGATTTCCCACTCCGGTAGAATAATGACTTGCCAGATATGCATAATCCAGCACCTTCTGACTCTCATTCCCGAGAATATCCATGTAATACTCCAGCAGGACTGTATCCTGGGTCAATGTTCCTGTTTTATCCACACACAGGACATCCATGCTTCCAAAACTCTGCATCGCATTGATATTTTTTACGATTGTCTGTTTCTTTCCCATAGAATGACTGCCTTTTGCCAGACAGGCATTGACCACCATCGGAAGCAGCTCCGGTGTGATTCCGACTGCAACAGAAAGTGCAAATAAAAACGCTTCTAACCAGTCTCCCTTCGTCAGTCCGCTTGCAAGAAACACAACCGGGACTAAAACTGTCATAAATCGGATCAACACCCATGCGATCGAATTGGCACCACGGTCAAATCTCTGCTTGCGTGCCTCCACAGACGGAGTCAGACCACCGTAAACTGTCTCCTGACCAACTGTCAGGACAATCCCAGTTCCCGTTCCTCCTGCAACTGTCGTGCCTCCGAACAGTATATTGCTGTAATCTGTCAGTTTCTGCGGTTCTTTGGGCAAAGCCTCCGGAAATTTTTCGAGTATGGCACTTTCACCGGTGATCACTGATTGCGAAACAAACAAATCCGTCGCGCCTGTTAACCGCAAATCTGCCGGAACCCTGTCGCCTGCCTCTAAGCGGATCTGATCGCCAACTACCAATTCAGAAGAAGATAACTCCATCCATTGTCCATCTCTCAGTACCTGAACCGTTGTATGCACCAACTGAAACAGTTCATCTGCAACTCGTTTAGAATGCAGCTCCTGAGTCAGCCGGACAATTCCACTGAGAATCAACATGGAAAAAATGATCAGGACTGCTGTCAGATTCTTCTGATAATCACTGGACAAAAATACATCTGTTACCAAAGAGATTAAACCAAGGAAAAACAGGATCGTAGAAAATGGATTCACAAAAGCTCTTCGAATACAATAAAGCATCGTATCCTTATTCTTTGCAGACGGCGCATTATTTCCATATTTCTGTCGCCGGATGATCGCCTCCTCCTGCGTAATCCCCTCTGCATTGATCTGAAGCTTCTGCATCATCTGATCAGGTGCGACACACGCATATTCTTTTAATCGTTCGTGAACCGCTTCTTTCTGATTCATGAAATTTGTACCTCCTCAAAATTTACTCTCTCGAACGGGAAATGAAAGAGGTGTAGGCGCAACCAAAAGGTCATGCCCACACCTTAATTTGTAAATGATCGGCAAATGCGATTTCTATTTGTAGTTGACAATCTGTCCGAAATCAGCTTTAAGAGAAGCTCCACCTACGAGTCCTCCATCAATATCCGGCTGTGCAAATAATTCAGGAGCTGTTGCAGCGTTTACAGATCCGCCGTACTGAATGCGAATTGCTTCTGCTGTAGCTTCATCATAAACTTCAGCGATGCACTCACGGATTCCTTTGCAAACTTCCTGAGCCTGCTCTGTTGTAGCTGTTTTTCCTGTTCCGATTGCCCAGATTGGCTCATAAGCGATCACTGCAGTTTTTGCCTGATCAGCTGTTACATTCTGGAATCCAACTTTTACCTGCTGGCGAATGAAATCCATTGTTACGCCCTGTTCTCTCTGCTCCAGAGTCTCTCCACAGCACATGATCGGTGTAATACCGTGCTCAAATGCTTTCAGGACTTTTTTGTTGACATCTTCGTTTGTCTCACCGAAGTAATCTCTTCTCTCAGAATGTCCAAGTACAACGTATTTTACTCCTGCATCTACGAGCATAGCCGGAGAGATCTCTCCTGTGTAAGCTCCGCTCTCTTCGAAGTACATGTTTTCTGCTCCAACCTGGATGTTTGTTCCTTTTACGGCTTCTACAACCGGTACGATATCGATAGCCGGTACACAGAATACAACATCTACTTCTTCATTTGCTACCAGTGGTTTTAACTCTTCTACTAATGCAACTGCTTCGCTTGGAGTTTTGTTCATTTTCCAGTTTCCTGCGATAATTTTCTTTCTTGACATACTCTTCACTCTTTCCTGTACTGTTATGTACACTGTTTATTCCAAACTGCGCCTGCGGCTTGTTTTCACTAAGCTTTGCTTGTTTTCGCTAAGCTTCCTTTACGGGATGTTCTCCTTACTAGGCTCGAAAATACCTCGCCAAGTGCGGAGAACTAAGTAAACGCTAAGCTTTTTACTTATCGTTAGCTGCTGCTACTCCCGGGAGTTCTTTTCCTTCAAGGAATTCCAGAGATGCTCCACCACCTGTAGAGATGTGTGTCATCTTGTCTCCGTATCCTAACTGGTTTACAGCTGCTGCGGAATCTCCACCACCGATGATTGTCACAGCATCTGTCTCAGAAAGTGCTTTTGCAACTGTTTCTGTTCCGTTTGCAAAGTTTGGCATTTCGAAACATCCCATTGGTCCGTTCCATACAACTGTTTTTGCAGATTTTACTGCTTCAGCATATAATTTTGCTGTCTCAGGTCCGATATCCAGCCCCATCCATCCTTCTGGGATTTCATTCTGAGGAACAACCTTGATGTTTGCATCATTAGAGAATTCATCTGCTGCAACAGCATCTACAGGAAGGAGTAATTTTACACCTTTTTCTTTTGCTTTTTCAATCATATCCAGTGCGTACTGTAAGTAATCTTCTTCCAGAAGAGATTTTCCGACATTTCCACCCTGAGCTTTTGTAAATGTGAAGCACATTCCACCACCGATGATCAGTGTATCTACTTTTTCAAGCAGGTTGTTGATTACAGAAATCTTGCTGGAAACTTTAGATCCTCCAAGGATTGCAACGAATGGTCTCTCCGGATTTTCTACTGCGTTTCCAAGGAAGTCGATTTCTTTCTGCATTAAGTATCCGACAACTGCTGTGTCTACGAACTGTGTCACACCAACGTTAGAGCAGTGTGCTCTGTGAGCTGTTCCGAATGCATCGTTTACGAACACATCACATAAAGAAGCCAGTTCTTTGGAGAATGCTTCTCCGTTCTTTGTCTCTTCTGCTCTGTAACGTGTATTCTCAAGAAGTACGATATCTCCATCGTTCATTGCTGCCACTGCTGCTTTTGCATTCTCGCCTACTACTTCAGCATCTGCTGCAAATTTTACTTCCTGTCCGAGAAGTTCTGACAATCTTACTGCTACCGGTGCAAGAGATAATTCCGGTTTTGGCTCTCCCTTCGGTTTTCCAAGGTGTGAGCAAAGGATTACTTTTCCTCCGTCTGCAACTAATTTTTTAATTGTTGGAAGAGCTGCTACCAGACGGTTTTCGTCTGTGATCTTACCATCGATCAACGGCACGTTAAAGTCACATCTTACAAGCACTCTTTTTCCTTTTACATTGATATCATCTACTGATTTTTTGTTAAGCATTTTGATTGCCTCCCTGTGTTTATTTTCTGTCAGACAAAAAGGTCCGGTCCAAATAAGACCGGACCCTTTGTGAGCCTATTTTTCAAAAATATAATCTAACTGATTAAATTTTTCTATATTTCGACTTACAGTAATGTTCCGAAGTGTTTGATTGTTCTTACCATCTGGCTTGTGTAAGAGTTTTCGTTGTCATACCAAGAAACAACCTGTACTTCTGTTGTTCCATTGTCTAATGGAAGAGCCATTGTCTGTGTAGCATCGAATAAAGATCCAAATCTCATTCCTACGATATCGCTGGATACGATCTCATCTGTGTTGTATCCGAAAGATTCGTTAGATGCTGCTTTCATAGCTTCGTTGATCTGATCAACTGTTACGTTTCCTTCAACTACTGCTGTAAGGATTGTTGTAGATCCTGTTGGTGTTGGAACACGCTGAGCAGATCCGATGAGTTTTCCGTTCAGTTCTGGGATAACCAGACCGATTGCTTTTGCTGCACCTGTGCTGTTTGGAACGATGTTGCAAGCTGCTGCACGAGATCTTCTTAAGTCACCTTTTCTCTGTGGTCCGTCAAGTGTCATCTGATCTCCTGTGTAAGCGTGGATTGTGCACATGATACCAGATTTAACTGCTGCAAGGTCGTTCAGAGCTTTTGCCATTGGAGCCAAGCAGTTTGTTGTACAAGAAGCTGCAGAAATGATGTGATCATCTTTTGTCAGCTGCTCGTGGTTTACATTGTATACGATTGTTGGAAGATCGTTTCCTGCTGGAGCAGAGATAACTACTTTCTTAGCACCTGCATCGATGTGTGCCTGAGCTTTTGCTTTAGATGTGTAGAATCCTGTACACTCCAGAACTACGTCTACGCCGATTTCTCCCCATGGAAGTTCTTTAGCGTCAGCTTTTGCATAGATTTTGATTTCTTTTCCGTCTACTGTGATAGAATCTTCACCAGCTTCTACTTTGTCAGCCAGTTCATATTTTCCCTGTGTAGAGTCATATTTCAACAGGTGTGCTAACATTTTTGGAGATGTTAAGTCGTTGATTGCAACTACTTCATATCCTTCTGCTCCGAACATCTGTCTGAATGCGAGACGTCCAATACGTCCAAATCCATTAATCGCTACTTTTACTGCCATGATTAATTCCTCCTAAAGTTTAAAAAAATTGTTGCTGCTTTGCAGCTGTTTATTGTAAATCTCCAACCAAGTAATTACTTTGTTAAAGATTCATCAACTACGGTTATTGTACTAAAATGAAAACAAAAATTCAACCCTAAAATATATTTTTATAGAAGTTGTTTAAAAATAGGTTTTCTGTCCTGAAATTCTGTATAATATTTAAAGCCGCACGCCTTCAAAACGTCTGCTGCTTTCTGAAAATCATAAGCCACATGCTCGGGCTTATGCGCATCAGATCCTACTGTGATGATTTCCCCGCCCAGTTCTTTATACCGGCAGAGAATTTCCGGATGGGGGTGGCAGAATGCAAGGCCGTATTTCCATCCGGCCGTATTCAGCTCGATTCCTTTCCCCATTGCGATCACTTTTTTCAGGATTTCATCAATCTCCTGTGCATATTTTTTGTAAGAATACTGCCTGGCCTGACACTTTCCATAACGTACCACATAATCCAGATGGCCCAGCACATCAAAACTGCTGACTGCATCCAGATTTTCCAGGGTAGCCAGAAAAGTCTCTTTGTAAACTTCTTCATCAGACCGTCCCTCAAAAATCTCTCCGTAATAGGGATCCATCCCATGCACCACATGAACTGAACCGATCACAAAATCAAACGGATACTGATTCGTCAGTTCTTCATAAAATCCCGCAAGATGAGGCTGCAGCCCCAGCTCAATCCCTCTCCGGATCTGAATTTTCTCCGCATATGCCTCTTTCCACTCTGCCAGCTTCGGAAAATACTCATCCAGATCCACCAGAAATGCCTCTACACCGGTATCTTCATGAAACGGATAATCTTTGTCAATATGATCGGTAATACAAATGGACTGCAATCCTTTTTTGAGCGCACTCTCGATCATATCCCGGATATCTGCATCACTGTCCGTGGAAAATCTTGTATGCATATGAGAATCACTTGTTATCATTGAATCGTTCCTCCGCCGAGCACATACTCTCCATCATAAAATACAACAGCCTGTCCGGGAGTGACCGCTCTTTGTGGTTCATCAAAGGTACACAGTACTTCATCCTCTCCCGTCTTCTCTATTGTACACCAGGCGCCTTTGTGGTTATAGCGTATTTTGGTAAATACATGTAAAGGCTCGGTTAAATCTTCCACTGCCATAAAATTCAGATTTCTGGCTCGAAGCTGTGTAGTCATGGATTCTTCTTTTGTCCCGATCACAACTTCATTGGTTTCCGGACGGATCTCCAAAACAAATGCGGGATATCCAAGTGCCAGACCCAGACCTTTTCTCTGCCCTACCGTATAATGGGTAATCCCTTTATGCCGTCCAAGCACCGTACCGTCTGTGAGCACGAAATTTCCTTCCGGAACTTTCACCCCTGCCTCTTCTTCAATATAAGCGGCATAGTCGCCATCCGGCACAAAGCAGATATCCTGGCTGTCCGGTTTGTTGGCAATCCTGAGATTGATCTTTTCTGCAATGGCACGTACCTCGTCTTTTGTGTATTTCCCCACCGGCATCAAAGTCCTTTTCAGCTGTTCCTGTGTCAGATTATACAATGCATAAGTCTGATCTTTTGCAAGCGTAGCAGAGCGCCGAAGAGTATATCTTCCGTTTTCCAGCTGTACCACTCTTGCATAATGTCCCGTCGCAATATACTCTGCACCGATCGAGAGACTTCTTTGTAAAAGAGATTCCCACTTTACATACCGGTTACAGGCAATACAGGGATTGGGCGTTCTTCCATTCTGATATTCTTCCACAAAATAGTCGATCACATTTTCCTTGAACTCTTTTTTAAAATTCATCACATAGTATGGGATTTCCAGTGCAGCTGCCACTCTTCTTGCATCATCTACCGCACTGAGTCCGCAGCAGCCTCCGTTTTCCTCCTGAGCGGCCTGTTCTTCGTCCTGCCAGATCTGCATGGTCACTCCAATCACGTCATACCCCTGCTCTTTTAAAAGGTATGCCGCTACGGAAGAATCCACCCCTCCGGACATTCCAACAACAACTTTACTCATTTTAGTATTCCTCTTCTTCCTCTTCCTCGCCTTCGTGGATATCAGATTTCGGCTTTTCCAGCCCCTCGATCTTAATATGATGCTTCTCCGCGTAATCCCAGAGCGCCGCATGAATTGCCTCTTCTGCAAGAAGAGAACAGTGTACCTTTACCGGCGGAAGTCCGTCCAGAGCCTCCATAACCGCCTTGTTCGTCACCTGCAGCGCCTCATAAATACTTTTTCCTTTGACCAGTTCTGTTGCCATACTGCTTGTAGCAACCGCAGCTCCACATCCAAATGTTTTAAATTTTACATCCCGAATGATCTGATTCTCATCGATGTCCAGATAAATTCTCATAATATCCCCACATTTGGCATTTCCAACGGTTCCCACACCGCTTGCATTCTCAATTTCTCCTACGTTTCTTGGATTTTGGAAGTGATCCATTACTTTTTCTGTATACATATCAATACTCCTTTTTATTATGCATTCTGTTTTTTGATAAAGTCTTCATATAATGGTGACATACTTCTTAAGTTTGCCACGATCTCTTTGAGTGTATCTACGGTATAATCCAGATCTTCTCTGGTCGTCTCTTCTCCCAGTGTCATGCGCAGAGAACCATGTGCGATTTCGTGCGGCAGTCCGATCGCCAGCAATACATGCGACGGATCCAGAGACCCTGATGTGCAGGCAGAACCACTGGATGCACAGATTCCCTTCATATCCAGCATGATCAAAAGAGATTCTCCCTCGATAAACCGGAAACTGAAGTTTACATTATTCGGAAGCCGGTTCGTGCGGTCTCCGTTTAAGCGGCAGTATGGAATTTCTGTCTCAATCCGCTCGATCAGGTAATCTCTGAGTTTTCGCTCTTTTGCGGTTCTTGTTTCCATTGTCCGCATCGCACGCTCCACAGCTGCCCCCATTCCAACAATACCAGGCACGTTTTCTGTTCCGGCACGGCGCTTTCTCTCCTGTGCACCTCCGTGTACAAAGGATCGGATCTTGACTCCTTTGCGGATATATAAAAATCCGATTCCTTTCGGTCCGTTGAGCTTATGTCCGCTTGCGCTGAGCATATCAATATGACAGGCATCCACATCAATCGGTATCTGGCCAAATGCCTGTACTGCATCTGTATGGAACAAAATCTTGTGTTCCTGTGCAATCTCTCCAATTTCCCGGATCGGCTGGATCGTTCCGATCTCATTATTTGCAAACATCACAGAAATAAGGATCGTATCCGGACGAATCGCTTTTTTCAGTTCATCAAGCTTTACGACACCGTTCTCGTCCACATCCAGATATGTGATTTCAAATCCACGCTGTTTTTCCAGATACTCACATGTATGCAGGATTGCATGGTGCTCGATTTTTGTCGTGATGATATGTTTTCCTTTCTTCTCATACGCTTCGGCAGTCGCTTTCAGTGCCCAGTTGTCAGACTCGGACCCCCCTGCCGTAAAATAGATTTCGTTAGCCTGTGCGCCAAGTGCCTGCGCAATAATCTCTCTTTGTCTGCTCACCACTTCCTTATTTCCGGAAGCAAAACTATACACACTGGATGGATTGCCATAGTGCTCTGTAAAGTACGGAATCATTGCATCTACTACTTCCGGTGCAGTTTTCGTTGTTGCCGCATTGTCTAAATAAATCAGTCTGCTCATGTTCTTTCTCCTTTTGTTTATTTTCTGCAGTCTCTATTGGAAACACACGTCTGGTCGGCCTTGCTCTCCTTGAGATTCTCGCCCACTTCTACGAGTGCTTTTAAATTCATCTCATCTACGGTCTGATTGATACTGTCATTGATTCGCTGCCACACATACTTTGTCACACAGTTATCTGCTGCCTGGCAGCCGCCCTCTAAGAGAAACCCGGAACATTCTACCGGATTGAGATCTCCTTCCAGCGCACGGAGTACCTCCCCCACCGAAACTTCTTCCAGTTCCTTTGCAAGGACATATCCCCCCTGTGCTCCGCGGATGCTCTGGATGATACCTGCCTTTTTTAATTTTGACATCAGCTGCTCCAGATACCGCTCCGAAATTTCCTGTCTTTCCGCAATACTTGTGATCGATACAGGTCCTTCCCCGCCGTGCTGTGCAAGATCAATCAGTGCGCGCAGTCCGTATCTTCCTTTTGTAGATAATTTCACGCTCTCACCTTCTTGCTGATTCGCTTATTTTCCAATCCCTATTGTTTTACTAGGATTTCCTCTTGTAGAATACCATTGCCGTTTTGTTCTGTCAAGGCAAAATACCGAATATGTTATTAAAAACACTTCTTTCCAGGTGAATTTATGTCTGCCAGAAAAACAATTTTACAAGGAACCCTGATCCTGACTGCCGTGGGATTTCTGTGTCGGTTCATGGGATTTTTTTACCGTATCTTTTTAAGCCACACATTCGGAGAAGAAAATGTCGGCCTATACCAGCTTACTTTTCCGGTATTTGCTCTCTGCATCTCATTTACATCCGCAGGATTAGAGACCGCCATTTCCAGAACCGTAGCCAGAAAACAATCCCTCCATCAACCCAGGGAAGCCTCTGAGACACTTTGTCTCGGACTTTTTATTTCATGCCTGCTCTCTGTGATCACGATGATCATCCTGCAAAAAAACGCAGCCGATCTCTCGACTGCGCTGCTCGGCGATCCACGTTGTGAAGAGATCCTGATTCTCTTATCTTACGCTTTGCCGCTTTCTTCTATTCATGGTTGTATCATGGGGTACTGCTATGGTTTAAAACAGACACAGATACCTGCCGTTTCACAGTTGATCGAGCAGACTGCCAGGATCTTATCTGTTTTCTGCCTGTACCGCTTCGCGATACGAAACGGACTTCATGCGGACATTTCCATCGCAGCTGCGGGAATTGCATTCGGAGAACTGTTTTCTACCTTTTATTCTGTCAGAGGACTTCAAAAGAGCCGATCTGATATTTTCCGCCCGGGATTTTCTTTCTCTTCTATAAGACTCCGCTTCCGGGAACTTGTCCCCTTGTCCCTGCCGCTTACTGCCAACCGGGTACTGCTTGGCCTGCTCCAGGGAATTGAAGCTGTTTCGATCCCCGGCTGTCTGAAACTTTATAATCACAGCACTTCCGAAGCATTGAGTACCTATGGCGTTCTGACTGGAATGGCACTTCCCTGTATTCTATTCCCGTCCGCCATCACCAATTCTGTTTCTATCATGCTGATGCCGACAGTTGCCGAGCTTCAGGTCAAAGACCAGGCATCCGGCATCAGAAAACTGCTGCAAAAAGTACTTGGCTCCTGTTTTCTCATGGGATTGTTCTGCTGTCTGTTTTTCCTGTTCTTCGGACAGTTGATCGGTCAATTTTTGTTTGCCAGTGATCTGGCCGGCAATTTTATCATCACACTGGCGTGGATCTGTCCTTTTCTGTATGTAAATGGTTCTCTGCTGAGTGTCCTGAACGGATTTGGCAAAACAACAACCTCTTTTACGATCAACATGGTCGGGCTTGCCATCCGCATCGGAAGTGTGTTTTTCGCAATTCCCGTTTTCGGTATCCAGGGATATTTATGGGGCTTATTGATCAGCCAGCTTGCAGTCAGCATCTGCTGCAGTGTTGTCTTAAAACATCTCATCTCTGCTTAAAGGGTTTTCAAAAATGCGCCGACCAAAACCGGATTTACATACAGTTCTAACACGATACCAACTAAAAGAAGACCTCCGGAAACCAGACTTTTCTGTATATTCCACTGCATACGCGGGTAGCAGTACGCATACCACACCACGATCAGATACGCTGGAATATAACATAAAAACTGGGGGAGCATTCCTGCAATGCACAGGATGCTCCCTTTTACTCCCATCCCGAGAACTGCCATAGAAAACAGAAGTCCGGCAGAAAAGCCCGTCCAAATCAAGAACAGAATAACTGCCGCTTTTCTGAATTTTGTAAAAGCAGATCCCAGCAGCACTAAAAACGGCAAAAGACGGACCTGCAGCAAATACCAGATATACTCTCCCGTCAGAATATCTGCCGCCCGGTATTGTTTCAAAAAATATTCGCTGAAAATCCCTGCCCCCGCTGCAAACTGCTCCGCTTCCAGATTGACATATAAAATTCCCAATAAAAATCCCGGCATAAAAAGAGCCAGTAGCTGCCTCTTTACATGAAACATCTTCAATGGTTTTTCTCCTTTTCCTTTCGATATTTCATTATATGCCGGGACTTTTTATTTATTCAGTTTTTCGATACTTCGTCTCATATGCCAGAAGAGCGGCAATGGTCTTGGAATCTTCTATCTCACCGGAAAAAATCTTTTCTTTTAACTCCTCCAGTGTGTATGCCTTTAAATCTATAAACTCATCTTCATCCAGATGCTGTCTGGAGGGAATCAGATCTCTTGCTACAAAAACCTCAATTCGTTCATTGCAAAAAGCCACTGTTGTCCGCAATGTGATCAGCCATTCCAGATTCTCACTGCGAAATCCAGTCTCTTCCTCCAACTCTCTGCCTGCACATACAATTCCCGGCTCATCTGCCGCATCCAGCGCGCCTGCCGGAACCTCCAGTGTATAACGTTCCAGTGCATTTCGATATTGGCGCACCATCAGAATTTTTCCATCTTCTGTTACAGGAACAACCGCTGCAGCCCCTTTATGACTGATAAAATCCCATGTGGCCGTATGAGTGCCGTCTATCTCCATCGTATCCTGATAAAAATCTACGATTGCTCCCTTATACTTTAATTCTCTCTTCAGACGTTTGATCTTTTCGCTCATTACACAATTCTTCCTTTCATCCACGAAAAAGCGGAACTTCCTTTCCCATCTTACGATGTTTCAGAAATTCCGCTTTTCATTTCATATTCAGTTTTCTATTTTGCGTAATCCGTGACGCGTGATTCGCGGATCACATTTACCTTGATCTGACCAGGATACTCTAATTCAAATTCAATCTGATTAGCAATCTCTCTGGCCATAAGTACCATATCATCATCAGTTACCTGATCTGGAACTACCATTACTCGAATCTCTCTACCTGCCTGAATAGCAAAAGATTTGTCAACACCTTTGAACTGGTTTGCAATCTCTTCTAATTGTTTCAATCTGTTTGTATATGTCTCTAATGTCTCTCTTCTTGCACCTGGTCTTGCTGCTGAGATCGTATCTGCAGCCTGTACAACACAGGCGATCAAAGTCTGAGGCTCTACATCGCCATGATGTGCTTCGACTGCATTGATCACAGTCGCTGATTCTTTGTACTTTCTGCAAAGATCCACACCAATCTGAATGTGAGATCCTTCCACATCGTGATCGATCGATTTACCGATGTCGTGCAGAAGTCCGGCTCTTTTCGCCATACGCACATCCAGCCCGATCTCTCCTGCCAGAAGTCCTGACAACTGAGCAACCTCGATGGAATGCTTCAGCGCATTCTGTCCGTAGCTTGTTCTGAATTTCATACGTCCAAGCAGACGCAGCAATTCCGGATGGATACCCGGTACACCAACCTCGATGGCTGCTGCCTCTCCTTCTTCGCGAATCATAGAATCTACTTCTTTCTGTGCTTTTTCCACCATCTCTTCAATTCTTGCCGGATGGATACGTCCATCCACGATCAAGCGTTCAAGAGCAATACGGGCAACTTCTCTTCGGATCGGATCAAATCCGGATAACACAACTGCCTCCGGTGTATCATCAATGATAAGCTCTACACCTGTCAGAGTCTCAAGAGTTCTGATGTTTCGTCCCTCTCGTCCGATGATCCTTCCTTTCATCTCATCACTTGGAAGCTGCACGACTGAAATCGTAGTCTCCGCTACATGGTCAGCTGCACATCTCTGAATCGCATTGACAACATACTCTTTTGCTTTCTTGTCTGCGTTCTCTTTTGCCTGAGACTCCAGCTCCCTGACCATCTTTGCTGTTTCATGTTTCACATCTTCTTCAACAGTTTTCAACAGATATTCTTTTGCCTGCTCGGAGGTAAGACCTGAGATTCTTTCCAGTTCCTGCACTCGTTTCTGACTGAGTTCTTCCACTTTGGCTTCACGCTGTCTTAAATGTTCCTCTTTTGCTGTAAATTTTGCTTCACGCTGCTCAATAGCTTCGGAACGTTTGTCTACTGCTTCTTCTTTTGCCAGCACACGCTTTTCATAGCGCTGCAGTTCCGACCTTCTTTCTTTCGTCTCTTTTTCAAGATCATTCTTCGTCCGGATGGACTCTTCCTTCACTTCCAAAAGAGCTTCCTTTTTTGTCGTTTCAGCAGTTTTCACGGCATCGTCAATGATTTCTCTTGCTTTCGCTTCCGCATTTCCAATCTTGGATTCCGCATTGTTCTTCAGATTGGTAATGGTCAGATAGCGAGTTACGACACCGACTATCAACGCGAGGGCCGCCGCAATAATTACACATAAAATTACCGGCACAGGAGCACCTCCTTATTTAATTTTCATTGTACATGTTTATGTATCTGCATACATAAATACAACACTTAAATTTTATACTGTTTTACCAACCCTGTCAAGCATTCTCATCATAATTTTGTATCACTTGACGGATGTCTTCATATCGGAATCCTTTTCGTGCCAGATGACCGTATAATTTTTGCATCTGCTCCGGTGTAGCCGTCCTTAGATCCACACGCTTTTTCTCGATAATCTTAAGGATTGCCTCAGTCTCATCCTGTCCGTCAAAGCACTCTTCTACGACCTGCTGCGCAATTTCCCTTGATACACCTTTCTGGCAGAGCTGATATAAAATCTCTCGTCTGCTCTTGGATGCCTTTCTGCTCTGTACAAAATTTTCCGCATACCGCGCGTCATCCAGATATCCGAAAGACTTCACATAAGAAATCGCTGCCTCCACTGCTTCCGGCGGGTACAATCCCTGACGCAGCTGCTCCCGCAGTGCCGATTCGCTGCGGTCCATATCCTCCAGAAGATGCATGGCACGAAGCTTTGCTCTTTTACAGATCACCTTCTGCAGAATCTCCTGTACAGTATCCTCCTCCAAAAGAGTCCCCTCAACAATCCGGTAATGCGACAGTTCGCCCTTGTATAACACAAAGGCGAACTCCTCATCTAAATACACTTTATATTTGATCTTGGTCAGCATCTCTACTTTCGTGACGACCATTTTTTATTCTTCTCCCTCGATCGACAGTTCCATCTGTTCTTCTTTTGGAGTCAGCTTCAGATCACTCTCTTTTACCTCTTCCTCTCCTTCGATCAAATGATAGTGCTGGCGTACTTTTCTGTCCAGCTCCTCCATCACCTCCGGATGACTGGTCAGATATGCTTTTGCATTTTCACGTCCCTGTCCGATCTTCTCTCCTTCATATGCATACCACGCACCACTCTTCTTGACAAGATCAATACCAACTGCCAGATCCAGAACATCTCCTTCTTTGGAGATTCCTTTTCCAAACATGATATCGAACTCTGCCTCTTTAAACGGAGGCGCAATCTTATTCTTCACGATCTTGATGCGGGTTCTGTTGCCGACCATCTCTCCGCTCTGCTTCAGCGTCTCGATCCTGCGGACATCCATACGGACAGAAGCGTAGAACTTCAATGCGCGTCCACCTGTCGTTGTCTCTGGATTTCCAAACATTACGCCTACCTTTTCACGGAGCTGGTTGATAAAGATAACCACACAGTTGGATTTGCTGATGACCGGTGTCAGCTTACGCAGTGCCTGCGACATCAGTCTCGCCTGCAGGCCGACATGGCTGTCTCCCATATCTCCTTCAATCTCCTGCTTTGGCACCAGGGCCGCAACAGAGTCAATCACAATAATATCCACTGCTCCGGAGCGCACCATCGTCTCAGCAATCTCCAGAGCCTGATCTCCGCTGTCGGGCTGTGAAATATATAATTCATCAATATCTACTCCGATCTTCTTCGCATAAACAGGATCCAGCGCATGCTCTGCATCAATAAATCCTGCAATCCCGCCTCTCTTTTGTACTTCTGCGATCATGTGGAGTGTCACTGTCGTCTTACCACTGGACTCCGGACCATAAACCTCAATCACACGTCCCTTTGGAACACCGCCAAGTCCCAGTGCCAGATGGAGACTCAGCCACCCTGTAGGAACCGTCTCTACAGCAACATGACTGCCCTCTCCCAGCTTCATCACAGTACCTTTTCCAAAATCCTTCTCTAACTTTGCAATCGCCGCATCCAGCGCTTTTTGTTTATCTTCATTTGCCATATTATGTATCTCCTTTTCTATATAGCGAACTTACGTTCGCTTTCCTAATTAAAATACTATTATACTTACTTTAAAATGTCAATACTTTT
>ENA-OWOC01000283-OWOC01000283.1-gut-metagenome-genome-assembly--contig:-NODE-283-length-16272-cov-15.456499_pt1 | contig 16272 bp, 17 predicted proteins | sample MGYA00248245_ERZ651791 | MGnify/ENA primary metagenome ERZ651791 (study PRJEB26908, sample SAMEA4031703) | gut metagenome | biome: gut; feature: normal infant; material: stool | place: China | collected...
AGTCCGCTCCCCTAAAGGGAGCTGCGGCCAAAGAGCCGCTGTTGGAAGCACGTGGTTTTAACCATGTGAGGCTTCACTAAAGCAAAATTTCGAATCATTACAGGAAAGGCACCTGTACGGCGCCTTGATGAAGAAGTATACCGACAGGCATTGTTACGTTTCCATGATGGATCACACCATATATTCTTCATGAAGAAGAAGGATATATATATAATCCTGCTACTGGAAAAAACCAATCGATTACGAAACCGAAGACGCGGGTACCTAAGTGGCTGAGGATTATGAAAGGTACTCAATAAACGGTTACCCAGCAGAGCAATGACGCGCCAGAATGATATCTGAACCACTCCGGGATACTCGTGCAAGGCGCAAAACTCCATGTTATTAACATTTGTCTGATTAATCCTGCGGAGAGATATGGTTTTCGCAGGATTGAACCGGGCGCAAATTGTTCCTGGCACCCAAGGTAAAATGCCGATTCATCTCATCACCTAAAGCGGCGGATGGTGTTCTCGGCACGAAATGATAAAAAAAGGAGAAAAATAATGCTAAAAAAATACCTAGAATTACTAAAGAGACTTATAGAATCATTCACCAAAACTGGTGACATTGCATCCTTCGCTGATTATATCGAAGCCATCAAATGCACTTTTATTATACTGTTTTCCACGATAGGTTTATTAATATTCTTTATCGCATTAATAAGGATTCCTTTTATGTTATATAAGAAACTTACTTATCACCTCGTAGAACAGCTTAATAAAATTAATAAAGAAATAATTGATAAACAAAATGGAGAAGAAGACATTTATAAAAAATTTAATGAAGTTACGGAGAAATTACGTCGGATTAAAATTATATATTGGGCTGGGTTTACCGCTCTATATGTTCCATTTATGATTCCAACCTTTTTATTCCTGGGAGATTTATTTTTAAGATTTATAAAATGACTGTAGGAACCGTGGATTCCGGAAAGGGGATATATTGAGTGTTTTCAATTTTTTTTTCAATTCATCCTTCGCTCTTTTCACCTATGCGTTTATTTTAGTTGCTATTGCAATACTTTTAAGTTTGCTTATCCTTGCATTTATTGACGCACTTTATAATTTCAACTAAGCTCCTGAAAGAACTGGGCATGAGGTTCCTCCGGCCAGGTGTTCGCCACAACGGGCATGGATACCAAAGTTTTCCGGGATGACCGTGGCATCATCAAAGACCATGACGCCGATGCTTACTGCATCGCCTGCAGCACGCTGGAAGACCAGACAATCCTGAATATCCCGGATGATAGTTTTAATATCCGCCAGTTCCGACGCCATGACCGTGCATTGATCAACAACCAACGGGAACGGATTTATAAGCTAGAAGGAAAGACAGTTGCAAAAAACCGCCGGAAACGGATGGACCAGAAGGAACCAAGTCTTCATGAGTGGTTTATGGAGATGGAGAAGCAGCATGGCCGCCGAGGCCCGGCAGTTGCAATCCCGACTGGAGGTTATAAAAAGCACCCGCCGGTACAATGATCTGGACAGACTACTTCGCGGAGTTGTATTTTTACATCAAAGAAAACGGTTTACCATGACAGGCCGTTAAGCGGAGGGCAATACCTGAGAGCACATGGGGCCGGAACTAGGAACTTTCCGGTCTCTGGTGTGAAAATCCGGCCCGGGAATAGTGGACTGATATATACACCGGTTCATCCCGCCTCCTAAAGGGGTGAGAGTATTCTCGTCAGAAAATGATAAACATGTAGAAAGGAAAAAGATAATGTCAAAAAAAGAAGAATAAAAAAGGTTCCAAATTATCAACACCATATACCTGTAAAATATTATGTTACTGCGCGACTATGGGTCGAGGAATGGATTTTCATATAAAGCAGGCCCTTGTAGAAGAATTGATTTCTGAAAGTGAAACTACAAAGCCAGAAAAAAAACGACGTACAGCATACAGAAAAAGCCATTAATATCAAAGCAAAAACCTTATCTGATTATCAAGATGAGAACATAACACTACTTGATATGGCCCGATGCAGCAGTCAGTATTTAAGCAGTAAGAAACGGGAACGCCTTGGCGATGAACAGATTGCCAATGATCAGAAAACCATACTGAGAATCTGGAAATTGTACCATCAATATTTAAAGCGTCTGAGTCAAGAATGTTTGGAAACAACAGGGAGGAGATAAAAGCAGTGAGAAATAAAGGAAAATTGATGGCGGCAGCATGTTTTATGGCTATATATCTCACCGGATGTGAAACAGAATTAGCCGACGTAGCAAATAAGGATACTATGGTCTCATCGTCACAAATTGAGGATGAAGATTCATGTTCGATTAACCAGGTTCTAGGAGAATTCCACGGTGATACGCTTATTGTGGAGGCTGATGTACCAGAAGAAGACTTTAAACTGAAAACAATTTTTTCAACGGATGACTATTCCGTAGAAAACTGGAGAATAACAGATGTAAAGACGTTGGATCTGTGTGCGTATACGGAAGGATTACCGGAAGGAACGGAAGTGTATATCGATAATGTGCATATCGATTCAGTTATTAAATCAATTTATGCCGCTTTCGATGCCATTCCAATTGATTCCATGGATGACCGGACGCATTCCACTATGTATCCTGGATTCCCTGTATCGGATAAATTACAGTATCATGGAGTATTTGCAATTGGTGGTTATTCCGATACGTTAATTAGTGGTTATTCCCACGGATACAAATTAAATAATTTCGGCATTTCAAATGGATACATTGAAGAGTCAAGGGTAACGGAAAAGACGTTGCAGAATAGTGCTGTGTATGCTAACATGTTTCAAATCATATGGGATTTGTGGATTCAAAAACCGGGAGAGATATATCCATACATGACCTCAGTGAAGACTGAATTTTTGATTCCCACCAAATTCATCGTAGACAATATTTCACTTCGGTATAACGGAAAGAATTTCGATGGAATAAACGAAAAAGGAGAAAAAGAAATCTATTCATATTCGAATGGAGAATTTTCTACAGTGTCTTCGGGAAAAGAGAGAATACCGGACGGAAAATAGAAAAAGCCAATTAGGATACCCCCCAAAAAAAAGAGAGGAGTGCATTTCCATGAAAATAAAAAGCAAAGGTGGAAAAATTGCGGAGCCAATCATTTTCCTAAATAACCAGTCACATTTGAATGAATCAGAAGAAATTAATAACCAGATAAGTGAAAACGGAACAAAGCAAATAAGAGCATGTCAGAATGCGGAAAAAGTCTTATGTTTTCTTCAACCAATGAGTATTATGGGAAAAGGATGTTTTTTCATGATTTTGTTAGCATGTTTCTTGCTATCCGGATGTATTAACTACACGAAGTTTTATCAAACTGAAGTAGATGATGACAGATACCGAGTGGCCAAGATGATATATGATGATTTGGAATCTAAGGACATGGTTATTTATGAGGTATATGATGTAATCCTCAATAACCCAAAGCAGCCAGAATCATATACGGTAACGGCAAATATCAACGGAAAAACAGAATTCGTGCATATTGATATAGAAAATCCGAAAGGTCCTTCACAATGTTATATTAGCCTGGCCATTGGGGAAAATGGGCTCAATTATATCGAGGGACCTAATAAAGATGGATATAGGCAATATATCGAAATTACTAAAAATGGTATTTTTAATGATTATGGCAATCTTGCCAATTATCTTCAATATAGCTGCAAGCTTTTCATACGGAACCTCAATGCAGGCGAAAATAAAAATGGAAAGTATCCTGCAATCAAAGCAGAAAATATAGGAGAATAGAGTTAGGATGGAAATCCTACTCACAGGCACATGTTGGAATCTTCCACTCGGTCTAATCAGTCAACCACCCATGATTAAAGGCCAGGGCTTGCTGGTGACTCCAATCAACCAAGTTGACTAGCCTCAGTGCCGGAACATCCGGTGCTACGTCAGAACCGCCAACACTCAATCCGGTAGTATCCTAGCCGGTACAGGGTTCGTGCGACGCATGGAAGGGATGGGTACCCGATAGCGACACGGCGATCCAAGCGGCCTGACATTGGCGAAGGGCGATTACTCCCTTTAGGGAGTGCGGGGCGATGCTGACCACCTCAAGGAAAGCCCGCATCCTACTGGAGTCCGGCAGGGCAGAAATAGCCTGCCGGATCCCATTCACATATCCAACTCCTAGGGAAGACCTACAAACAGATTCCGCTGAAGAATTTAGCATTCATCGGGCACTGCGGAAACTGGATTACAAAGACAGCGTAGGACGATTCCTCTCATGGCTGAAGCTACGAGAATTCTCACCTTGTATTCAAAAGGACTTCGGCCCTTTTTTTTGTTATGTAAAATTCCTCTCTGTCTTTACAATATACAAAAACCTTATCCGCGAGTTTTAAGAACAACCACAATTCTCTTTAAATTTCAAAAATATCATTACCTCTAATCATAATATCATCCGTACTATCTCAGATTTCCATAACATAAAAAATATATCTGATGTTCAAAACCAATAATTTTGAAATCCCATCCATAATTCCATTAAGAAAAAACAAAGACAGTCAACACAAGGCAAAGATGAAAAATCATGTATAAGAAAATCATAAGTTTAGATGAATATTTCAAAAGCTTAAACAGCCGTTCAGATAGGAAAGTTTATTTTTATCGTCTCAGCGGATATAGCGAAAAGATTAGTTTGTTTATCAAACAGTATTATGAAGCGGCGCGAAAAAATGGGGCAGTTATAGAAGGAAATATAAAAAATCCAACTGAAAGTAATTTAGCTTACTATGAAGAAATTTTGGGAATGGATTTTTATCTGAGTGTTGTTTTTTTTGCCGACAGATTAAGTAAATGGCTGCCACGCATGTCCCAGAACCAACGAAATTGTGTAGCCTTATCGATTTATGACACGTTGGATGCTATGCGTCGTGAGGGCAAAAACCAGAATATGTTAAAGAATGCATATATCAAGTTCATGTGCTGGCTTTACTACCGATTCGAGGAAATAGCAAGTCGGCTTGGCAATGAAGATGTCCCCAAAATTCTATATGAAGGAACAATCAGCCGATATGAGCTGATGCTTCTGACGATTTTATATGGTGCTGGTTGTGATGTAGTTCTGCTGCAATACCATGGTGACGGAGACTATTTACGACTTGATCCGGGATCTGTTTGTTCCACAAATTATGTAGAAGCTGGCATGGGTGCATTTCCCGAAGGATACTCAATTAAGCAGGTCAGAAAAAGGCTGGAAATTGAAATCCGGATACAAACTCTCTGTGGTGGGGAATCAAAACTGAGGAGCTGCACCAATACCTGGATTAGTGGGAAAGCCATGGAGGATATTCTGACAGCATTTCCGAAAAGAGGGACTGAGTCATCCTGCTTTTATAACTGTTTTATCCGGATAAATGGCGTAGAAGATAAACTCACCTGCCTTAATGAATGGTATCAGTTCCAGCTACAATTAAAAAATGAAAATCGAAAGCTCGTCATTATGGAGCATGGGATTTTAAAGCCTGACATCGGAGAAATATCCTCTGTAAGGAGAAAAAACTATGGGACCAGTGATCAGATGATTACAGACTTGGCTGGTACAATTTTTCATCCGGAACAGCAACTGCAAAAACTGATGAGAAAAACTTTTATAGAAATTTTAATGGAAGAAGATAAGAGGCTGGAAAACAATTTAAACCGACTGACGAACAAAGCGGTTTATCTTCTTTGTTGGCTTAGACGATATCAGCAGAAACTGTATGGTGGGTGGAAAATACCTCAAATTGCATGTTTTATTCTTCTAGGTGGGTGTAATACCGAAAACGAAGCTCTGTTTGTGAAAATGCTATCACGTCTTCCGACAGACGTCTTGATTTTAAATTCAAGTCTGGACCATAAATGCTGCCTGGTAGATCAGATGATTTATGAACAAAACTTTTCAGATTCTCTCGAAGTGGACCGATTCCCACAGGAGAATGCAGATATCCGTATGGGTACCGCGGCATATTTTGCGGAGCGGGAGTTAGATACCCTGCTGTACGATGGTACTGGCATGTACCGGAACTGGCAGTATGACAAAGCAGTAACAGTAACACTGCAGACTATGTATGAGGAAATTCCAATTTTATGGGATCAGGAACTAAAATACCGACCAAATTTTGGTGTCACGCAGGATATTGTCAATATTCCTGTCATATTTGCAAAGATTTCTGGGGTGATGGATGGCAAACTGCCGCAATATTGGGCAGGAATTAAGCGACTACTGACAGAGGACGCCGTCCTCATCAGAAATGGACCGTGCATCAAGGCCACGGACTCCAATCCTGTGAAGCCTTACGTAACAGAATATTTTAAAGACGGGGTGCTACAGAAAAACAGGATTAAGTCACACAAGGCATATCAGTATGGATACCTGCGGGAAGAAATACAAAATTATTTGCTGGAAAAGCTGCAGATATTGATTGAGCAAAAGTTCATAAAGGGGACGTTTGAAAACGGAACGGAATATACCATCGTGGCAACCATCTTAAACCTGAGAAAAGATATCCTGCGGATGATCCAGAAATTCGATTTTACAAGGAAAAATCCGAAGCTTATTTATATTCGTACCACAGAGGCCATCATGACGCTGGAGGACAGCATTCTGATGATGTTTCTCAACCTAGTTGGCTTTGATGTTGTGTTTTTCGTACCAACTGGTTATCAAAATGTAGAACGGTATTTTAACCGGCAGGTGATGGAAGAACATCTGGTGGGCGAATATCTGTATGATTTAAATATTCCGGATCTAAATGAAACTGCAGACAAGCAGTCTTCATTACATGAAAAGGTATTAAACAGGATAGGCAGGCTTCTCCCACCTTCATAGGGAGAAAAAATAGAATAAGAGGTGATTGATATGGGATTGAATTTTAGTAAGGCATCGACCGCGCCTACGATGCCACTGACAGAATTAGAAGATGCAGGTCAAACATATGACATCAGGGCAGACAGACAGCAAATGAATAAAGTGCTGGTGGACTCACCGGAAGTAGATGTGCTTGTAAGCCAGATTGATGTAGTCAGCCTGGATACGATTGTATCATTCGGTGCCTCCGCTGCAGAAGAAATATCAAAAGCATCGGATGTTGTTTTGAACAGTATGAGCATGTCCCAGCTGGACGATTCCAGTGAAATGTTGACTGCTTTGGCAAAGGTAATGTCAAAGTTTGATATAGAGGAAATCAAAGAAAACCCAGGATTATTAGGGAAACTGTTTGGAACTGCAAAAAAACAAATGGACAAGATACTTTCCAAATATCACACAATGGGTGATGAGGTGGACAAGATTTATATCCAGCTAAAACAATATGAATCCGAGATCAAGCAGTCCAACCGGAAATTAGATGAGATGTTCCAGGCAAATGTAAATTATTATCATGAACTGGTGAGATACATCCTGGCAGGAGAACAGGGATGTCAGGAACTGGAATCTTATATTGCGCAAAGAAGATCGGACATGGAACAAACTGGAGATAATTCTATCCAGTTCGAGATCCAGAGCCTGGAACAGGCGCTGATGATGTTGGAACAGAGGACACAGGATTTAAGGACTGCGGAAAATGTAGCGATGCAGTCCATCCCCATGATTAAAACAATGGAATTCAGCAATATGAATCTGGTCCGTAAGATCAATTCCGCATTCATTGTTACCTTGCCAGTATTTAAACAGGCTCTTGCGCAGGCGATCATGCTGAAACGTCAGCGGATCCAGGCAGAGGCGATGTCTGCGCTGGATGAAAAAGCAAATGAGATGCTTATGAAAAATGCAAAGAATACGGTAGAGCAGTCTAAAATGACAGCTCGTCTGGCTTCTGGAAACTCTATTAAGATCGAGACACTCGAATCAACATGGAAGACCATTGTTGACGGAATTGATGAGACCAGGCAGATCCAGGAGTCAGCAAGGAAGAAGATGATTGAAGACCAGGCAAGACTTGGAAACATCAAGTCAGAATTTAGGAAAAAGTATGGGGATTCTTCCGCTGCAGCGGGTGTCGGGGTCAATACCCCAACACTTAAATCTTAACAGGTTTTAAAGTGGGGCTTGCACCGGATGATGGTTACTGAGCAAAGCGGTGACGCGCTAAGGTTTAGCCTAAAGCACTCCAGGGGGAGTCTCAGACAAAAAAGTAGATACAAAAATTTATATAAAAAAACGAGGAGGATTTATCATGATTAATTTATCAAAGGGAGAAAAAGTGGATTTAACCAAAGGGAATCCGGGACTAAAGAACATTATGGTTGGTTTGGGCTGGGATGTAAATGCGTACGATTCCGGCGCTGCCTTTGACCTGGACGCGGCGGCATTTCTTCTGGGTAGTAACGGAAAATGCCCGACAGAGAAAGAGTTTGTATTTTACGGTAACTTAGAGCACCCCAGTGGCGCAGTGAAACACATGGGCGATAACTTAACCGGCGAGGGTGACGGAGATGATGAACAGCTCCAGATCGATTTGAGTAAAATCCCGACCAATGTAGACAGGATTGCTTTCACTGTGACCATTTATGATGCGGAGACGAGAAGACAGAACTTCGGACAAGTATCCAATGCGTTCATCAGGATTGTAGATTTAGCTACGAACACGGAATTAATCCACTACGATCTGGGCGAGGACTTCTCCATCGAGACAGCTGTTAATGTAGGGGAGATTTATCGTCACAATGGTGAGTGGAAATTCAATGCGATTGGCAGCGGTTTTCAGGGCGGCCTAGCGGCATTGTGCGGGCACTTCGGAATCGAAACAGCATAAAGGAGGAGAAAACTATGCCAATCAGCTTACAGAAAGGACAGAAAGTCAATATTACGAAAGGGAATCCCGGTCTCACCAGAGTAGTGGTAGGTCTCGGATGGGATGTAAATCAGTATGACACAGGAGGTGCTTTTGACCTGGACGCGGCCGCATTTCTGCTGACAGATACAGGAAAGGTTTCCAGACCTGAAGATTTCCTATTCTTTGGGAATATGAACCATCCATCAGGATGCGCCCAGCACATGGGAGATAACCTGACCGGGGCTGGCGAGGGGGATGATGAGCAGATCAAAGTGAATCTGAGCTTGGTGCCTGCCAATATTACAAAGATTGCATTTACCGTGACTATTTATGATGCAGAGGCGAGAAGACAGAATTTCGGTCAGGTCAATAACGCATTTATCAGGATATACAATGAGGACACAGGTGATGAGTTGCTTCGATATGATTTAGGGGAGGATTTCTCCATTGAGACAGCAGCAACGTTCGGAGAATTGTATTGCCACAATGGAGAATGGAAATTCAATTCCATCGGAAACGGCTACCAAGGCGGCTTGGCGGCGCTATGCGCAAGTTACGGCGTAGATGTTGAGTAGTCAACCCACCACTTAGATCCTAACGGATATTGAAGTGGGGGCTTGCACCTGTAATGGTGGTTACCCCGCAGAGCGGCGACGTGCCAGAGCTTTTAGCCCGAACCACCCCGGGATGACGCCAAGTCCCGGGCACTGGGTGTAAGCGCGCCAACGCTATGGCAACCCAACGGGGGGCGTGGTTAAGTGGAGGGGGCGTACTTAAGGGCCTGTGGGGCAAGGAACCAGAACTTCGCGGCCTCCAGGGCGAGCATCCTGTCCAGGAATGCCGGGCTTGTGTATGTAGCGTAATCGATAGCCTGCCGATTCATCCCGCCACCTAAAGAGGTGGGATATTCTCGGCAGAAAATGATAAAAAAAATAGGAGGATTCGAATTTATGTCAGTTATTTTACAAAAAGGCCAGAAGGTCAACTTATCAAAAGAGAATACAGGACTGACCAAAATTGTTATCGGGTTAGGATGGGACGAGGTAAAGCAGTCAAGAGGGTTCCTTGCTCCAAAGGCGCAGGACATTGATTGTGACGCATCCGCGCTGCTCTTGCAGAACGGAAAGCTTGTAAGAAGAGAAGACATCGTATATTTCAACCACTTAAAACATGCCAGCGGTGCCGTGACGCATATGGGTGATAACTTAACCGGCGAAGGGGATGGGGATGATGAGCAGATTGTGGTTGATTTATCTAAAGTCCCGGATGAGTATGACAAGATCGTGCTGGTAGTCAATATCTATCAGGCCATCCAGAGAAAACAGCATTTCGGTATGATCGAGAATGCCTTCATCCGGTTGGTGGATGAGAAAAATGGCAATGAGATATGCAGGTATAACCTGACTGAAAAATATCCGGATATGACTGCCATGATCTTTGGCGAAATGTACAAGCATAATGGAGAATGGAAGTTCGGCGCGATTGGGCAGGGGAGCAAAGAGCCGGGATTGATGGAACTTGCGAACAGATATGTATAAACCGAGTTGACGCAGGAAGCTTTATTCCCGCAGACAAGCAATTTTACTGAGGGGATATTCTCCCTCAGTAATTGCTGTTCTGAATGGATTCAGCATTTTCACTTTATTAAAACCGAGGAGGAAAACAATGAAATTTAACGGACTTACAGATAGGGAAGTTGAGCTATCAAGAGAACAACATGGTTCAAATGCAATACCGGATTCTAAACCGACCACATTTTGGGAAGAATTTAAAGAGACATTTAATGATCCCATGATCAGGATACTGTTGGTAATTGCCGCGTTAATGATAGGAATGTGGACCTTTGGATACGCTGAGATTTACGAGCCAATCGGAACAATTATAGCGGTTCTTATCGTAGCATTCGTCTCTGCAAAAACGGGGGTAGCCAGCGACACCAAGTACAGGGAACTGAAAGACAGCACAAAAAAAGACCAGTGTAAGGTGTATAGAAGTGGTGTAATCGTCATGATTGATGTAGATGATGTGGTAGTAGGTGACAAGGTGCTGCTACAGTCTGGTGATAAGATTCCGGCGGATGGTATTCTGGTGTCCGGTGACCTGCGGGTGGATAACTCTGCACTCAACGGGGAAACTGAGGAATGTAAGAAATTTGCTGCAGATGAAAGTTTTTCGCTGGTAGATGAGATTACAGGCGAGACGTTTGTTGACAAGCATTCCCTGTTCCGTGGAGCTGTGGTATTTGATGGTGAAGGAATTCTGAATGTAAAAAGAGTGGGATTAAAGACCATGATGGGGCGGATGGCCGAGGAAATGCAGGAAAATGAGCCGGATTCACCCCTGAAAGTAAAGTTAGCAAAACTTGCAAGCCAGATATCTACCTTCGGTTATATCGGAGCTGTTGTGATAGCAGTCCTGTATTTTTCATATTTTATTATTTCAGCAGGCGGTTTTTCTGCATATATGGCAATCGGAGTAGGGGAAATCGTGAAAGATATTGTAGAAGCTGTTTCCCTTGCCGTTGTTATTATTGTCTGTGCGGTTCCAGAAGGACTTCCACTGATGATTTCCCTGGTCTTGATGCAGAACACCAGTAAAATGCTGGATCATAATGTTCTGGTGAGAAAAGCAGAAGGTATCGAGACCGCAGGATCCTTGAATATCTTATTTAGTGATAAGACAGGTACTATTACCAAAGGGAAATTGGAAGTAGTCGATTTTTTCACGGCTGACGGAAATTCCATCGAGATCAAAGAACTGAGCAGACACAGTGTGGTGGAAGGACTGTTGAATTTCGCAATCGGCAAGAATACTCAGTCCATGTTTGATGTGGAACACCGTGTGATAGGCGGCAATGCTACAGACCAGGCACTGATGAAGTTCATTGGAGAAGATACCTATAAAGTATTGTCTTCTAACAAAGAATGTATCGTGACGGCCGTCCAGGGATTTAATTCCACCAACAAATTCAGCCAGGCCAGGATTGATAGCCTCGGGAAGACATTTTACAAAGGTGCACCGGAACGTCTTTTAGCTCAGGCAACAAAGTATCTGGATGAAAGTGGAAAGATAAAAGACATCGATATGGCAGTCCTTGACCGAAAAATCAAAGAACTGGCTTCAAAAGCCATGCGTGTACTGGCCTTTGGTTATTCCGAGAAAACTCTTGTGGAAAATCAGATCAATGATGATGTTGTAATCATCGGCCTGGCAGGCATCCGCGATGATGTGAGAGCAGAAGCGAAGGAAGCTATTGAAGAAGTGCAGAACGCTGGCATCCAGGTGGTCATGATCACTGGGGATCGGCTTGAGACAGCTATCGCCATTGCAAAAGATGCAGGACTTCTCAGGAATCCCTCTGATAGGGCACTGTCCTCGGCTCAGTTAAACGAGATGTCAGATGATGAAGTGAAAAGAATAATTCCAAACATCCGTGTGATCGCCAGGGCGCTGCCTACGGATAAATCCCGCATGGTAAGATTATGCCAGGAGATGAATCTCGTTGTCGGCATGACCGGTGACGGGGTAAATGATTCCCCAGCGCTTAAACGTGCCGATGTAGGTTTTGCTATGGGAAGCGGAACAGAAGCTGCCAAAGAGGCAGGAAAAATTGTTATTTTAGATGATAATTTTAAATCTATCAAAGATGCCATCTGGTACGGCAGGACCATCTATCATAACATTTTGAAATTCTGCAAATTTCAGCTAGTCATCAATGTAGCCGCCGTGGTGGTCAGTGCAATTGCCCCGTTCTTTGGAATTGAGGAGCCACTGAAAGTAACTCATCTACTGTTTGTCAACCTGGTTATGGACGGCCTTGGAGCTATCATGCTGGGAAATGAACCGGCTCTTGAGAAATATATGAAAGAAAAACCTAGGCGCAGAGATGAGAATATCGTCAGCAGGAAGATGATGGTTCAAATTATTACCATGGGGATATGGCTGACTGCATTAAGCTTTGCGTACTTGAAGATGTCGATCTTCTCCTCGTTTTTTGATAATAAGGAACAGCATTTAACAGCTTACTTTGTGTTATTTATTACATGTGCACTGTTCAATGGGTTTAATGTAAGAGATGATGGCTTCGGTATTTTCAAAAGATTGAAGGAGAACACTGGCTTCCTGAAAGTGTTTTTTATTATCATTTTGGTCCAGGCATTTATTGTCAATGCAGCGTTAGTTCCACTCCCAGTATTTAGCTGGATTAGTAACATGTTCAGCTGTACTCCATTCGGAATTCGAGGATGGCTACTGGTGATTGTGCTGGCATTTACGATGATTCCGGTAGATTTACTGAGAAAATGCGTAACAAGGGAAAAATAGACACCAAATGTTATGTTTGATGAGCTTCCTTAAAAAAGGCGGTTCCTCTAAGAATGGGGGAATCGCCTTGCTGTTATATCTAAGAGATTGAAAACATATTAATGGATATTTTCTAATTTTCATTACCCTGCAATAAGGTGATAACTTCATCTATCGTCTTGCCGGATGACTTTACTGCATCATATATTTTTTTTAAATCTTCATCATCTTTTTCTTTTTTCAGTTTTTTCAATTCTTCCTTCGCCTGTTTAAGCTTTTCGGTGAGATTGGCAATTTCTGCTGTCTTGGCTTCGATTTTATCTTCGATAGTTATTTTCTTTCCTTTTGGCATGTGATTTACCTCCGAATTTATTTTGATAATCAGTATATCATGTTTCAGACGTATTTTAAAGCCCATTGGGTTTAAATATTTAAATAATGGGACTATACCATATATAGATAGAATAGCCATGAAATTTGAAAGGCTAAAGAAGCCTCAGTGAAGCCTCACATGGTTAAAACCACGTGTTTCCAACAACCGGTTTCCCGGCAGCTCCCTTTAGGAAAGCAGACTGCCTTTCCGACATCCGGGCTTAGCTCTGCCATGGCAGCTTACGCCGCCAGAGCCGCATCCAGCCTAAGTAACGTGGATAAGGTGCAGGTGCTTCTCTTACATACCTGAGGAACTTTTGCCTCAAGCTGCAGCCTCGCCGTCTCTGGCAGGGATTTTATGCGTTCCCGGATGAAATACCGGGCGCCGATATTATAGGCTGCATTTAAGTCGCAGCGGTAAACCTTCCCGCTTGGGAACCGGCATCCAGATGCTCGAACACGATGATATCCGCCTGGAATTCCAGCTTCGCTGTCCGGACAGTCAGATGCTCCATCCGGTTATTCCTGCTTTTACCTGTAATGATTAAATATTCGTTTTTCAAGTACACCCCTTTCCATAATTATAAAAGAATTATATAGGAAAGGAGCATGTTAAAACTATGATTGCATTATGTGATTTAGAAATTAAAAATAGCAACATCGTGGAAATAATTGATGAGCTGATTGACCAGGTTTATATGAGTACCAAAAAAAATGCGAAATCGGAACAGTCGCCTCAGTGGTTATCTGAGGTTGATATTTTTGGTATTGCACAACAGATGGCCGATAATGCCTGGTACGGAAAAGAGAGGGATTTGACTTTTTTCGATTTAAAAGGAACTCCTGTTTTATCATTTCAAGGGCATGTTTATGAACCGGGTTATGAGAGCTTTTCAGCAACGTGCGCAATCTATGGATATAGTGAAAAGAACGAAAAGATAACTTTGTTCGACGAGGACGATTACTCTGCCGGAGCCTACCACCACGAAGTGAGAACAACAGGTTCAAAAGAACTGGTAGGCCAATATGCGATAAAGCACGATGTGCTCGTTCGAAAGGAGAAAATTTCATGATGATGAATAATCTGAAAAATAAGATTAAAAAGTGCAATGTTTTTTCTACCGAGGAAAAAGCATTACTGATTGCACTGATTGTTACATTTCAGCTTTTCGAAATGTTCAGCGAAGATTTATAGGAGAAAAAGATGAGTGAAAACAAATACGAAAACCAGTTTATCGAAACAATGAAAAAGGAAAATCTGACTTTTATAATGGAAAAGAATGACCGGATAGAAGTAATCACAGCGGCAAAAGGGATTAAAAACACGATTGAGTGTATGGTAAACAACTTTGCATTTAACAAGCGCGTGATTGCAGATGAGATTATGGGGACCCTATCTTGTGTAGATAGTATGAATTATTTAGCCATGGCTTTTGTGAAACGACTGTCTGGCAATATAGAAAAATGGATGTATGACGAAAGAAACCGGGAATCCGTGGAAAAGGCGAAGCAAATCTGTAATATGGCCCCGGATGCAGTAAACGCCATCTTAAGCGAAAACGATAGCAGTGATGAAATAAAACATCTGCTGGATGTGGTAGCAGACACTGTAGCCTACGAAACACACCGGACCTTACAACAGACCTTTGCAGGATTCTGTTTCTTTATCTTACATAGTTGCAGGAAAGAAAAAAGACCTCATTATAAGGAACTTTTGGCCTCCATGAGCGATACATTCTACAATTGCTGGATGATATAATATGCCAGTAACAAAAGAAAGGAGTTAAAAATGATGAATCAATATCAAAAGGAATACGCGCTTGCCAAAACAAAGGTAGAAGCAATAGAGGAATCCATTGCAGAAATTGAACGGGATTATATTTCCGCCCAAAATATCATGAATTCGGATGGTTCTATTCCACCATGTATCTATTGTATCGATGATATGAAGGTATTTAGTCGGGCAAACTTAGACTGTAGCAAAGCAGTTATTGATGCGGGGTTGGAAGATGACTTGAATATTGCAAAGGCCGCATTAATGAAGGCGGAGGATGCTTTGATTGTATATGGACTTTCAATTGCTCCAGATGGATTAAAAGAAACACTGGCTAATGGGATTGCTTCAAATTATGCAATACGGTGCAAAATGATCGATGCAACATTTCGGCTGGATTGCTCCACGGTCAGATAATAATCACGAAAGGAAAACAGGATGGATATTCATGTGAAGCAGGATAATAAGCTATAGTTACGTCTGGATGAGTTAGAAGCCGGTTCTGTGATGTATATTGAGAAGGCTGTAAGATATGCAGAACTGTTGGGCATATACAGAACTAAAAAAGGAGTGATCGCAGCAAGAAAACAATAAAAAATAATGATACATCATACTTTAACAAGAGCTGCCTAATTCAAAGGCGGCTCTTTTTCTGACCAGGGGAAATTTCTACACAATCTAATCCACTCGCATGATTAGTCTGAAAGATAATTTAGGTATCGGCATGACAAAGCACGCCGGACGCTGAAATCAGGCCAGACAGTGATACTGACTGCTCTGCACATTGTCGTAAACTCCAATGGCAGGTTCCCAAAGCTGGGATTCTGGGGCCACCGGGAACATTCCCGGTCTCGCAGGCTCAGTCGGGCCTGGCTGCTATGATGGATGGGTGGCAGACTGCGCTTAAAAGTTACGGTATCTGGAACTCTGTTTTATACAGCGAAATCAATAAGCCCAAAACAGGGATTGCGGTATTTCACGGTTGGTATCATCCGGCGGATACAGGCATCATGATGTT
>ENA-OWOC01000291-OWOC01000291.1-gut-metagenome-genome-assembly--contig:-NODE-291-length-15368-cov-3.464914_pt1 | contig 15368 bp, 22 predicted proteins | sample MGYA00248245_ERZ651791 | MGnify/ENA primary metagenome ERZ651791 (study PRJEB26908, sample SAMEA4031703) | gut metagenome | biome: gut; feature: normal infant; material: stool | place: China | collected 2015...
ATCAGCGTAGAGAGCAGATCCAGCCATACCAGCACCGTCGACACACTTGACCGATGAGGCCGCTAAATCACTATTTTTTCCAGTTGCATATCGAACATTTGTTTGCTATGATAAAATCAAAGGAGATGATACCATGGCAAACATATGCACCCTAGAGCCTGACATAAACCAGTGTCCGCATTACAGCAGCGAAACGCAGACATGCAGTGGCGGCCCAGAGGTCTGCGGGTTTTACAAAAAAATAGAGATGGAAAAGCCACCAGAAGCACCGAGGCGCCAGAAATGGTTCGAGCAGTACATGAAATAGGAACAGGGCAGTAGAAATGGAAGAACCACCGCCCTGCTAGAAGGTAACTACTTATATAACATTTTGCGGATCATGGTGCGACGAATTCATAAACAAAAGTCGCCCGGGTATACGGGGGAAATATACCTGGACGACCGCAAAGAAGAGCTGCTGGGAAAATCATATCACTTTTTTTTCAATAAATCAACGCTTTTTTACTCTACTCTGCTAAATTTATGCAGTTATGTATTTAAAAAATGCGGCCTGCCAATATAGCTAAGCCGCAAGTTAGAAAAGCAAAACGCAATTATTATAGCGCGTATATATCATTTTGTAAAGAAGAAATTTATTGTATCACATTTTCTATATGCAACATATAATGATAGTGGAGATGGAGATGTGATGTATACCTTAATTTAATTTTTCAACAACGGTGGTAAGCTGTGCTAACTGTCATTTCATGATTTTTATCCTTTGTAAAATCCACCACATTAAGCCTGTTTGACGTGTATAACAGGCTGATATAGCCCCGGAGCAATCTGGGGCTATTTTATCTTATCTTTTATTCTGCCATATCATTTTAGGTGTCTCTACTACTGATCACCTATATGAATTATGCGCAAAAACCGCCCAGTGTAAGGGATGCTGGGCGGCTTTGCATGAATACTCTTACTGGACGTGCCAGAAAAATATAATATAATACGAGCAAATTTATTATATCATTTCTGTGACCTTCTGGCAAGAGGTGTGTTTAAAAAATCGACGGTCGTGAAGCACCCTTAGAAGTCAGGCGGCCCAAGCGGCCCGCCCTTTTCTTACCACTCAAACTGGCTGCCGAATTTTCGGCCGTGAGATTCCTACAGCGCTTCAATAAACTTTTTTACGCCCTGATATATCTCCTTGTATGGCAGCCCCTCCGCCATCAGCGTAGCCAGATGCAGCTCCACCACCGTTTCCAGTGATTTTAAGTGCATCAGCGTCCTCTGGTCTGCCTTGTCCCTCCCGCCGCTCTCTATGCCTAATCTGCGGTTTATGAGCTTGGTCAGTGACACATAATATCTGTCTGCGTGCTGGCTGCCCTGTGCCCTCGCGTACTCTACAAAGAGCTTAATCTGATCTGTTTCGGCCTTGCGTACCTCTTTGGTCTCCTGACGGATTCCCAGCCACTTTGCATCTTTTTCAGTGGCGATGTAGTAGCCGCTCTTTTTGATAGACAGGATCGTATCGTAAACCCAGTCGTTGAAATCGTCTGCTATTGGCTGTGCTGATCTACGACATATTTCATAAATTCCTCGTTCTACATACAGATACATGTCAGAATTAGGGTCTATATGCCTGGACCCTCCCTCAATTTGAGACCCCCTTACGATTACACTAAATCTGTCCATTCTTTTGTTATTTCTATTATGGACGTTTTCAATACCTTTACTTGGATTCTTGTATTTAAGCGCATATCCGATCTGCGTTCTGCTCATGAAGATATCGCCTGTTTCATTTACGTAAAAATCACATTTTGTTCCCAAGAAATCTCCCTGTTTAACAAGTCTCAGTTTCATAAAATATACCTTCCTTTCAATTTAAAAAGCCCCGGGATTCCTCCCAGAGCTTCAGTTTCATTATTATTCTATTGTTTGCTATTCCACCCGCTGCACCTCAAGATTGCCTTGTGCAAGATTGTTCGTTACCATCAGCGCCCCATACGTCGCCATATCCGCTTTGGACGGATTAAGCATGTACGCAAGGCCACCAATGACCGCATACCCCGTGACCATATTCCCGGCATCGTCCACGTAAAACCACTTATTCTTATATTTTACCCAGCGCGCTTTCTGGAGTTCGCCATTAACCGTAAAGTGCCAGTTCCCTGCGCCGTCCTCGAAACTCTTCACCCCGTCCACCTGGCCGCGAATCCGCAGGCAGAAGTCCGTCCATAACTCCGGGCTGTCCATCATCTTGCGCGGACACCACTTCCGCTTGGCGTCGTAATGCCGGATCACCCGATCGGCAGGGATCCCCGTCTCTTGAATCAGGTGCCGTACCAGATCCACGCAGTTAAGCCGCGCCTTGTCGTAGCTGCTGTCCGGATTAACACAGATCTCGATATTGATTGTATTGTTGTTATTGACTCCGGCCACCAGCGGTGTGCCATACTGTTTACCGACGGCCCATGCTCCGTCCGTATGGTTGAGTGTCTGGCAGATTGCTACATCATCAACGTAATAATGGACCGATGTAGCCAAATTGCCATTATTATGCGCCCTGGAATGAGCGGCAGCCCCGGCGCCACGGTTAAAATTGTCAGTCTCGTGGATCACGATATACTTTGGGTAATTCTGGCTTACGTAGCAATTGACATGTTTGATCTGTTTTGTAATTGGTATCATAGTCTATTCCTCCTTCAAAAAGAAAAAGGCCCGGGATCTCTCCCAGGCCCCAAAAAGTTGTGATATTACAACCGTTGCGATATCGCAACAGCTTATTTCGTCAGCTGCTTGTACGCCTGGTTGATACCGGTAGCCGCAAGCCCAGATACAGTTCCAACTGCCGCCGCGTTGATGATGTCCGCCGCCGGGAAGTCAGGCATCGTGTACATGCCTGCAACGCCCAAGATTGCCCCAATAACGCCACAAATTACCGGCAGCCACTTATTGTCCACCGCCGTCGCTTTCACCGCCATAGCAGCCAAATAACACAGCGCTGTGATACCTGCTACACTTGCAATTCCTAAATCCATAATTAATCCTCTCTTTCCAGATCCCCAATTCTGTGATTGACGACCTTAATCTGCTCCTGCATAACTGCCTGTGCCTCTTCAAGCTTAAAAGTCCGCTCAATCACTGTGTTATGCTTGTCTACTTTTTTCTCTAACTGCTCTAACCGGTAGGCGGTCAGTTTCGCCGACGCAAACACGCCGGCGAATGTACCGATTGCACTGCCTCCCAGCCCGATCAGAGCCACCATTATCTCTGTAGGCATATGTAAGCCCTCCTGTCAGTTATTCCGGATTTTCTTTCAACCACGCTTCTGTCTTGGGCCGCCAAAAGTTGGGAACCTCATCAATCGTAATAATACCGTGCCTAATCCATGTACCGTAAAATGCTCCCATTAAATTGTACCTCCTTCTGCTAGTGTTCCAACCACTTCACCAAGATCATTAATTGCCCATTCCTGCACCGCTTTACCTTCCTCCAGCGCGTCCAGGCGCCTTTCCTCAGCCGTTTTCTCGCGGAGGCTATATGTTGTAAGCACCGTACCATCTGCGGCCACCATGGACGTTTCAGAGGCAAGTACAAGGTCAGTATAATTGCCTGTCACTAACCCATCACCATTCTTAATCTGCACTGCCGTGAGATTGTCAGGAGTCAGCGCCTCCCAGGTCGTTACCATGGCCGCCCGATCAGCCGCCGCCACCTGTAAGGCTCCCAGGCTTGCGCCTGCCTCCAACTCGATAATAGTTCCATTTTTTAAGATCATAGTGTCTTTCATATTTAAGACTCCTTTCTGCCTTTTCGGCAATAAAAAACCAACTACCGATTTGTGATAGTTGGCTTTTATTATTTTATGTTAATTAGTCTTTACCTTTTCCAAACAAATACCCTATTGTTGCAGCTACTATTGGAATAATTTTGTCCCAGTAATTAGATTGATTAATAACCAATCCTATTCCTAGTAATAAAATACAAATTATTAATGCAATATTCATTGCAGCATTCGCAGGTTTGATTCCAAATAATCTTCCCATTAATCCACCCTCTTTCTGCCTATTTGTATTCATACTGGATATCGCATATTTCTGAGTTGACTCACTCAAATCATTAAATCCATCCATACTTATCAGGGTAGCTACTGACTCTTCAGACACTGGTCCATGACTTAATCCATCTCCCATATTTACCTACCCTTCCATATACACAGTATATTCTACTTTTCGCGTATTTGCTTTTTCTGATAAAACATATACCCAAAAGTGTATGAATACCTTCTTACCACCTACTGTTGCTAACTCAACCGGTTCAGTAGTTCCTGCACCAAGCCCCTCAAAATTTATACATTTCAAGGTAATTGTTTGATCTTCTTCATTCGTTATTTTTTCTAAGTCTCTTTCTCCTTCCCCATTGTTTATAAAATAAAAAATAACAGTAAAAGAAAAATCTATTCTCGGTTTTAATTTAATTCTTAAATCAGAATTCGAATCGTATAGTATTATGGAATTTGCTTCTATAACCTTATAATTGCCAGACCTTACTTCTGCCATAATTTACCTCCGTTTTTCTTTTATCATATAACATGCAGAAAGAAATTGGAAGTCGGTTTATTAAATACACAAAAAATAATTAAAACAAGCACCGTTAGCTAAAAGTTTCTTTATCGCTCAAATGATCATTTATTGACAACAGTATGTAATCATAATATCGATCCCAGATTCGCCGTTAGCAGTAATCGCGGAACCAGATAAGTTTTGCAAGACTACGCTATTATCAACATTAATTTCGATCTTTAGCCGAGAGTCACTATATATTGTCAATCCAGTAACTTGTCCACGTGGCAGATAATTATTATTGGGTAGCCATGCGACAATCTGTCGATTCCAGGCATCGAAACTATATCCGTTTGTTGGTTTTACATATCCTCTTATACAAATGATTTTCCCGAATTTATCAGCGTAGAGAGCAGATCCAGCCATACCAGCACCGTCGACACACTTGACCGATGAGGCCGCTAAATCACTATTTTGTTTATCAAGCTGTTCCTTCAAAGTCTTTCCTGCAACGGCATCAAGCGCGCTCTGCCCTGCTACTGTTGCCATGAAATTGTTTGTTAATGGAGGCAGTGGTCCTGTGTCTCCTTTTTCACCTTTTGGGCCTTGCGGTCCAGCCGGTCCTACATTACCAGTGTCTCCTTTTGGACCTTGCGGCCCCGTCGCACCTGTATTTCCCTGTATTCCTTGCGGTCCAGCCGGTCCTACATTACCTTTAGGGCCTTGTGGTCCAGTCGCTCCAGTATCCCCTTTTGGTCCCTGTGCACCTGCCGGCCCTTGCGGTCCTATATCGCCCTTTGCACCTTTTGCATAACCAATAATCACATCAACCATTGCCATATAGTTACCTCCTATTTTCCATTGTCATAACTCCATTTAATAGCCCCATTTTCATTATCATATGAAAATGGAGGGCTGTCATAAAAAGCATCATCATACACACAGTGTATAGCACTGTTATCCTCATCATCAGTATAGATGTATAAACGGCTCAGTGCCGGTATATTAACTCCAGATTTTCCTTGCGCGCCATTCTGCCCCGGTTCTCCCTTCGGCCCCTGTATTCCTTGCGGCCCCCGTGGTCCTACATCTCCTTTAGGGCCTTGTACTCCAGCTTCTCCAGTCTCTCCTTTTACCCCCTGTAGCCCCCTTGGCCCTGTGGCTCCTTGCAATCCTTGTGGTCCAGGATCTCCTTTTTCTCCTTTGAATTCTCCAGACTGTAACCGGCTAACTAAATCATTTCTAATAGATTCAGCATTGGCTGCTGCTCTATTGGCATTGGATGCTGAAATATTGGCATCATGAGCGGATTTTTCAGCATCTTCTGTAGCCTTAACGGTCCGTGGATATATATTTTCATATTGAACCAATTGAGTAATAAGGCCCTCTGCATCTGCTTCCAATTGATCCAGTTTTCCGATATATCCACCCGCATCCAGGCTATTTTCATTGATCGTATCTTCCATGACGTAGTACAGGAAACGGCAGGAGGAAGACCGCCCGTCGCTGTATTTAAACTTTACGTCGGCTACTGCCTTACCAGGTATAGACAGCTAATTCCCAAGAAGCCTATATACATAGCCATTCCCGGATTTTATCAGATTTCCCACAACCGGAATACGGTTCTCCAGTCTGATATTAATGGTTGCACTGACTGCATCAGTCACATATGCACCGTCATTTTTTACCCGGAGCGTGAACTGAGTCTGTCCATAGTCTCCCTGCGTGAGACAGATACCGGTATCAATCGGATCACTGTATTTCGTGTTTAACTCAATATCATAGTTTACCATCTATACCACCTTTCCCATGATTACATACGACGCCCCTGCTCTTATCAACAAAACTTTATCTCCTATGGATGGCGCATAACTGGAAATATATTTATACGGCTTCTGGCTGGCCGTTCCCTCCCCATAAAAGCGGACATATGGACGCCCGTTAGATATACTCGTCACAGTTGCCATTCGATAAGTTTTTCTCTCACCTACGACATAATCTTTTATGTCCTGGAGACGTTCACCCGGATTATCATAGATCATAATTTCACCACCCGTTTTAATGTATGGGTCATAGTTCCCCCAACGCTCAATTCCATCTCCCACGCATATTCAATATACTTATTTCCAACACCGAGAGTTGTTTCATTCACAAAGATACAGTCGCGGTACTCATGGTGTGGCATCAGACCTGTAGGAATCGTAATGGTATCATAAGTCTGACTCTTTTCTATCGCAATTCTTCTGACAAGTGCATCAAGGGTTTCCTGATCCGCGATATCATCAACGCTTTCGATATCAACAACATTCCTTCCACGGTTTACTGTTGATATTTTACTTCCCGCACTGTCGTTCACATATTCGCTTCTCAATTCCTCCCCATCCGGATCGTCTGTATATCGGACAAATATATTCGGGACATTGTACATATCAAGGCTCTGCTTCGCTCCTGCCTTAATAAGGCTTTTGTCATCCGTACGGTATGAGTGTTCCGTTCTGCGGTTTACTGGCTCCACATATCGGCGGCTAACAGCATACCCGTTGCCATTAAAATGCAGCGGCTCATAGTTGATCGCTGTCAGCAGTGCGTTAATAACTTCCAGTTTGCTTGTACCGATCTCAAACTCAATATTTTCGCGGGCCATTAATACCGAAGTCTCAATATTTATTTTTTTAATCCCGGCCCCATTGATGAGGTTTCTTACTTCCCTGACGTAGTTTGATCCGGAAGCGATAAAAAACCGTTCCCGGATCTTGTCCTCACGCAGAATTGTACTGTAATCATAACAGTCAATATTCTGATATATTCCACAGTTCTGTGTCTGACGCTCCGGGCTGCTCATGATATAGATTCCGAGTGGATATTTCAGCCAGCCATGCTCTGTCAGCAGCATAAAAACGGGGCGGATTCTAAGATCAGTCTCCTTAAAATCCACCCCTGCGGTTTCCTCCACGATAAAACTTCCAGTACCCATGATCTCCTGGGAGCTGTCAAACCGGATACTTCCGGATACATTATCAAGGTCTTTCAGTTTCCGTTCGTTTCTGTCCAGCAGTTCGAAACGAAAATCGATCATTCTGTCACCTTCCAGCCGTTTTAAAACTTCTTCGTGGGTATATCCTCCCTGTGCCAGATTAGTCACCGAACCTCACCCCCAGATCGTAATTGATGCGGCTTAACGACAAATCGAAAGTCTTCCCTCTGTCAAAAAGATCATTTTTAAAGCTAAAATCTGTAATCTCGCAGCAGATACAGGTTTCCGAGTTACGGAACAGATAGATTCCATTCAGGCCATGGATCCGTTCCAGCGATTCTGCCTCCTTATTCGGAAGGTAGAAAGAGGTACTTATCGTTGATTCTTTATGAATACCGGATTCTTTCACCTTATACGTACGGCCTTCGTAGCTGACCAATTCCGCTTCATTGCTCTTCTTCTGTTGTATTTCGATATGCCAGTCACTGGTAGATTTTATAATCCGGATACTCTCTGCAAGGTTCCCAACCTCAGCCAGACGCGCACCTTTATATTTAATGGTCATATCTGCTGCATTACTGTCTGAGTAGCCACCTGCGTACGCTCTGATGATATAACGGTACAGCTTTCCAGATTTCACCGTGTAATCCTCGTATTCGTTTCCTGCAAACTTGCCTATCGGGCTGTACGCTCCGCCTTCTTCCGAACGATACACAAATTTTGTACCAGCTGTCGAATCCGTAGTTATCTTCACACCTGCATCGAGTGCGGATACCGCTATGGACGGTCGGGCCGGCGCAGCGGCAGATATGGTAAATACCTGAGCACTCTCATCTGACCAGATACCATATGCGCTTCCAATCCTCATTTTCACAACGTACTGGCCGTTTTCCAGCATCAAATCAGGCACATAGGAATCAGACAGTCCTCCGGCCCGTTCGCCGCTGTCATGAATGATTTTTCCGTCCTTTATGATCTGCAAAATATAGACTGCATTTTCTGATTCGTTGCATTTCCAGGTTATTTCTGTAATGGAATCATTCTTCATTCCCGTTATAATTGGACTGGCCGGCCTCCCGGTGAGTTCAAATGTGCCGTATGCATACCCGGAAGCCGCATTAATGGCGTTATAGGTCTGTACTCTCCATTCTACAATTCCGATAGATATTGCAGCCGTTTCCATCGTATAGGACTGCTCTGAAGTATTCTGTGTGACTGTGGTCCAGGAAGACTCTCCCTGTTTTCGCCAACCAAATTCAAACTTCGCCTGCCCTGTATCGTAGAGCGAATTGTATTTCCACTGAAACGTAATACTTCCGCTTTTCTCAATTACATCACCGTTAGGATATAGAATCGTTGGAAGACTCGGAACCGCGTTGTTGTATACTACATTGATATATGGGGCCTTTCCGCCCTCCTTGCTTGTAAACTTCCAAGATAAGTTTGGTACCACCTTATCATCAATGCTGTAAACTGCCAGAACCACGTTATTCTTTCCGACATTATTTTTTACGATACTGGTTACATCCCATTCAATCCATTCGTTGTTATCCTCCACCGTGGCTTTGGTTTCATATTCGGTTGGGGACCATGCTATATCACTGTCCAGATACTTGTTGTAAAACAAATTACCTGTAAGATTAGAGATATCCGGGATATTATATTGTGCGCATCCTATGATACTGTTTTTCACTTTTATTTTGTTATGCAGTCTTATAACCGCTGACACAATTTCTTTGTTATCAAATGCAGGGAAATTGAATTGAACAAAGATTCCCATAAAGGCTGATGCACTGATCTCTCTCCACATTGCAAGTTCTGCACTGCCATAGTTATTATCGCTCCCGGAATAACGACTGATAAATGTATCCCCTGTACATTGGATTGTCTGTTCTGCCATTATATCGTTCTCCTTCCTGTCCGGTATGCCTGGCTTTCCTGCTGGGCCAGCTTTACGACTTTGTTAAAATCATCAACTTCTCGGGCATCAATGGTACAGTAAAATACATTAACGGTCCCGGACCCACTTTTAACAGCATTATTCGGCACGACTCTGGAACCTCGCGGCAGCCGCACCAACTCAGGACCGTGTTCTCCGACCCAGGCTTCTTCACCAGTAGTATACTCAGTTCCGGAAGCATAATATTTCGTACCGTTTACAGTGGATTTTGATGTATTAACCAAATCCTCCGTTGACGTTTTAACTTCCCGCATGGCGTCACCGACCGCTGACGCTCCTCCCACAATCAAAGCAATAGCCGCCGCGATCGCAAGCAGAATAAGCAATAATGGCAGCATTCCAGCCGTTGCCGCTCCCCCAGTTGCCCCCATCATTGTATTTGCAATAGCGGCAGCGTTACTTGCTACTGTATAAGCCATAACCGCTTTTGATACCGAACCGATCACGAGAACTAGGGTCCCGAATACTGCTATCCCAATTAATACCGGTGTGGGAATAGAGGATAGCAGATCCACAAAATCTGTCAGCAGCGGAACAAGAAATTCCCCGAGATGCAGCTTTAGTGTCTCCATTTTGCGGTTCATACGCTGCATAGCATCATCGAGTGCCCCAGCCTCCTGAAGGGTTTCATTGCTTAGGACATACCCCATCTTATGTGCTTCTTCGGCAAGTTCCCTTAATCTTCTGCTTCCCGCCTCGATAAGTGGATTTAAATCCCTTGCCGATCTTCCGAAAATTTCCATAGCCTTTGCGTCACGTTCTGTCTCATTCTGTATTTTTCCAAGCGCATCAATAACATCATAAAAAACGGCTTCTGAATCTCTGAGTTCCCCGTCATGTTCTTTATACCGGACTCCAAGACGTGCGTATTCTTTTTGCAAGTCCTTGTTTCCGTCTCTTGCCTGCCCCATAGTACGGATCATCTTAGTCATGGATCCATTTACGGTTTCAACTGATACATCGACAAATTCAGAAGCATACTGTAGCTCCTGTAAGGTGTCCGTGGACAATCCCGTTGTCGAGGACATGGTAAGGAGATTATCCGCCGTCTTAGACAGTTCAATCGCAAGGTCACCGTATGCTGTTACCAACGCTCCGACTATAACAATCGCCTCTCCGACTTCTTTTTTTGTATCATCAAAGCGGGAAGCAAGACTTTCCAACATAGGATTCGCCTGTAGTCCAATTGCGTCCGCAACACTCCTGATCGAATCCCCAAATGTTTCATTTGTATCTTTCAAATCTTCGCACTTTTTATCCGTCTCTTTTAACTGCCCTTCCAGCTTGTAAAGTGCGGTCTCCTGGTCTGCTAGGGATTTACTCAACGCCACAACTGCCTTACTGCCTTCTTTTTCCGTTAAGATTGCTTTATCATGGGCCTTCTGTGCCTCTTCCACTTTGCGTTTCTGGAGTTCGATTTTTTGAGATAGATAATCATGCTTAATTCTAAGCTGATCGGTTTCCGTACCGTATACTTTTGCTTCTTCATAAGCTCTTTTAAATTCTGAATTCAGCAGCCCCATATGCCGGGATACCTCGGCAGTTCCACCGGTAAACTGTGAGTAATCAAGGCCGAGAACAATTGTTTTTTTATAAGTACCCGCCATTTCCAAACCCCTCAATTTCTGTCATACTGTTTATTTCTCTGCTGCATCGGAAATATTTTGATTCGTATTCTTCTCCTTCCGCTGCCGCGGCCCGGGTCTCCAACTCATCTGTATACATATCAACCATTGCAATTATTTTTCTATGTGGTGAACTCCAAAATTCAGGCTCGGTACGCCCCATTTTTATGCAGTAGGTATAATAGAGATAATCTATATGAAAATCTATCTCTTCATCTGCTTCATGGTTACATACCGAGCCATTATTTTTTTTGCAAGTTCTTTCTGCCTTTCGTCCATCATGGTGTAGAGTGATTCCATAAACGTTTCCACCACTTCCCGTCCGGATAACATTCCCATCCGGTCGGATAGAAGTACAGCCTCCTCATATGAAATTCCTGATTCCGGCATGAAGATGGCATAGACACAGCACGGAAGAATATTGGTGTCTTCCATGGAATCCAGATTAATTTCCAGTTTATTCATTATTTTCTGAAATTCAAGAAGGCTGCGCATATTGCAAAAACCATGATATTTCTTATTTTCCACAGGATCAATTAATTCTATTTCCTGCGCCGGCTCTACCATTATTGTTTTCATTCTTATGCTCCCTTCGCCGGGTATGTACTGGGTCCCGTTGTAAACCATTTAGCTGCCTGAGCATCTGTAAAATCCGGATTAGCCGCATCACCAAAAAAACGCAACCATTTATCACTTTCTCGTGGAATAAAGTTTATAGTAACACTGTCCGTTGAAAAAGTAATATTACCTTCAGACTGTTTGTTTGTGGAATTGATCGGTTGTGCTTGTCCTTTTAAAAGCCATACAAACTCACTTTTTCCTCCAGTCTGTTCTACCTCATACCCAAGTGCAATGTACGGCGGCTCATTACCGGCAGCTTCTACAACAACGCCGTCTTTAAATGTATTCCCGCATATTTCAGCCCTTACTTCTGCAAATACTTTATTTACATCAACCACAACCGCAATGCCATTAAGGATAGAAATATCCTCCTCTTTTACTCCTTCTCCATACAATTCCCCTTTAGACACACTGGGAGTAAGCTGGATCTGCATGGCTTTTCCAAAGCCTTTTACTTCTCCATACGTTGTACCAGTGCTATTGTCTGTCGTCAGCAGACAGTATTTCAGATTTTTTACGTTGATTCTGTTTGATTTTCCACTTTTGCTAGTCAAAAATATCACCTTCCATTTTCTCGAATTTTATAATCGCCCTCCAAAGTTTCGCAGCCGGATCACAGCTTTTTTCCACTAATGGTATAGAGTATTCCGGAAGGCCGATTGCCTTCAGTAGTTTTTTCACCGCCTCTTCAAGTGCCCTTCTTTCTCTATACCACAAATCAACCTCATAGCTACTTACCCATTCCTGACCGGCACCATCTCCGTTTAGCCCCGAAGCGGTATAATAATCTATACAGGTGGCACAGGCAGGTATCAACGGTGCCGGTTCGTTAAGAACAGGAATATTTAATTCCGTTTCGATGATTTCTTTCACCGTCATTCCGTCACCTTCTTTACCATATCATCAATCGCCTTTTCTACCTCGCCCTGTGCGTCTCTCATAGCCTTATCCATAAATTGATTCCCCGGCACCCAGGTATGGCCGTCACGGGCAAAATGGCCGTCATTTATCTTATTCCACTTATATCCGGTCATTTTTCCTCCACGGATACTCGCATACAGCATCCCATTTTTATCTTTCCGTACATCTGCGGTTACATCATCCCTGGCATGTTCATACGGCCGACTGCCGTCATAGTTGGAGGGAGGTATTTCTTTTGAGCGCGCTTCAATATCACTGCTGTGGAGATACTTTTTTATTTTTCCTTTGACGATAGTACCGAGTTTCCGGAGCAGCGGGCGTTCCTGGCTTTCGAGTCCTTTCGGCATCTGTGCAAGCATCTGGTCGATCTCAAATATTCCCTGCTCATAATCAAATTTTACGTCCATCTCATCACCTCACGGTTATCTCCATCTCTCCAATATTTTTTTGAAATGCCCTGATAATGGTAAATAACTCTCCGTCATATCTGATCTGTGATGGCCGGTATTTCTGATTACCAATTGTCTTGATACACACTTTGTAATCATCCGGATTAATATTGATTGTCAGTTTTGGCGTAAGACCAACACCATATGCCGCGAAAAATTCACTTCGAACAACGCTTTTGATTTCGCAGAACACTTCTGTTTCATGGGGAGTTATTTCTATACCTTCCGGAACCGGTGTAATCAGCACACAGATATCATTTCGCATTGTAATCACCACACAGACTCAGGGAATCCCTCAGCGCTACATAAGCCCGTTCGTAACGATCGGCGCTGCCATCATAGTTATACTGCCATTTGCAATAGAACTCCGCTGACTTAACAATAAGGGGATCGTTTTCTTTCCCGGCAGTAGCAACGCCCACCCGTGACAGGTCACACAGGCAGGCGTTTATATTTGCGTCGATATCATTATCCAGTTTGTCATGTGATATTCGCATAGAAAGTTTTATTTGCTCTATCATATTACATAACCTCTTTTTATGCATTCTTCTTGGTCACAGTCACAAGGGAATTTTTGTCAATTACTTTTCCGTCGCAGATCATAACTGCTTTTGTAATCTGATCCTCGGTATCATTATCCTCATAACTCTTAACCACCATATTGTAGTTGGTGTTGAACATATAATCAGACCAATCGAACAGGAAAGCTACTACGGTATCTTTACTAATCGTTGCCCCAAGGCTTGTCATATAATCGTTTAAGACTACCCGGCGTCCGAGGAGCGTTCTCTCCGGCTTTCCGTCAATTCCATAATTTACTCTGGCAATTGGCTGTTTATTTGTATCCACCATGCCTACAAATTTCATAAATGTCTTCTTAGTCATATTCCATACTGCGCCGTTCTCATATGCTAGTGGAAGCGCCGCTTCCGCTTCTACGAGAGTCTGGTAAGTCGGATCGGAATTCGCCGCAATATCAATATTACAACCGGATTCCGCCGTTTCTGTTAATACACCTTTTGGCTGCCCTGACCCGGTTCCGAAGATAAACGCCTTTTCCTGAGCCTTTACCATTGCCTCTGACACACTGTTAACAAACACAGTTTCAAAAATCTGTAAAGACATCACAGATGTTTCCAGTGTCATGGAAATAGCACATCTCAATTTGTATCCTTTAATGTCAATCTGCCCGGTTGCCTTCTTCTGCTTATCACTGGTACCGCCTTCTGCTACCCATGTTGCCTCCGGCTTAACACTGGACGTGGGAACTGTGGCTCCAGCCGCATAAGACGTCTTAGTGACAAGCGGCAGAATCATTCCCATTGATTCCATTTTTTCCACAATCCGGTTGACTATGGTCGGAGAAATCACGGATCCTACATCCGTGGTCTTTGTTGTCGCAGATACATTCCTGAATTTCTCAGGAATTGCCGTCCCTTTCAAGACGTAATTCATGAACGCTTTACGATACTCCACGGAATCGTACATATCTTCTGCGTTTTCGTCGTCTCCTCTTCCAAAAGAAGCCCCGTCACCAACTCCGGATAACGGAAGCGGCGGCGTAGACAGTGCCCTTAAGTTCGCTTCCGCCTTGGCTGCTGCTTCAAAGTTCTTATCCAGCTCCGTCACGGCCTCCATTTTCTTGTTGGCCTCCTCCAGCTTTCCTTCATTGATAAGCGTCTCCGCTTCGTTGATAAGTGCCTGTCTTTTTGTCTCATACTCTTTTCTATTCATTACCTCTGTCTCCTTTCAGATTTAACAATTTCAGCCGTAACTCGGCCTGTGCTTTGTGTATTAAAAAATCCGGGGGGTTCTGTCCCGGATCCTTAATCATATTTCTTAATTTTTCGATTGTCTCCGGCGGAATTCCTCCAAATGCGTTTTGCATCGGGATTGCGCTGTCGGAAAACATAATTCTATCGACAAATCCGTGTTCTACGGCCTGCTGTGCCGACAAATAAGTTTCGCGGTCCATCAAGTCCTGTAATGTTGCTGCATCCATTCCAGTCTTGTCTATGTACGCATTCATAATGGACTGATTCGCTGCCCGCAAGGCGTCTCCGGTATTGGTCATGTCCCGGTAGTCTCCCGAAGCAGATGTCTTGACATTGTGGATCATGAACATTCCGGTTGGACTGATCTCACACTCTCCGGCCTGCGCAATCACTGACGCGGCGCTTGCGGCGATTCCGGTAATCTTAATCACTTTCCTTCCGGAATAATTCCTCAGTTCTGTGTAGATTTCTGACCCTGCGAATACTCTTCCGCCAGGGG
>ENA-OWOC01000292-OWOC01000292.1-gut-metagenome-genome-assembly--contig:-NODE-292-length-15358-cov-14.348145_pt1 | contig 15358 bp, 10 predicted proteins | sample MGYA00248245_ERZ651791 | MGnify/ENA primary metagenome ERZ651791 (study PRJEB26908, sample SAMEA4031703) | gut metagenome | biome: gut; feature: normal infant; material: stool | place: China | collected...
GAATCAGGAGAGCAGATTACCCCCTGGATCTGATTTCAGGCGTTGGGTGTGGATCACTATTGCACCGTTCGTGACACCAAGGAAGCGGACTACGTTCTCTATGATGGCGATGGCCTTGAGCTACTTATCAAATCCAGCGGGAGTAAAATCTGGCAGTTTCGCTACATTCGCCCTGTCACCAAGAAACGTGCGAAGAAGAGCATAGGCCCCTACCCGTCAGTTACGCTTGCCGATGCCAGAAACTACCGGGCAGAGTCACGCTCTCTCCTGGCGAAACAAATCGATCCACAGGAACATCAGCAAGAACAACTTCGCAGTTCGCTTGAAGCTAAAACCAATACTTTCCAACTCGTGGCTGAACGATGATGGAATGTGAAGAAAGCCAGCGTGACAGAGGACTATGCCGACGATATCTGGCGCTCTATTGAAGAGATGTCTTTCCTGCAATTGGCGACGTTAGCGTTACAGATATTAAAGCTCACACACTGGTTCAGGCCGTCCAACCGGTTCAGGCCAGAGGAGCAAAACCGTTTGTCGCCTGTGCCAGCGCATTAATGAGGTCATGACCTATGCCCAAAACACATGGCTGATTGATGCTGTTCCCAGCGTTAATATTGGTAAAGCCTTCGAGAAGCCTCAGTAAAAGAACATGCCCAGCATTCGACCGGATCAGCTACCTCAACTGATGCAGACAATGCGAACAGCCAGCATTAGCCTTTCCACACGCTGCCTGTTCATGTGGCAACTTCTTACTATTACCCGCCCTGCCGAAGCGGCTGAAGCTCGCTGGGAAGAGATAGACATAGAAGCACAAGAGTGGAAGATTCCTGCAGCACGCATGAAAACGAACCGCGACCATACTGTTCCATTGTCAGATGAAGCAATTGCGATACTGGAGATGATGAAGCCGTTAAGTGGAAATCGAGAATTTATCTTTCCCAGCCGCATCAAGCCAAACCAGCCGATGAACAGTCAGACCGTAAACGCATAGCTAAAACGCGCAGGTTTTGGTGGGGTGCTCGTTTCACACGGCCTGCGATCTATCGCCAGTACAGCCCTTAATGAACAAGGCTTTCCGCCTGATGCCATTGAGGCAGCACTTGCCCATGTAGACAAGAATGAAGTTCGTCGCTCTTATAACCGCAGCGATTACCTGGAGCAGCGTCGTCCAATGATGCAGTGGTGGACGAATTTTGTTCAAGCGGCAGATCGTGGAAGTATTATTGAAGGTGGGATGAAAGGAATGCGATTGGTTGGATAACGATTCACTCTGCCTACGTTATTACAAATAGCGTCCGATTAGAGGTGTGATTCATAGACATCGTTTCAATTTTCTCAGTTCAAGTTCAAGCTTGTAATTCTGTTCCTGTATATGCTCTTCATTGGGCTGATACTTTGCATGAACGGCATCGGAGTATGGTGTTTTCTCAGCAAGTTCAAAGTAGCGCTCCATCGGAGTTTTACCGTTGTGAGCGCTATGAGGACGTTCCCAGTTATAGTAATGCTGCCATTCTGCCTGCAGTTCCTTCAGGTCATCAGCAGAAAGATCTACGGTAGCGTAAGACTCTGCTTTGTCTGTCTTTTGGGAACGTTCAACCTTTCCGTTAAGATGAGGTGACGCTGGCTTATTTGGACGAAACTTGATGCCGTATTATTTTAATCTTTCCTGCACTTTAACGGCAAAAAATTCTCTTCTCCGGTCTGTCTGAGAGCGCTATATCGGGAAAGGCATTTCTTCAATAACACAATCAATAAAATCCAGTGAGTTTACCGCCGTGCGACGAGAGTAGAGCCTCAGGACTCTGTAGCGAGTGCAATCATCAACAGATGTGTACTGATATAAGCCGGGGCCAATTTTACAGGTATCCATCTGAACCCGATCACCGGGAACAGGGCGTTCGTAGCGAATGAAATCAACTTCACGCCGAAATTTAACAACAGGTTTAACCTGATTCTGGCAAAGGACTTTGTGGATTGTTGCTATTGCCAGTGAGTCGTTTTAACTCGCTTTGAATACGTCTTGCACCCAGATTTCGCTGAGAACGTAACTCCAGAATCAGAGCGACTTCGCAAGTACCGGTTTTCGTTGATGGTGAACGCTTGAGGCGACGGCATATAAATCCCGCATCACCGGACGTTTCATAGAATTTTACCCACTGTAGCCGCTGCTGAATTTCCCTGTACATAGTGAGGTATTATAGTGAAACGATGTCTATGAATCACACAATTCAAAAATGACGATCAAACAATTCTGTGAACAGGAACATATTCTGGTGTCCACAGAAGGTCATTTTACTGGTGTAACGGATGAGGTACTGGCTGAGTTAAATCTCAAGCGACGTGTCGGTATTCTGTTAACAGCTTTTTGGTGATACCAGACATATTACGATTAACTGACATGATTGCTGTTGTACCCAGCCGTATGGTCCCGAACAACAGTGACCTTACTATCATTCCCTTACCGATTAAAATTCCAGGCTTCACTAAAAGCATGGCGTGGCACGAGCGTACTCATCATGATCCAGCCCATCAATGGATTCGCGCTTTGTGCTTTGAGATAAACCAGCACTCCACAACGGTGATATAAGTTTTCTTATTCAGATCATAAAGAATAACGATTGGCATTATAACACAATAATCTCAATAATTGTTGCTGCCACATTGAATACGGCTTCTGAAGCAACATGCTCAGCACAATTAATTACCGTAACTGGAGAAATTTATGAACGAGATTAACTGGCCTGAAGGTTTTGTTCCTGGTTTTACTGATAACTTTGTTTCCAATGAAATGATTATCTCTGGTCTTAATGTTAAAGATATCTGGCCGCTTCTGAGTCAGCCATTCCTGTGGCCAAAAATTGTGCTGATATTCGCTTTTACGATAACAAAAAGCCAGAACTGGAAAATGGGGTGCGTTTCTATTTCAAAACCTTTGGTTTTCCTGTTGAAGCTCAGGTTGTGGAGTTTGTCCCACCGATGGAAGGCAAACCTGCTCGTCTGGCCTGGCACGGATGGTCCGGTGAAGAAAATACTACTCAACGTCTCGATGTACATCATGCATGGTTACTGGAGGATCTTTCCAGTAACCGGGTACGTATCCTGACGCAGGAAACACAGAACGGAGTTCCGGCAAAAGAACTGGCAAATACTCGCCCGAACCCAATGCTGAATGGTCACCAGGCATGGCTTGATGGCCTAGTTGAAGCAGCAACGAAATAATGACTGACTTTCTACTGTCATATCACTAAGGTTGCGCTTAATCGCAACCTCAAAAATTTTTATCACTTTTTTACTCTTACTATTAGCCACGGGTAAAAAGTGGCGTTTTCGCAACCAGTGAACGGTCACCTAAAAAATCACCGAAATTCTTATCAGTAGCTGAAGTAATGGTATTGCCGAGGACCATGTAAATCGTCTGAAAATGATGAAACTACAGATGTATGGTTGTTCTGGATTCGAATTACTGAGGCGAAGGGAAATGAGTCCACTGGCATGAAAATCTCCCCTAAGTTGGGGGAAGTGCCACTTTCATTTAGAGGGTGTCCAACATCATCAGTTTGTTAACGAAGGAGAGCGCTATTCCAACTATGCTTCGCATGGACAATAATCCAAAATTTATCTTGCTGACACAGGCTGAACAGGCAGAGAAATATGCATTAAAACCGTAGGTTATCCAGCCGGGTAAGCCAAAGCTGAACGCGCTCATTGAGCACTTTAACCGGACATATTGCACAAAAATATTTAATTTTCATTTATTCAGAATGCTGTATTAACAATGTTAACTCACAGAAAATAATTATCAAAAGCAGTATATAAACATATTCAGTTCAAATATCATCGTAATTTGATTTTGAGAAACATGTTTCACTTTTGTTTGTTTTTATTATGAGAGCAAAATGCGAGCTTCTTGTGAGAAAGATTTTCGTGTCTATAAAAAGGCCTGCCAGATGGCAGGCCAGATTTAAACGTCTGTCAGAAAGAATAACGGAAGTTAGCGTTTATCGCATTGTCCACGTTATATTTCCCGAACGCCGATTTTTCCAGCTCCAAGCCAAAACGCATATTATCCTTAATTTCCGCATTCATCCCCACATTCATCAGCATTCTGCTGTCCTTTTCACCTTCAAAACGTTTCTCTCCGGATGCATCCCGCAGAACCGTTTCTCCGTTCGCCAGCAGGTCGAACTGGTAACCCAGCCCGGCTCGCGCGGTAATTTTCCAGTCGTCTCCGGAGAAGGTTCTTCCCACGTCAACACCGGTACGGCCAATCAGTGGGTTATAATCCTTGTCTTTCATGCTCAGGGCCATTCCCCGGTCTTCCCAGCTAAAAGATTTTCCTGACACAGAACCGTAAACCAGCTCCATCTGTGGCTCCACCCAGGACTCTTCCGACAGGTGGTAACGATACCCGACCTCTGCACCGGCATACCAGGAATGAGAGCTGTAGTCTTTTGTACCAAGAGACGCAAAACTCGCCGTGTACTGATTGTCGTGATGGAGATATTTACCAATCAGGTCAAAATAAGCCCCGGAATCAAAGAGTGCTGAAGCGTACAACCCTCCCCCCACGGATTTGGTTTTACCACTGAAGGCGTGGCTGCTTGCATTGCTGTCTGTATAGGTCAGTAATGCACCCGTGAACAAATCCACACCGTCCAGCTCATGCTTTCTGTCGGCACCAATCTGAACGTGAGTGTAGTTATCGCTGTAACCACCATCTGCCGAACCGGTACCGTTCATGATGCGCGCCCAGACGCCGGCATCCCCCTGAGTATCCCGCAGGTCACCCATACGCTTGTTCAGATTATTGACCTCTGTCAGGAAGGATTTATAACCTGACGCCATAAAGTCCGTTGCGGTTTTCGAGGCACCGGCATCAGAGACGGTCTGATACCCTGTCAGCATCCATTTTGTGGCATCATCCGTTTTTTCTGTGCTGATTACCGGCGTGACATTACTGAAACCAATCTGCTGCGTTCCTGCAGTGAACGTTTTCTCGTCACTCCCTTTCGGTGCGGTAATTAACGTCACGTTCATTTCACTGGCTGGCTTGTTTAAAAAGTCGACCAGGACGGTATTATTACTGCCCAACAGTTTATTCGTGACATTCAGCTGGTCAGCCTGACTGTTGTTGGTATGCATCAGGAATGTGGCGTTATTTGCGTTAAGCTCTTTTACCCGCAGGGTGGCAAAGTCTTTCCCGCCCCCCAGTTCAACTCGTCCCCCCGTACTCTTCAGCGTTCCGATCGTTGAGTTTCCGTCAGAGTACCACAGAGCATTGTTCATATTTACCGTACTCTGCTCACCCGTAATGTTGCCACTCAGAACCGCGTTATATCCCTTCATCAGGGAGCTGAATAACGGAGAATCCGTCTCAGCATCACCGTCTCCCAGATTAATGGTTGCCGCCGTGGTTCCTGCATGAATATCCGAACTCAGATAGCCCATGTTTTTAACAGAAAGGCTGGCCTTATCTCCGAGGTTAATCCCTTCCGTTGTAGAAATCACAGGGGAGTAATACTCCTGTTTCTGTGCAGAAGGTGTCCCCGTCAGGATCAGGGAGGCATTTTCTTTTACGTCCACAGCCCCGGTGCTGAAAATACCGCCCTGAGCCGTTAGTTTTGCTCCTTTTTCGAGGGTCAGGCTGCTGTTGACAAAGCTGCCAACACGATCAAAAACAGCATTCTGTGAGGTCACACTCACGGAGCTGTCATAAGCCTCGATACCACCGGTAAATTTATTACCAATATCCAGTAATGAGTGATTATTCAGCGTAACATTTCCAAAATAACTGCTGCTCTCAGGAGAAACAGATACACCATCTTTAATATCCTGCCGAAAACCGAAGCCATCTCCCGTGATGTTTTTGCCGTCATACATATCAATATGTACTTTTGTATCTTTTCCACTTAAAGACAGAGTGGAATTATTGGCAGAAATATCACCAACAACAATAGCATTACGGCCAACGATAAAATCTGAATTTATCAGATTCAATGTCTTAAACTTAAACAGACGATTTTCCCAGTCAGGTTGCTCAAATGATGATACCTGATTATTGGTCTTATAATCTGTATTATTATTTTTATTGGCTGAGTTTTCCTGTTGCTGTATGCCTGAAACATAATCCTTTTCACAAATAACTCCTGGCAGCATGCAGGTAACCCCACCCTCTCTAAAAACAGCATGAGATGTAGCATGTCCCTGCATGGTGAGCTGGCTATTCTTAATGTTAATGTCATTTGTAATATCGACATTACCGTCCAGAATCAGGCGACTATTATTTTTTTGGGTATCAAACTGGTGGTTTATCTCTGTATTACCTGAAACAGAACCATGATACATATAGTTTGACTGATTATTAACAGAAAGAACTGCTTTCTGCACTGCACTATTTGTTATGAGTGCTCCTATATCTGTCGCTGCAATTTTATTAAAACTCTGGTCATAACCATTTAAATCCAGAGTACCACCATTTTCAGTAAAGAAAATACCTCTATAGTCATTGTTCTGGTTAAGCGCTGCACTATGATTAATTTTTACAACACCATGACCACTGGCCATATAAATATTATCAAATGCATTAGCGCTATTTAATACGACAAGACCATCCCCCGTTTTAAGATTATTACCTTGAGAAACATTAACATTCAATGTACCTGCACCAATTTTATGCAGGTTATCACCGACAACCCCTTTCACATTCCAGTCGACTGTAGTATTGTCACCAATATCCAGCCCGGCACCCTTGAATGTTTTATTATTACCAGTGACAGTATAATGATGCCCTGCATCAAAAATGAGACCACCAGAGCCAATGTTTACGTCATTGTCGAAATTAATACTTCCACCACCACTAAAACTTAGATCTTTATAGTTATTATTATTTTTTTCCACTGCTGTATTATTACCAGCTAACGTAAAACTGTCACTATTAAGCGACATTGTATTATTGTTTAACTGGACTTTTTGAGTAAATTTGTTTTTTAAACCATTAACTGTATTTTCATCATACTGATTCAGAATAGACCAAACATCTGCACCACTGGATGCTATTCCAAATAAAGTACCAAGCATAACCCATTCTTTTTTTACGTTATCATACAGATAGAAACCGGAACCACTGTCTCCACCGGTAGTTTCATTATAAAAAGGTGTCGTGTTATTATATGGTCTTTTGTTATCCCAGTTTAACTGAAACATTGAAGCGCTTAACAAAAGAGGATTGTATACCTGTCCTGTACTATATGTATTACCATTTTGAACGGTATAAGTCGTCCCAGCCCCAACCCTGAAACCAATGATTTTTTTCTCACCATTGATCTCCACACCATAACGTTCAAGAGCATCATGACTATTGAGAGAAAAATCTACTGAATTTTTTACCCCTGTTGTTTCAACAACAAACTTATCAAGTCGTGTTACAGCAAAATCTCCATTCGTCATCCGGTCTATATATTTATATGAGCTTTGTCCCCAGTTTTGGGTGCTTATTGCATGATGAGTTGTTCCGTTATGGGTTGCTGTGACACTATAAGCTCCACCTATAGATGTAGTAGCGCCTTTATTTGAGGCCGGCGAGAAATCAGGAATTGGAACATTTGGAAAATTAAACGTCTGGCCATTCTTGAGTTGAATTGAAACATTGGTCGCACCAGCTTTAAACACCCCCTTATTTTGTGCGAGGTCTAAATAATCTCTAGCCCATACATTATCAATATTTAGTTGAGCAGCCTGAGATGCGCTTAAAAAAGCACCATACAATGATAGATTAAATAATGCTAAAAGGCTGCCGCGAGCGGCTTTCTTCATAACTCTGGAGGCCAGTTCGGATACAGCAATCAGCCCCCCTGTCGCGTGACAATATTTTAATGCGTATATTTTATTCATGATTTTCACATAATGTTTTTATCACCAGATCTGAAGTCCATTATGAAACCAATTAGATAAAAACAATTTCAGTATTGATAACAAAGCTCTCAACCATAAGAGCCACAAACTAACAACTCATCAATGTTTATATCTTATGAAAAAGCCCAAATCAACCCAGCAAACAAATAACAAACAATAACCCCCCTTATTAATTATTAGTAAATAATTTTATCTCATTTAAATCATTAATTAATACCCTTTATAACAAAAAGAATTCACAACCCCCCCCCCCTCGATTGTGATTTTTATTTTAATGGTAACAAACAACAAAAAAAATAGATAACAATAAAATACTTCTAATAATTAACAAAAAAAACCACTCTCAATGCAATAAAACATGGGAGTACATTATAATATTTAATTCCTGAGCACAGTTTCGTTTTGCATCCCAAACATTGAACGTCAGTATCGGAGAGTCCAAAAGAGCCGGTATCAGTCATATTTTATATCTGTACACCTGAGATGTACTCGTTGCGACGAATACATCTCATTTCAAATTTACTGCATAGTATCTATAGTTGTGCAGTATCAATTCCTCGAATATGCTTCAGATGCACTGTAAATGGGTTTAATCACTCGAACGAGCTCAGGTATTTCACACCTGGTACCCAAAGGTATTTCATAAGATGTTCTCATAGTAAATACACCGACAACATCACCTCTCTCTCCCGGAGCCATGATGAAGGTACCCACATTGTTAAAAACATAGAGTCCACCATTTGAAGAATTCGATATATTTATACTAAAATGTGCATTTGGTAAAACTAATGATTTTTCTGAAAAATGCTGACGCGCGAGAAATATTCGCTCATGCATTAACAAAAAAGCAGGAACAGTAAACGATTGATAGAAAGAGGAACATATAGCAGCAACAAATTCAGGCTGACACAGTACCGCAGTCAAAAGGGCCTTTTGTTCTTCTCCAACATGACTTTTAGAGACCAAGATAACAGCCTGATCATAATCAATACCGTTATTTATGATGTTTGAGGGAGGAGAAGAGCCTGTATCTTTAAGACCAATAAAATGACAAAGAAGTTGCTGAGCTTCACGAGATAAACTTACACCATTAATAGAGACGTCTGAGTTTCCAAGCCCTCTGAACGTATCTGCATATATAGAATTCAGGGGGCTTACGCCAGAAAGGGGATTCGTTTTTTCACTATAAGGAACTATTGCTGTTGAAAGTTTGGCAGCAAAATTACATAAAAAACGCATGCCATCAGCCCCATTCACCTCAATTTCCGGTAAAGAATGATGTTTTTTAATATATGGCATATGCAAAGCAACAGGTAATGATTTCAGTAAACAATCTTGTTTATTTCTTTCAGGAAATATGGAAACCTCATCCCCTTCTGGGGTAGTAACAGCTATTTCAATCAGCTCACTTTTTGTGACTGAAATGGTTAGCCTGGAGCCATCCGAAAAACTTGCCTGCACTTTTCCTGCTTCATTACTACTTGGTAATATCGGTTTTAATATACTTAATACATCCAATAATAATCGGTCGTCACCTTTATACTCCGACCTACAATGGCTTAAACCTAAGTAGCTTAGAATTCGCTCAGCCCATGGCTTGTCAGACCAGTTATTTTCCAGGTAAGAACTTACGTCTAATACCGATTCCAGAGCGAATAAAGCTGAATTTGACTGAGCTGAATTTGACTGAGCTGAATTTGACTGAATAGACCTCAGTTGAGAAATGCCATTTATCATTACACATCCTTTTTATTCATTATTAGAACTTAAATTCTGGCAGACAGAAATATAACATACAGTGATTATATTGAGTAACTAATTGTATGAATCCACATCGTTATTACCTCCACTTAAATCGAACATTTCATCAACAGAACACAGGCATAGGGTTATACCTAAGGAGTATCTTACACAAAGAATCGAAGTGATTGCTGGCGAACCTACAGCCAAAGAAAACTCCCGAATCGTTGTGCTACTCATGACGCCAGCTAATTTAGTTTTTCTTTCTCTGGTTTTCAGGAAACATGTTTTTTCAAAAAAAATTCATGAATAATTTTAAATCACATCAAAACAAACGAAAAAAAGACTAATTTTTTAGTTTTTTAGAAATCCATCCTTAAATAAACTTAATATTACTCCCTATTCCATATAGTAATTATTTACAAAATACCATTAATATCATTAATATCATCTACGTATAAAAACTTTATCAACATACAAGATATCATCTTACAAACCTCAACTCAAGATATTAATTAACTCCTGTATCGAGATACAGATTTACTATCTAAAGTATTCACTCAAGAATTCATCGTAATTAAGCACTCAATCATCTTTTTCGCCTTCAAAATACCTATCTCAGGATGCATTTCTCTCAATTCGCCATTTAACTCTTATCTGGTTAAGTAGAAAAAATCCAACCGAAGAAATGGCTCCAGAAATCAGCATGGAAGCATTGAAATACTTATATCGCGTGTATATAATTGCATATTCTGTTTTTGTATTATCTTAATGATGAGTATAATTATTTAACAGGTAAGCAGAGAACAAAATTTGGTCAGGTAGTATATATGTTTAGTATTAATAGTTGTGTGAGAAATTTCCCCATATATCAAAAATACCATACCCGTCCGATGAGTTTAACAATGTCCATATCATTCTCAGAACGGGAAAATAAATTATTATCAGATGCCATATTAAATCTTGACAATGACAACATTATTGTTTGCGAAAGGCATGACCGCGCAAATGCTAGATTCTTTTTAATAAAATTAATTGAAAGCGGAAAAGTTGATAATATTTATCTTGAGCTTCCAGATCTTACATGCGATCTGTTCGGAGGGGATGAACGAACGAAGTTCAGCATGTATTTGAACGATCGAAAATATGATGATCTAATGCAAGATTCTTTATTTAATGAGTTTTCCTCCGATTGCTCAGCAATTACTGGCAGTAAAGATAATGAAATATCTTTACCTACATTAATTTTATTTGCAAAAATGCATTGTGTGGAAATACATTTCATAGACAATAAAGTACCAAAGAAAAAAAACATAATAGAAAAAGTTAAAGAGCGGAATGAAGGTATGGCTACATCATTTAACAAGATAAAAAAAGATAGTAACGGAGTTATTTTAGTTGGTGCAAATCATTGTAGATTAGATACAAAAAATTTACATAAACTCTGTGGAATTTCAGAATCTTTAATATATGACCTCTCAGAGTAAATAGTTACTAACAGCATTGAGATTTATACTTCAAAAAAACTTTAACCTGACAATGTTTACAAGTAGAGAAGCCACTGCTCATGACAGTATCAATTTACTAACTGAAATGCCATGCTTTGTAATTTAAATTCATAAGGCTATATAAACACCTAAAAAAGACATTCCATAATTAGGAATTTTGTCGTTATGGATTATAGCTAGTTACATCTGACTGTTTAAGCCCTTGTGTTTAAATAAGGGCTTATATTTTTGATATACTAATTAGTGAAAACAATCAAATGCTTCATTTAACACTTGAATACTGAATTACTTAATAGAGTGTTTTGTTTTCTTCATGTGAATTTTCAGATATTAAAACAATTCTTGTCTAATCCACAAACAGATCAAAGTTTTTTCTCAAAATGAGTTTTTAAATCCTCTTTTAAAATGAACCATTCAGGCTTATCTTTTTGTAATTCATTACCATATGGTTTTGTTTTTTTGTCATTTGATGAGACTTAATCATAGTATGAGACAAACAATCCCTATCGGCAGGTGCATATATTAATTTAATATTACCATTCATGGTTAATGATATTATAATAATTACCAATATTAATTAAATTTATTGCACCTTTATCAAAATCATTCACTTTATCATGATTTAAACGTATATTAACATCAATATCATGGTGTTTTTAAAAATCTATTAGAACTAATTGCATTATCCCCCCACCGGTGACCTTACCAATTATCTATATCAAATTCTTTAGTTATTTTTTCTTTTAATTCCATACGTGACAATCTCATAGAATCAGAAAAAACTGATTGCGAGCCCAACGGTTTTATCGGCGCAGGCAAAGACACATCTCGTCCTGCCCCCCCCCCCTGCATTACGATTTATAAATGTGGCAAGAGTCGACTTAGAAGGCCGAGGAGGTTCGGGTGGAGGAAGTGTCCGTTCTGCCATAAATTCCCTGTGAGTCATTATAGTCGTAAAAGGAGATGCTGGATGTTTTACCTGTACGGACGGAGATGTCGCCGCCTCTGATGTTATGTTTAACAAAGACAATTGTCGATTTTACATTTAGTAAATGTGCCGAACTTGCTGTATGGCGTGATAAACCATCTGATATTTTTTGTTTGCCTGGGGGCAAGCTATACTCTCACTGCTGAGAACGGTTATTTCTCTCCCGGAAGCCATTTTTTATTATCACCACGTCTGAGTTTACAACAATCTCCCCAAAACGCATTTCTAATCGCACTTACAATATTATTTATTGCTTTAGACAAAGACACATTACCAATCCACAAAACCTGTTTTTTGTTAATTAAAGCATTCATTTTGAAATTGTTTGTATTAGTAAAAAACAAAATCACCATTTCTTTTATTGATATTATTCAAGCTGCATCTTACTAAAAGCCATCTCATCCCTGATAAACACATCTTCCACTCATACTTCTATTAGGGTGCATGTGCATTTACTTATTATTATAGTGAACTATCTATTCTATAGTAGTCAACTAAATTTGGTCACCTGATTAAAGATAATGTTTTCCCTACCCCAACATAAAACAGGTGACTTAGTAAATAATAAAACTAAATTTAGAAGCGAACTCTCGACAAGAGATGTGCTTACCTTTAGTCGTGGTGCCTCACTGAATATCGATGAAAGTCCTCACGATGGACTAATTATTATCAATAAAGGATTGGAATCCGTGGAGGGAATTTGGCAAAAGCCATTACAACCTGGAGTATATAAAAATATGGGATGTGGCAGCGTTACTGTTACTAATGATAAACATGGTAATTTCCAGACTATCTCTCCAGATGAACGGTTCAACACATCAGGTAAGAATTTACATATCAGCGTACCCGGGCGAAGCGCTATCTTGTTCGGCAAAATAAGTCAGTTTCTTAATAGCAGATAACAACAGAGCTTTAATTTACTTTGCCCTGTATAAATTCTCAGGGCAAAGCTGTTTTTTATTTTTAAAATAACCTCATACCTAATTTTCATTACCGCCAATCATTAATTATGTGTTTTTATTGATTATTTTTTATTCATACCACATATTTTTAGCCACTAAAACATTAATCACTTACTGTTTTTAATCGCAATAAGAAAACAATATGTCGCTTTTGTGTGCATTTTTCAGAAATGTAGATATTTTTAGATTATGGCTACGAAATGAGCATCGCCATGTCACCCTACATCTCATAAGAGGATCGCTTCTGATGAATGCACTGACCGCCGTACACAATAACGCTGTCGATTCAGGCCAGGACTATAGCGGATTCACTCTCATCCCGTCGGCGCAATCCCCGCGTCTGCTGGAACTTACCTTCACCGAACAGACGACCAATCGGTTCCTCGAACAGGTTGCCGAGTGGCCCGTGCAGGCGCTGGAGTACAAATCGTTTCTGCGTTTTCGGGTAGGCAAAATTCTCGACGATCTGTGTGCGAATCAGCTGCAACCGCTGCTGTTGAAGACCCTGTTAAACCGCGCTGAAGGTGCGCTGTTGATCAATGCGGTGGGTATCGATGATGTCGCGCAGGCGGATGAGATGGTGAAGCTGGCGACGGCGGTGGCGCATCTGATTGGTCGCTCCAATTTTGACGCCATGAGCGGTCAGTATTACGCGCGTTTCGTGGTGAAAAATGTTGATAACTCAGACAGCTATCTTCGTCAGCCGCACCGCGTAATGGAGCTGCACAACGACGGCACTTACGTCGAAGAGATCACTGATTACGTGCTGATGATGAAAATCGACGAGCAAAACATGCAGGGCGGTAACTCGCTGCTGCTGCATCTCGATGACTGGGAACATCTGGACCACTTTTTCCGCCATCCGCTGGCGCGCCGTCCGATGCGCTTTGCCGCGCCGCCGAGCAAAAACGTCAGCAAAGATGTCTTCCATCCGGTGTTCGATGTCGATCAGCAGGGCCGCCCGGTGATGCGCTATATCGACCAGTTTGTCCAGCCGAAAGACTTCGAAGAAGGCGTGTGGTTGAGCGAGCTTTCGGACGCCATTGAAACCAGTAAAGGCATTCTTTCTGTACCCGTTCCCGTTGGCAAATTCCTGTTGATTAACAACCTGTTCTGGCTGCACGGTCGCGACCGCTTTACTCCGCACCCGGATCTGCGCCGTGAACTGATGCGTCAGCGTGGCTATTTCGCTTACGCCACTCACCACTACCAGACGCATCAGTAAGCGCAAAGGAATTGAGCGGATGTATGATTTTGTGATTATTGGCGGCGGCATCATCGGCATGTCGACCGCCATGCAACTAATTGATGTTTATCCGGATGCCCGCATAGCGTTGCTGGAAAAAGAGCCCGGCCCGGCCTGTCACCAGACGGGCCACAACAGCGGCGTGATCCATGCCGGAGTCTATTACACGCCCGGCAGCCTGAAGGCGCAGTTTTGCCTGGCGGGGAACCGTGCCACTAAAGTCTTTTGCGATCAAAACGGCATTCGCTACGACAACTGCGGCAAGATGCTGGTCGCCACGTCTGAACTCGAAATGGAACGGATGAATGCGTTATGGAAACGCACGGCGGCAAACGGAATCGAGCGCGAGTGGTTAAACGCCGAGGAACTGCGCGAGCGCGAACCGAATATCACCGGGCTTGGCGGCATTTTTGTGCCGTCCAGCGGCATTGTCAGCTATCGCGAAGTGACGGCGGCGATGGCAAAAATCTTCCAGGCCAGAGGCGGCGAGATTATTTATAACGCCGAAGTCAGCGCCCTTAGTGAGCATAAAAACGGCGTGGTGATACGTACCCGTCAGGGCGGTGAATATGAAGCATCGACGCTGATTAGCTGTTCCGGGCTGATGGCTGACCGGCTGGTGAAAATGCTCGGCCTCGAACCGGGCTTTATTATCTGCCCGTTCCGTGGCGAGTATTTCCGCCTTGCGCCGGAGCATAACCAGATTGTTAACCACCTGATTTACCCCATTCCCGACCCCGCGATGCCATTTTTGGGCGTGCATCTCACCCGCATGATCGATGGCAGCGTGACCGTCGGGCCAAACGCGGTGCTGGCTTTTAAACGCGAAGGCTATCGCAAGCGCGATTTCTCGTTTAGTGACACGCTGGAGATTTTAGGCTCGTCGGGGATTCGCCGGGTGCTGCAAAACCATCTACGCTCAGGATTGGGCGAGATGAAAAACTCGCTGTGCAAAAGCGGCTATCTGCGGCTGGTGCAAAAGTATTGTCCCCGGCTTTCGTTA
>ENA-OWOC01000293-OWOC01000293.1-gut-metagenome-genome-assembly--contig:-NODE-293-length-15358-cov-5.837380_pt1 | contig 15358 bp, 16 predicted proteins | sample MGYA00248245_ERZ651791 | MGnify/ENA primary metagenome ERZ651791 (study PRJEB26908, sample SAMEA4031703) | gut metagenome | biome: gut; feature: normal infant; material: stool | place: China | collected 2015...
ACGGCATACGAGATGAATGAGTGACTGGAGTTCAGACGTGTGCTCTTCCGATCTGTATTCATTAATCTTTTTTCCTTGTATCTCCCGAATATTTTGCGGAATCTCCATCAGTTTTCCATCCCGGATGAAAATACAGCCCGGATTATCATACTCCACCAGGTAGGCATCTCCATTATGATATACCTGAAGAATACTGAAGGTAGAATAGGCTACCTGGCGGACCTGGCAAATCGGCAGGGTTTCACTGATCGTTTCCACACATTCCTCCAGGGTAGCACCATTTAAAAACATAGTTCCCAGAATCTTGGAAGTAAGGGTGGAAAGAATATTCGCCTTTACGCCGCTTCCCATGCCGTCTGCCAGAATCATGATATTGGAATCCTCGGTCTGGAGAATCTCCACCTTATCTCCACAGAGAATTTCGGTATATTTGTTCAGACTTTTATACGCAACATCTACCGTAATACTCATGTGCTACCTCCCGCCTCTGGGGCCATTTCCGGGAGTGAAATGGACGTATCCTCCCTGCGGACGGGCCGGAGCTTTTCCGAGGCTCACATATCCGGTATGCTGCTCCGGATTCTGGCTCTCGGCCGCCTCAGCCTTCCCTGCGCTTCCCAGATGGACACCCGGTCGGCTGGCGTCCTCCTCCCCGCCGGTAAAACCGTTGTCGGGAGTACTGTCGTCCAGGAGGGATTTACACAATTTGGTCAGGGTCGTCTTGGTCTCTGCCGTCGTTTCTCCCAGCAGTCCCGCAATCTCCTGAGCAACCATCATCTGCTTATGAATTACCTTCTGAGCCAGGTCGATGGTTTCCAGATTTTTCTCATAATCCTCCCGCGCCTGCTCTTCCTCCTTGGTAATATCGATGAAAGTTGCCAAAACCGCATTTTCCTTTTCAATGTATACAATGTTCTGCAGAGTAGACAGATGGTATTCCGGATAATTTACCCGTTTGCCATGGATATTCTGATGGGTTTCAAATACCCACTGGAAATCGGAAGGATCGATAAACTCATAGAGATACATCTCCAGCGCTTCCGCCCTGGTCTTTCCGAAATACCGCTCTCCTACATCAGAATACTCCATAATCTTCATATCCTGATTCACAATCAGGACAATGTTGGGAGATGTCTCCATCACCAGGTTGGCCATGGATTCCGCCTTTTCATGCATAAAGGGGATGCACATGCTGACCTCGGCCTTATGCTGGAACACAGCGATGGCCTTGTCCCGACAGGTAGGATAACCGCAGGCGCCGCAGTTTAACTCGTCCTCCGGTCGGGTCTTGTTGGTCATGCGCAGGATAGCCCGGATTTCCTCCTCCGTGGGCTGGGGTTCTTTGGGAGAGTGATCTTCGAACTTCTTGGCAAAGGAAACCTTTTCCCAAACCGGCTCCATCTGGCGGCTCTCTGCCGGCTCCTTGGCGATGCTTTCCTCCATGTCCAGCTTAATCTTAAACCGTGAGATAAACTCATCGTCCACCGTAGGACCTTTGATACAGCCGCCGGCACACATGTTCATCTCTATAAAGCAGCCCTTGATTTCCCCTCTGGACATACTTTTGCACAGATCAATGCAGTTGGCAGTTCCGTGAACATAGAATTTCCGATAGCCGTCCTTCTTCTCCTCCGTAGCCAATACAGAGTTTACCACTCCGTTCGTCACAGGGTAAAGACGGTTTACCTTGGGATCGAAACGGACAAAGGGAGCATCCTCGCAATCCTCAATCACAATCTCTTCCTCCGTCAGCCACTGATTCAGATCATTAAAATTCAGAACCGCATCAATCACGCCTTCGTGCCTAGGATCGCTGGCCTCCTTCATTTTCGCGATGCAGGGTCCCAGGAATACCACCTTTACGTCTTTTCCCAGTTCCTCCTTCAAAAGCTTCCCGTGAGCAATCATAGGGGACACCACCGGAGCCATGTAGGGAATCAGCTGCGGATAATAAATTTCAATCAGATCGTTGACACTGGGACAGCAGGTGGTAATAATATTTTCCATCTGCTGTTCTTTTAACAGCCTGGCATACTCCTCCGTCACAAAAGCCGCGCCCTCGGAGGTTTCCCGTACATCCTCAAAGCCCAGCCGCATAATGGCTGACCGAACCTGTCCGATGGTCTTAAACTTTAAAAGTCCCATATAGGAAGGAGCAATAGATACCACAACCCGTTCTCCAGCTTTTATGTAGCCCTTTACTTTAATCAGATCGCTGTTTAAGGTCTTGGCAGACTGAGGACAGACTTTCAGGCAGTGTCCGCAGAGAATGCACTTGTCCGGCATGATCTGAGCCTGCTCATCCTTTACCTGGATAGCCTTCACGTCACAGTAACGGACACATTTGTAGCAATGCTTACATTTGGTCGCCTTAAAATCAATGATCTCCCTGCTCATAGCTACAGTCTCCCTAAAATTTCTTTCTCAAAGAACTCCTCTGTATCCTCAGGTTTTAAAGAATAAAGCTGATCCTCCACAGTTACGCATACACCGTGGTCGCAGTTGCCGCTGCAGAACGCGCCGTTTAAGTCCACTTTGTCCGCGAGCCCGTTTTCTGTCACCAGCTTCTGCAGTTTCTCAATAATCTCTCTGGAGCCTTTCAAATGACATGCGCTTCCGATACAAATTGTAACTTTCATCCCTGTTTCCTCCACTCAATTATATTTCGTTTGTTACGGTCCTCCAAAAGAGAACGTAAATACCCATGACACTGCAGCCGTTTAAAGGCTGCGGATACCCTTTTATTATCTCACATTGTGAACTTTATATCAATACTTCGGATTGTCTTTTTCTAAGAAATACCGGGCGGCCAGGCCGCCGTCTGGCAGGCCGGACCGTATCCCGCGGTCCGCCTGCCCGCGGACCGGAGGAACGGCTGCGATCCTGGCCCATTTGCTGCTTTAACGGGAATTTTTCATCTAGCAAAGGCCATCGCTTTATGCTATAGTAGGCTTGTTTAAGGAAAGGAGTATTATGATGATGAAGCGAAGATTTACATTGCTGGCAGCGGCGGCGCTTTCGGCCTCCCTGCTTTTATCCGGCTGCAGCCAGAACCAGTCTGTTCAGGAAGGAACCGAGACTGTCCGGGAAACAGCGCAGTCTGCCCAGACAGCCAATATCCGGGTCGGCGGTTTAAAGGGCCCCACTTCCATGGGGCTGGTACACCTCATGGACCAGGCCTCCAGGGGAGAGACGGAGAATGCCTATGAATTTACCATGGCCGGAGCGGCGGATGAGCTGGTAGGAAAAATTGCCTCCGGAGATCTGGATGTTGCCCTGATTCCTGCCAATGTGGCCAGCGTGCTCTATGCCAAAACAGAGGGGCAGGTGGCAGTGGCGGACATCAACACCCTGGGCGTGCTGTATGTGGTGACCTCCGACGATTCCGTCACTTCCATAAGCGACCTGGCCGGAAAGACGGTTTACATGACCGGAAAAGGCACTACCCCCGAATACGCGGTAAATTATCTACTGGCGGAAAACGGACTTGGCGCCTCGGATGTGGATTTGCAGTTTAAGTCCGAGGCTACGGAGGTGGCTTCTCTTTTAAAGGAAGATCCCCAGGCCATCGGCGTCCTGCCTCAGCCCTTTGCCACCGCGGCCTGCATCCAGAATCCGGATCTCAAACAGGTCATGGACCTGACCGTGGAGTGGAACCGGCTCAATGAATCCACCGGAAGCATGCTGGTAACGGGCGTTACCCTGGTCCGCAGAGAGTTTCTGGAGGAGCACGGGGATGCCCTGGAGCTGTTTTTAAAGGACCATCAGGAGTCCGCCGCCTACACTTCCTCCAATCCGGACGAAGCCGCCCGGCTGGTGGCAGAGGCAGGCATCGTGGAGAAGGCTGAGATTGCCAAACAAGCCCTCCCCAAGTGCAACATCGTGTGCATCACCGGGCAGGAAATGAAGGATGCCCTGAACGGTTACCTGAACGTGCTCTATGAGCAGGATGCCGCTTCCGTAGGCGGGCAGCTTCCGGGAGATGATTTTTACTATATAGGGAGCTAATATGCAGCGAATCTGGGTTCGAAAGAGCTTCATTCTGATCTTCTGGGTTTTCATGTGGCAGCTGGCCGCAGAACTGATTGACAATTCCATCATCTTCGCAGGGCCCATCCAGATGGTCCGGGCCCTGGCTGCCCAAATTTCGGAGCCGGACTTCTGGGCTACCATCGCCGGCTCTTTCGGGCGCATCAGCCTGGGGTTTGCCGGCGCTTTTCTTGGCGGGATCCTTCTGGGCTGCGCTGCCTGGCGTCTCCCCATTCTGGGTGAAATGCTGGAACCTCCCATGGTCCTCATCCGCTCCGTTCCCGTGGCCTCTTTCGTCATCCTGGCCCTGATCTGGATTGGTTCGGATTACCTTGCAGTGCTGATCGCCTTTCTGGTGGTCCTGCCTGTGATTTATGTCAATACCAGAGCCGGCCTTCTGTCTGCGGATCCCAAACTGCTGGAAATGGCCTGCGTATTTCATGTTCCGGCTCTTTACCGGATCCGCATGATCTACCTGCCGGCCCTGGCTCCCTACCTGAAAGCCGGCTGCCGCACGGCCCTGGGATTAAGCTGGAAATCCGGTGTAGCAGCGGAGGTAATCGGCCTGCCCTCCTCCTCCATCGGGGAGCAGCTCTATTACTCCAAGCTCTATCTGGATACGGCGGGGCTCTTTGCCTGGACCTTCGTCATTATCGTCATCAGCGCCGTCTTTGAGCGGGCGGTCCTGTTTCTTCTCGGCAAACTTGTTCCCGAAGACTCCGGACCGGATCCCGAAACAAAAGGAGGGGATTCTTTATGAGGATTCAAATTTCCAATCTCTCCAAATCCTATGGCGGCACATGCGTTCTGAGCCGTCTGAACCTGGAACTGGACAGCCGTCAGCCCTGGTGTCTGATGAGCCCTTCCGGCTCAGGGAAAACCACCCTCCTGCGGCTTCTGTTAGGGCTGGAGCAGCCGGATGAAGGGGAAATTCTTATATTGGGGGATGAAGATAGACCTAAAGCAGGGCAGGCCAAAGGCATTCGCCCCAGATTTTCCGCTGTTTTTCAGGAGGACCGGCTGTGCGAAGCCTTTTCTCCGGTGGACAATCTTTTGATGGCTGCCGGGCCGGGAGTGGGCGCCAGACAGGTCCGGGAGGAACTCTCCCTCCTGCTCCCGGAGGACTGCCTGGAAAAGCCGGTCTCTACCTTCAGCGGAGGCATGAAGCGGCGGACTGCCATCTGCCGGGCCATGATTGCCCCTTCCAAGATCGTGGTAATGGACGAGCCCTTTACCGGTCTGGACGCCAATACACGCGAGCGGACGATTCGCTATGTGCTGAATCGGCTTGACGGCAGAATGCTGGTGGCGGCGACTCATCAGATGGAGGAGGCTAAGATGCTGGGGGGACGGATCATACACCTTTAGCTCAGCGCCAATCATACCGGCGCTAAGTGCCCATAACCCAAAAGGCGTGCAGCCTCAGTTTTGGCCGCACGCCTTTTTTGTACCCTTTTAATCCATCCGGATGTTTACTTTCATGTAATTTCCCGGATTCTTTTCAATATCCCGTATAATCTCCGGAGCCTCGTCGATTCTGATTACCTTTGTCAGAATCTGGCGGACATCCACCAGATTCTTTTCGATCAGCTCAATGGCCTCCTCAAATTCTCCGGCGCTTGTTCTGGCTCCCCGGATATCGATCTCCTTCTTGGTAATCAGATCCGTGGGAAGAGAAGTCTCCTTCTTGGGCCATCCGGTCAGCGTAATCCGTCCTGCGTTGCTGACCAGATCCAGGCTCATCCGGACTGCGGCGTTTGCTCCTGAGCACTCCATTACCAGTTCCGCCATGCGGCCGTCGGTATACCGTTTCACGGCTTCCTGGGGATCCTCGGTCTTGGAACAGATCGTCTTCGTAATTCCCAGCTGTCTGGCAAATTCCAGCCGTTCTTCCACCAGATCAATCAAAATCGGCTCTGCCCCGTAAACCTTGGCAATCAGCGCCGCCATCAGTCCAATGGGACCCGCTCCTATAATCGCCGCATGCTCTCCCGCTTTCAGGCCGCCTCTGTGAACACCGTGAAGTGAAATAACCAGCGGCTCCGCAATAGGCGCCAGCTCCCAGGGCATCGAATCCGGCAGCTTATAAAGCATATTCGCTGGATGGACGAAATACTCGGACATTCCGCCGTCTACATGTACGCCCAGGACCTTCAGGTCCGTACAGCAGTTGGTCCGCCCAATGGAACAGGGATAGCAGTGTCCGCAGAAAAGATAGGGATCTACGACCACCCGGTCTCCCTTCTGAAATCCCTTTGGGTTATCGCCGGATACGGAAATGATTTCGCCCGCGACCTCATGTCCGATGACTCTGGGATAGGTTACCAAATTATTTGCTCCGCGAAAAGCTCCGATATCACTGCCGCATATTCCTGCTGCTTTTACCTTAATCAGGGCCTGACCCTCTCCGGGCTTAGGCTCAGGCAGTTCAATACAGGAAATTTCCCATGGCTTTTCTATTTTCACCGCTTTCATAATATTTACCCTCCCAAATAAGCCTTCTTGATATCGTCTGAATCCATCAGAACCTTACTTTCTCCGCCAGCTACCAGGTTTCCAACCTCAAGAACATAGGTCCGGTTGGAAATCGACATTGCCATAAACGCATTCTGCTCCACAATAGCAATCGGAATTTTTCTCATTTTGTTGATTCTTACAATAACATCAAACATATCATCCACAATCACCGGGGCAAGTCCCAGACTGGGTTCATCCAGCATCAAAAGCTCCGGCTGACACATCATCCCTCTGGCGATAGCCAACATCTGCTGCTCTCCACCTGACATAGAGCCAGCCTTTTGTTTGTCCCTTTCTTTTAATCTAGGAAATATTTCATACTGTTCCTCCAGCCGGCTTTCCAGCTGACTCTTTGAGATATTTACCGAATATGCTCCCATCTCCAGATTTTCCCGCACGGTCATATTGGGGAAAATTTCTCTTCCTTCCGGCACGTAGACGATCTTCTTTGACACCACCTTGTGAACCGGAAGTCCGCTGATAACCTCACCGTTGTACTCGATGGTTCCTTTTTTCGGGTGGTTCAGGCCCATAATCGTTTTCATCAGGGTCGTTTTTCCTGCTCCGTTGGCGCCTATGATGGAAACAATCTCATTATCTCCTACTTCGATCGAAACATTAAACAGTGACTGTACTTTTCCGTAAAACACATCAATCCCATTTACTTTAAGCATGTGCAGTCCCCCTTGCCGCCGGTTTCTTATATCGTTCTCCCAGATATGCTTTGATTACCACCGGATCCTGCTGGATTTCTTCCGGAGTCCCCTCTGCAATCTTAGCCCCGAAATTAATAACCGTAATATAGTCACTGATGTTCATAATAACATCCATATTGTGTTCGATTAAAAAGATATCGATGCCGGATTCAAATACCTTCATCATGATATCTACAAATTCCACCCGCTCCGAAGGGTTCAGCCCTGCGGCGGGCTCGTCCAGAAACAGCAGTTCCGGACGGCTCATCAGCGCTCTCGCAAGCTCCGTCAGCTTTTGTTTTCCGTAGGGCATATTTGCCGGATACTCGTTCGCCAGATCCTGGATACCGATAAATTCCATAATTTCATCGGCCTGCTCGCTCATGCGTTTTTCTTCCGCCGCCGCGCCCTTTAAGTCGAACATAAACCGAACAAGTCCCTGTTTCATATCCATAGAAGTACCCATCATTAGGTTTTCTTTTACGGTCATGGAACGGTACAGCTTTAAATTCTGGAAGGTTCTGCTGCAGCGGGTCCGCGCGATCTCATGTGCCTTCAGTCCGCTGATCTTCGTATCCTTATGATAAATTTCCCCTTCCGTCAGGCTTAAGAGCCCGGTAATCATGTTGATGCAGGTGGATTTTCCCGCTCCGTTAGGCCCGATCAGGGAATGGATCGTCCTTTCCTTCATGTCCAGCGACAGGTCGTTTACTGCCACCAGTCCTGAAAAGCGCTTCGTTACATGCTCCAATCTCAAAACAGACTTTTGATTCTGCCGGTCAGCCATTCGCCTCTCCTCCTTTCTTGCCTCTCCTCTTAAACAGGGTGATAATTCCATTTGGCAGGAAGATTACAAACAGCAGCGTAATAATGGAGAATACCAGCCAGTAGTAGTTTTCCATAAAGCGCAGGAATTCCGGAACAATGGTAACCAGAATCGCGCCGCAGATATTGCCCGGTACGGAACCAATGCCTCCGATTACCAGCATTACCACATAGTTGATGGAGAACTCCAGGTTGTAGGCCGAAGGATTGATAAATCCAATGTAATGGGCATAAAGGCTTCCTGCTACCGCGGTATAAACCGTTGCCAGGGCAAAGGCCATAATCTTGATCTTTGCAATGCTGACGCCGCCTGCCTCTACCGCATCCGGATTATCCTTTACTGCCAGGAAGGCTCTGCCCCACTTGGAATTTACAATCCGGTATGCATTGAAAATTAAGAGAACCGCAATGATCAGATAGAGATAGTAGAATTCCCGGTTGCTCGTCAGAGAATGTCCGAATATGGAGAACGCGGGAATTCCCATAACTCCCAGGGCTCCGCCCGTCAGTTCCGTCAGATTGGTCATCAGGATCCGGACAATTTCGGAAAAGCCTACCGTAGTCAGCGCCAAATATACACCAGATACCCGGAGGGACGGATAACCCAGTCCAACTCCGATCAGAAGTCCCATAACCGCTGCCGCGATCAGGCAAATCCACGGATTCGCCCCCAGTTTCGTAGCCAGAAGGGATGAGGTATAAGCGCCCATCGAAAAGATTCCGGCAGTTCCCAGATTCATCTGGCCCGTCAGACCTGTTATAAAGTTCAGCCCTACTACAATAATAATGTTGATCAGTACCTGAATCATCAAATTCAGATGATAGTTATTGCTGATAAACATAGGCAGGATGGCCGCTATCACCACAGCGGCCAGGCCGCCAATCAATTTTCCACTTTTCTTCATAGACCTTCCCCCCTATTTCTTGTGTCCCAGAAGCCCGGAAGGCTTGATCAGCAGGAATATAATCAAAAGGACAAAGGAAAGGCAGTCCTTATAAACGGAAGGAATCAGCATACTGCCGAAAATCTCTACTACACCCAGCAGGATTCCTCCTACAATAGCTCCCGGCAGATATCCGAATCCGCCGATTACTCCGGAGGCAAAGCCTTTCAGTCCGATCATGGAGGACATCTGAAGCTCCACATTAAAAATCGGCACAACCAGGATTCCGATGGTGGCACAGATCAATGCGGAAATTCCTACTGTCAGCGCAATATTTTTGGAGACATTAATTCCCATTAACGATGCCGCCGTCTTATTTTCCTGTACGCATCGCATTGCCTTTCCTGTCTTTGTCTTTTTAAAGAAAAGCTGCAGCCCGATGGTAATCAAAGAACAAACTACAATAATCACCAGATGGGATTTTGATACCACAATACTTCCAATATGAACGGAGCCCCTTAAAAAGTTATCCAGTGTAAAGGGGAGCGGACCCCAAATCAAACGCACCGCCTCCGTAATAATCCTTCCTAAAATAACCGTTCCGATTACGGCAAACAGATTGGTAGACAACCGGCTTAATGGATTAAAAATAACAAAAGCGCTGATCACGCCAAATAGGAACATGGTAATAATGGTTGCAATAATTGCCAGCACCGGCGGAAGCCCCAGACTCAGCACATAGCTTCCCGCAAACATATATGCGCCCAGCAGTATGAATTTGTCATGGCTGAAGTTCAGCAGTCCAGTGGAATTCCATATAAGGGTATACTCAATGGCAACCAGCGCGTAGATGAACCCCATGGCAATTCCCGTAATCAGAAGCTGCACTGCTACCTGCATATAAAAACCTCCCTTCAATCAACCCCATTTGATAAAGATGTGCCAAGGATAAATCCCTGGCACATTCCTTTTGTTACGAGCTTTCAGCTCCAACGGCTCAGTCTAAGGATACCTGCTGCGCCACCGTCATATTTTTCTCACCGTCAAATTCCAGAATATAAAGGTTCGTATTCATCTCACCCTGTTCTGTGCAGTTCAGTTCTCCAAAAATCGCCTGGAACCCTTGAGTTTCAGATAATGCGGTCCGGATTGCCTCCGGGTCATCAGACCCTGCCCTCTCAATCGCATCTGCTACCAGATATGCCGCCGTATAATACATCGCCGCATACCGCTCTGCTTCCTCTCCCCAGCGGGTTCTGAATCTTTCCAGGAAGTCATTCATAGTTTCATTGGTCGTGTCTGCGTAGAAGTCAGTAGAAGCAAAGGTTCCCTCCAGCTGCTTTGCGTCACATAGATCATAAGTCTGCGCTTGAGCTAAGGCATTGGAACCAATATGAGGAATATCACCCATTCCGAGTTCGTCCAGCTGCCGAACTGTTAACGCCGCCTCAGCATCATGAGAAAAGTCAAAAAATACATCTGGTCCCCAAGCTTTGATCTTGGACAACTGGGAGGTCAAGTCTTTATCTCCTGTCGTAAATCCCTCGGAATAGTATTCAATTCCGTTTTCCTCACAATATGTCTGAGTTGCATTATTGGCAGCTACACCATAGTCATCTGTATCATAAATCGCACCGATTTTTTTACAGTCAAAATTTTCCATTGCAAAGGCTACCATTACCGGACCTACCGCACCGTCAGATACAGAAATTCTGAAGAAATAGGGATTTTCCGCCTGTAAAAGACTTGGAGAAGTTGCCGCAGTTACAAAAGGTACTCCTGCTTTACGGTATAACTCCTGCGTAGCAGACGCCATTGGCGAGGTGTGAGGACCAATAGCAACAGCTACATTTTCTCCCAAAATCTTATTCACTGCATTTACCGCGCCTGTGGGGGTTCCAGTATCGTCTACAGCTGCCATTTCCAGAGGTCTGCCGTCCAGAACTCCGCCTGCGGCATTAATCTCTTCAAAAGCCATGGTAATCGCCTGATGCATCCGCAGTCCGCCGGCCGCCATGGAACCTGTATTCATATAGGAAACTCCCACCTTAATGGGCTCTCCTGTGGCGGTAGACTCAGCGCCGCTGCCTTCCGCGCTGCTGGTCTGCTCCGCTCCACTCGCTGCCTCAGTCTCCGTTCCCCCTGCCTGGCTGCTCTGGGCAGTCTGGGCTCCGCCTGAGCATGCGGTGAGTGCCATGGCCGCTGCCATCATCAACGCTGCAATTTGTTTTGTTTTTCTCATATACATCCTCCTTATTTATCTTGTATAGTTGAGTATATATATACCCATATAATAATACTCATATGAAAATCTGACAATACTAACTATCATATTTTTAAAAAAGCATTTCATCTTGTTACTATTTAACAGGAGTATTTTCCATGAAAGATATCGACTACGGATTTGTCCGTCTCAAATTGATGGATATTATGCAGGAACAGAATATCAGCATCAATAAACTGGCCTGCCGCGCGGAAATGCAGCGCACACAGCTGAAAGCTTACATGAAAAATGAAGTTCAGAGGGTTGACCTTGCGATCCTGGCCCGCCTCTGCTATGTACTGGACTGTGACATTACCGATCTGCTGGAATATCAGAAAGAGTAGATCTGTTTTCTGTCCTTACAGTACCCCGTACACCCGGAACGCCTCCGTACACGTCATTCCGCCCTCAATGGCCTTCCGGACGGTTTTCTCAGTTGCCGCTTTTTCCAGCGCCTTTTCCAGCACTTCCTTGGCAACTTTTCTGGGAATTACCAGAACCCCATCAATATCTCCGAAAATCAGGTCTCCGCTTTCCACTCTTACCTGCCCGATTTCCAGCGGGCAGCGGTAATCCACCACCTGGGTGCGGACGCTGGAGTCCTGGGCATAGCAGCCTCTGCTGAATACCGGCCAATCCTGGGCCAGTACCTGAGGGGTATCCCTGTGCCATCCGTCCACTACGGCGCCTACGCCTTTTCTGGTTCTGGCCGTGGCTGTCAGAAGCTCTCCCCAGTAGGCGCACCGCATGGTGCCGCCTGCCGCAATATAAATTTCATTTTCCTGGATCTGGTCCAGGGCCTCCGTCAGCTTTCCAAAAGGCTGCTCCTGCGGTCCGAACACATCGATCATCAGCGCCGTCATCGCCCAGCCGGCCAGCTTCATATCCGGTTTTAAGGGCCGGATGGCCTGAGGCAGGAACTGATGGTAATAACCCATCTGATCCAGAATATCCCCCACGACCGGGGTATACAGCTTACTTTTTATCAGTTCAAACATTTCATGATCTGTTGTCCACATGTTTTCTTCCCCCCATTTTTTAAAAGCCTGTGGCGCAGCCGCCGTCCACCATCAGCATGGTTCCGGTCACAAAACCTGAGGCCTGGCTGGCCAGATAAACCGCCGCCCAGCCGATATCCTCCGGCGTTCCAAAACATTTCATGGGCGTATGGCCAAGTATTTTTTCCTTTCTCGGAAGGTCCTGCTCCGTCACTTGCCGGAACATGGGCGTATCAATAAATCCAGGCACGATTCCATTGACCCGTATTCCCTGATCGGAAATCTCTCCCGCCATGGCCCGTACCAGGCTGGTTACCGCTCCTTTGGCCGCCGCATAGGCGCTTACGTTTGTGAGCCCGATAAAGGCGGACATGGACGAGATAAACTGAATATTTCCGCTTCTGCGCTCTCTCATGTGAGGCAGGAAGGCCTGGGTCAGAGCGTATGCCCCAAACAGATGGGTGTCCATCACCTTCAGCAGGTCCTCATACTGAACGTCCTGAACGGGCTTCTTGCAGTGGATTCCCGCATTATTCACCAGGATATCCAGATGACCGTACTGCGCTAAAATCTGCTCTGCCAGTTTTGGAGCCTCTTCCCGGTCCGTTACGTCATACCGGACATAAGCCGCGCCATTTCCGATTTTCCCGCATGCCTCTTTCAGCACATCCTCTCTCCGGCCTGCAATCACCACCTGAGCCCCGGCAGCCGCCATACATTCCGCAATGGCATATCCCAGCCCGGTTCCTCCGCCTGTAATCAATGCGGTTTTCCCCTGAAGTCCAAAGGCTTCTTTCAATCTTGTCTGTCCCATCTTCGATATCCCTTCTCTATTCCATTTGGTTTACAGTTTTCCCAACCGGTCCAGCTGCTGCATTGCCGCCCGCATGTATCCCAGCGCAAAAGCCATGCCTGCGTGCCAGGGGGCCTGACAGTCAATTTCCGGCGTGTGATCCGGAATCAGTACTCCGTCAAAGTCACACTGTTTCAGCAGGGACAATGCTTTCAGCATATCGATATCCCCCTCGTCCACGAATACCTCATCGTACTTGGGGATCTTGCCCTTTACATTTCGAAAATGACAGTAGCTAATCTTTCCCTGTCCTGCATACTGAAGAATGGACTGGTAAATATCCCCTTCTGTCATTTCCTGGATACTGCCCATACAGAACTCCAGTTTATTGGACGTGCTTGGGTTTAAATCCAGTACCTTCTGATACAGCCCCGGCTGATAAACGAGCCTTGGCATCCCTCTCAGCCCTTCCATGGGCGGATCATCGGGATGAAGGGCCATCTCCACTCCTGCTTCCTCTGCCACCGGCAGTATTTCTTCCAAAAACCGTCTGAGCCTGTCCCAAAGCTCCTCCGAGGGAATAGGATCCAGGAATGTTCCGTCTCCTTTCTCATAGGTCATATTCCAAATCTCGCCTTTGGGGATCGGCGCCTCTGTCGAAATTCTTCCAGAATCAAAGCATGTGCTTAAAGCTCCTCCCCTGGCAGCCCGGTCCTTCTGGTGTCCCCAGACTCCCGCCAGACTGAAATTATATCCAAAAGCCCGTATGCCTGCCTTACCGGTATTGCGTATAATCTGTTTTAAATGTTCTATCTGCTCAGCGCGTCTTGGTCCATCCAGTAAAACATCATACCAGTCTGCCGGATCAAAATTTTCAATCCCATAAATTTTCAATCCGTAGCTTTTAGCCTTTTTTTGCAAAGCCTGCAGACTTTCTTCCTCCCAAATGGGATCCATTGCCTGAGCGTGTCCATAATTATGCTTATCATCTGTAGCCGTCACAATTTGTTCCGAATAGTAATTGGCCAGATGGATAATTAAATGGGTGCAGCCGCACTGTCTGGCAAAGGCGAAATTCTCATCGTTCAGCATATGGCGGTACAGCCCGATTCCCAGTTTCATTTTCTCCATTTTTGATATACTTTCCCCCTCTTTATAATCAAATTCTATATTTTTTTATCTGTCCTCATAATCGTGTTAATTTTCTATTTTTGATAACCCAGTGAAAATTATTGGCTATTTTTTATATATTTTTTCTTTTTTTACCCCCATGATATTTGTTTTTTATACAACTTATGGTTTCTTATGAAAATTTTCATTTGATGGATTCATTATACTGCCCTCAAAACATAATTTCTTCTTGCTTTTTTTCATTTTTGTGCTATATATTGATCTATACTACAAAATCCAGGAGAAAATCATGCTTCATTTTATTAACGATGACCATTTATTTGAAAACAATAGCGAAACTCATTACCGGTATCATACCCAATTAGATCTGGCCCAATATCCCCAGGTTCACAACTTTTATGAGATCGTAGCAGTTACATCCGGCGTCCTTCATATGCAGCTCTGCGGCCAGAAACTGTCCCTACGTCCCGGACAGTTAGTTTTCATCCGTCCAGGCGATGTTCACTCCAAATCCGGTGAGAATACAGAACACATCAATCTGGCTTTTCCCTCCCATACAGTAGAAGCGTTGTTTCAGTATTTAAAAAATGATACGGCTAAGGAAGAGCTTCTCTCATCTCCAACCCCTCCTGGCCCTTTCTCTCTTGACGACAGTCAATTTCAAAGATTACGGCAAAGGCTTCAGTTTCTTAACACTATTGATTACAAAAACTGGCAGTTTATGCGGACCTGTCTTCGGACTATTCTATTTGAAATTATGACAGATTACATTGTCCCCTCTTTTCTGTCCAGTTTTCCCGTAACCAGCAGCGAGAAATCTCAATACCCCTCCTGGCTGACCGATGCGTTGAAAGAATGGCAGACCTCAGAGCATCGGCAGGAAGGACTGGACTTTTTCTGTCGGCATACCGGAATGACAAAAGAATATATTTGCCGCACCTTTAAACGCTGCTTCAATCAAACTCCAACCGCGTATCTCAACCAGCAGCGTTTGAATTATGCCGTAAACCTTCTCCTTCACTCCGATTACCCCATTATCGATATTGCCTATGATTCCGGTTTTAAAAGTCTCAGCCGTTTTTACCATATTTTTCAACAAACTCATGGCGTTTCCCCGAAACAATTCCGCACAAGGCAAAATATGTGGTAACAACCCCATAAAAAAGCGTCTTCGACACTTCAACAGATCGGAAGAGCACACGTCTGAACTCCAGTCACTCATT
>ENA-OWOC01000306-OWOC01000306.1-gut-metagenome-genome-assembly--contig:-NODE-306-length-14239-cov-17.510662_pt1 | contig 14239 bp, 8 predicted proteins | sample MGYA00248245_ERZ651791 | MGnify/ENA primary metagenome ERZ651791 (study PRJEB26908, sample SAMEA4031703) | gut metagenome | biome: gut; feature: normal infant; material: stool | place: China | collected 2015...
TTTTTGCCGCGCCAGAAGCCCGGACTGGAAAAAAGTACCGTGTCATCGATATCAAACCCCACCGCCATTGGCGGACGTCCTGCGAGGCTATTTTCAATTTGTGCAACCGAAACCCAATGAATTGGCGCCTGTTCAGCGAGTTTGGCTACGTTAGTACCCGGATTAAGCGGTGAAGGAGATGAGGCCAGGGCAACAGCGGAACTGTTTAGAGCGAACAATAAGCAAACGGCACTCAATGCCTGTGTGATCTTGCGCATATTTTTCCCTAAATAGTCAGTAAGTTGAAACTTATTATTGTGCGTTTGTTGAAAAAACCATCTGACCATAACGCCAACCGCGGGGGAAAGGAAGGATTATCTGCGGATTTGTCACATAAAAAGAGCATGATCACATTTGGAATACCTGTGCGATAAACCACACATTGCCACGGTTATTCTGCTTACACATTCACACAATGGCACTCTTTTGGTTCTCGCAAACATTGTTCAGGGAATATACTGATGATAAATATAAATGCATTCAATGGATGATGAATGAAAATATCGTGGAATTATATATTTAAGAACAAATGGCGATTTCACATTACAAGCATTTCACTTTTTCTTATCATGCTCGCGGTTTCAATCGCTTTTTTGCACTTGCGTTTTAATACCTTGTCCGGTACCGATAAAATGCGGCTTGAAATGTATAAGTCCACATTATATTCCACCATCGAGCAATTTTATGTTTTACCCTATATGCTCTCAACAGACCATATCATCCGTCAGGCGGTAATTACGCCTGACGATATGACGTCCAGCGAACTCAATCAACGAATTGCACATTTCAATACTCAACTCAAAACCGCAGCAATATTTATTCTGGATACCCAAGGTAAGGCCATCGCTTCTAGCAACTGGCAGGACCCCGGCAGCTATGTAGGGCAAAATTATAGCTATCGCCCCTATTATAAACACGCCATGTCTGGCTTAAATGGACGCTTTTACGGTATTGGTAGCACTACGAATACACCGGGATTCTTCCTCTCTACAAGTATAAAAGATAAAGGAAAAATTGTCGGTGTTGTAGTAGTAAAAATAAGTCTTAATGAAATTGAAAAAGCATGGGCCGAAGGTCCTGAAAATATTATCGTGAATGATGAACATGGGATTATATTTTTAAGTTCAAAATCGCCATGGCGAATGCGAACACTGCAACCGTTACCTGTTCAGGCAAAACAAAAACTACAATCTACCCGCCAATATAGTCTCGACAATCTTTTACCGGCGGATTATTATCCCTGTTATACCGTGAGCAATTTTACTTTCCTGAAAGATAAAAAAGAACAACTCTGTTTATTCCCGCAATATTATACGCAACAAATAGCCATTCCAGAATTTAACTGGAAAATGACAATTATGGTCCCCTTAGATAACCTGTACTGGTCATGGGCTATTTCGTTAGTCATTACACTAATTATTTACCTGCTGTTTTTGTTATTTATTAAATACTGGAGAATGCGATCTCATGCACAACAATTATTAACACTTGCGAATGAAACATTAGAAAAACAGGTTAAAGAGCGTACATCTGCCCTGGAATTGATCAATCAAAAATTAATACAGGAGATAAAAGAGCGCAGTCAAGCTGAACAAGTATTACAAATTACGCGTAGTGAACTGGCAGAGTCCAGCAAACTGGCGGCGCTTGGACAGATGGCAACCGAAATTGCCCATGAACAAAATCAACCGTTAGCCGCCATTCACGCACTTACTGATAACGCGCGTACTATGCTAAAAAAAGAGATGTATCCGCAGGTTGAACAGAATCTGAAACATATTATTTCAGTGATTGAGCGGATGACGCAGCTCATTTCCGAACTTAAAGCATTTGCCTCGCGCCATCGCGTACCTAAAGGTTCTGCCGATGTCATCAAAGTGATGTATAGCGCCGTGGCGTTACTTAATCACAGCATGGAGAAAAATAACATTGAGCGACGAATAAAAGCCCCATCCATGCCGTTATTTGTCAATTGCGATGAGCTCGGTCTTGAACAGATATTCAGTAATTTAATTAGCAACGCCTTAGATTCTATGGAAGGTAGCTCTTACAAACGACTGGATATCGCCATTCGCCAGGCAAATAACAAAGTTATTATTACCATTAAAGACAGCGGTGGCGGTTTTGCACCTGAAGTTGTCGATCGCATATTTGAACCATTTTTTACCACTAAACGTAGAGGAATGGGGTTGGGACTGGCAATAGTCAGCGAAATTGTCCGAAATTCGAACGGCGCACTCCACGCCAGTAATCATCCTGAAGGCGGCGCAGTAATGACATTAACCTGGCCTGAATGGGGAGAAGAACATGAATAATAAATCCAGTGAAATTACTATAGTTTATATTGAGGATAGTGACGATGTACGTTTTGCCTGTGAACAAACGCTCACGCTGGCTGGTTATCGTGTTATTTCCTGTTGCGATGCAGAACACAGTATTCCCCTTATTCAAAGTCAGGCCAACATTATTATACTGACCGATGTCAGGTTACCTGGAATATCAGGACTAGAGCTCCTCAGTTACATCAACGAAATGGATAGCAAAATTCCGGTTATTTTAATTACCGGACACGGTGACGTGGAAATGGCGGTGGATGCCATGCGTAATGGTGCATTCGATTTCATTGAGAAACCAAGTAGCTCAGATAAATTATTGAGTATTATTGCCAGAGCGGTAGAAAAACGGCGATTGGTTTTAGAAAATCAGCAATTACTGGCGAATCTGCAACAGGAAAATGGCCCGGTGCTGATTGGTCGTAGTCCGCAGATGCAACAACTGCGTAAAATGATCCTTAATGTCGCAGATACCGGTGCCGATGTCCTTATTTATGGTGAAACAGGTTGTGGTAAAGAAGTCGTCGCCAGAATGCTGCATCACTGGAGTACCCGCCGTCAGGGGCAGTTTGTTGCCTTAAACTGTGCAGGCTTACCAGAAACGTTGTTTGAAAGCGAAATATTTGGTCATGAGGCGGGCGCATTTACCGGTGCGGTTAAAAAGCGTATTGGAAAAATTGAACATGCAAATGGTGGTACGTTATTTCTCGATGAAATAGAGGGAATGCCATCAGGAATGCAGGTAAAACTGCTACGTGTATTGCAGGAAAGAACCATTGAACGATTAGGTGCCAATCAATTAATTCCGGTGAATTGCCGTGTTATTGCAGCGACCAAGGAAGATTTACTGCGTCGCAGCGAAGAACATCTGTTTCGTCTCGATCTCTATTATCGTCTGAATGTGGTTAGCCTGAATATTCCACCTCTACGCCAGCGACGAGAAGATATCCCTGAACTGTTTTACTGGTTCGCCAGTCAGGCGGCACAAAAATATAATCGTCCTCTGCCTGATATTTCTCCCATGTTACTGGCCTGGTTGCAATCACAAAGTTGGCCTGGCAATGTACGTGAACTTAAACACAATGCAGAGCGTTTTGTTCTCGGTTTACTGACCCACCACCAGCCAGTGCCAATGACTCAGCAAGAAGAGAGTGGCCTTACCGCCTGCATTGATGCTTTCGAGAAAAAGTTAATCGAAGATATGCTGCGACAAACGGAAGGCCAGGTCAGTTTGACAGCGCGGCTATTACAGCTGCCGCGCAAGACTTTATATGACAAACTCAACAAACATCAGATTCAACCGCAAGTTTATCGACCAGAATCATCCAGCTAATGCTGATTCCTGAGGATGTAACCCCAAATCGATACCTTTGCGGGCGTAATGTTCAACTACCCAGGACCAGAATGATACCGGGATCGTAATCATCTTCGCATTGCGTTCCCGGTTGGCAGCTTCTGGCATACCGGGGTAAATCACCGGATTGCCGCCAGGTTGAGGCTGCGTAGCTAACAGATAATCCGCAAAGAACTGCCCTTTCTTCCCTGCCAGATCGGTGAATTGATCAGGATCGATAATCAACGCAAAAAGATGATTATGCGCAGATCCATCCGTCTGATGATCTTCGGCGATCGTGTCACCACCAGATAAGATCCCCGCCATCATTTCAATCATCAGTGCCAGGCCAAATCCTTTATGCTCACCAAATGGCAGTAACGCCCCTGGAGGATTGCTGAATAACACCCCAGGATCATTGCTTGGATTCCCCTGTGCATCGATCAATTGTCCCGGCGCGGCCTGCTTCCCGGTGGACGACATTACCCGTGCTTTATTTAGCGCCATGCTACTGGTGGCAAAATCAACCAGAATCGGCGGACGCCCATCACTGAACGGCCAGGCAAAGCAGAAAGGGTTAGTGGTCATACGCGGTTCCGCACCGCCCCACGGGGCGACCAGTGCCGGACGCCCGGTGACGTTACTCATGGCCAGCATCGCCAGGCCTTGATCAGCAACCATTTGCCCGTAATGCCCCATACGCCCTAAATGATGCGCATGGCACAACGTTAACAGGCAAAAACCGCGGTGTTTTGTTTGTTCGATGGCAGCATTTACCGCCACTTTTCCGGCGTGTTGACCAAAGCCATTGTGGGCATGAAAACGTTGTAAATTACCTTCACTTGTTAAGCATTCCGGGCGGGCATTCGCGGTTACATCGCCACGAGCGATATTTTCCAGATATTTCGGTAGCAGCGTGACGCCGTGGCTGGCAAAACCATAACGTTCCGCTTCAATCATATGTTCCGCCACATCCTGAGCGATATCGGCATCACAGCCATTAAGTTCCAGCAGCCCGGCAGCTAACCAACGCACTTTTTCAACAGCAATTTGTAATGACATCGTTGGTTTCCTCACATTAGACCTAAAATTTTCCACCAGGTGGCGGCAAACAGTAGCAACAACAGGTAGCCGATTACCGTCAGGTACAGTCCCACACGGGTAAACTGGCGTGGCGTGAAGGTATCCGTACCCATACACACCATATTTTGTGGCGCGTTAATCGGCAGGATGAAGCCAAAACTGACACTGAAGGCGAGCAGAATGGTCATGCCGACCGGGTTAACACCGAGTTCTGGCGGCAGACTGCTTAACAGGCTAATCAGGATGGGCAGCAATGCGGCAGTTAGCGCAGTGGCACTGGCAAACCCCAGGTGAATGATTATCAAGAAAGCGGCGAGAATCGCGAAGATGGCTAATGATGGCAAGCCATCGAGACCAAAACCTTTCACCACATAGTTCGCCATCCATGAAGCTGCCTGCGTATCAAGCAGCGTGGACCCCAGGCTGATACCAATACCAAACATCAGCAACGTGCCCCACTGCACACGTTTTTCGACCTCTTTCCAGCTCATTACACCGATGCCTGGCAGCAACATAATCGCCAGTCCGGCAAGGGTGACAGAGGTGGTATCAATACTGTGTAATTTTCCGCCAGTAGACCAAAAGAGCAGTAACAACAGCGAAATACCGATCAAGCGTTTTTCTTTACCGGTGGTTGGCCCTAACTCTGCGAGTGCTTTTTTAATGGCCTCGCTCCCCCCTTCAACAGCTTCCGTTTCTGGCGGCAACAATTTACGTGCGAGGAAATAGAGGATCACCGACATGGTGAGGCTCCAGGGCGCGCCCGCTAACAGCCAGTCAAGCCAGCTGACAGAATGCCCGGCGCCGAAAGTTTTATTGATAAAACCGATAGAAAGCAGGTTTTGCGCCGCCGAAGTTTGAATACCAACGTTCCAGATACTGGTCGCCTGGGCGATAACAATCATCATTGACGCCGCTAAACGTGAATGTTTATCCACCTTAAATGCCGCAATGACCCCCATCATAATCGGCACCACGCAAGCCGTACGGGCAGTGGCACTGGGTACGACCAGGCTCAGGACGATGGTCACCACAATGGCACCGATAATAATGCTGCGGCTGCTGGCACCTATTTTCGACATAGTAAACAGCGCAATGCGTTTATCCAGCCCGGTAATGGTCATTGCCGCCGCGATAAACATTGCTGCTGCCACCAGCGCCAGAGCAGAATTAGAAAAACCCGACAGAGTCATTTTCAGCGCTTTCGCGGTGCCAAGGATCGTGTCCGGGTGATTCATATCCGGGGCAAAACCAACCATAAAGATAATCAGTGCGGAAATAACAATTGCACTGGCGGTGTAATCCATCGCTTCGCTGATCCAGACAATAATGGCAAACACCAGAATGGCGATCATATTTTGTCCAGCGACGGGCAAGGTATCGCCCAGAGGCAGAAGAGTAATAATAATTCCGGCAATGATCGCCAACCACAGGCCGGGATTAGGGATAATTCGACGCTTTTGTGGTGCGCCATGGGATATTGATGACATATTCACCTCATTGTGAAAAATAAAAAACCTGCCTGGCTATTGCAGGAGCTATGCCATCTTTAATTTTTTAATAACGCTTTGTTATTTAATGATTTTATTATTTATTCTTTTTATTTTGTGCGCGGTTTTACGCACAGTAAATAAAAGGTGATTCTCTTACCACACAGATAAAAAAAGGGAGCGATATGCTCCCTTGATATTCATTTATGGATTACTTAATAACATTCCATAACGTTTCGCCAAGTAATGCTGGATTTCGTGTCCATGCCATGCCTGCTTTATCGAACGCCCGGAATTTATCCTCCGCACTGCCGCTACCGCCAGAAATAATGGCTCCAGCGTGTCCCATGCGTTTTCCTTTTGGTGCAGTGACACCGGCAATATAACCTACGACCGGTTTATTCATTTCATGGCGAATAAATTCCGCGGCCCGTTCTTCCGCATTACCACCAATTTCACCGATCATAATTACCGCGTCTGTTTGCGGATCATTTTCGAATAAACGCAGCGCATCAATAAAGTTAGTCCCCGGAACCGGATCGCCGCCAATACCAATACAGGTGGATTGCCCAAGTCCCAGCGCCGTGGTTTGCGCTACAGCTTCGTAGGTTAATGTACCGGAGCGGGAAACAATCCCAATACGCCCTGGGCGGTGGATTTCACCAGGCATAATCCCGATTTTGCACTCACCCGGCGTGATAACTCCTGGGCAGTTTGGCCCAATCAGCCGCACATCCGGGTGGCAGTCAAGCAGCCGACGAACTTTCACCATATCCAGTGTCGGTACACCTTCAGTGATCACCACAACCAATTTGACGCCAGCTTCAATAGCCTCAACAACAGAATCCAGCACAAACGGTGCAGGCACATAAATCACGCTGGCATCAGCCTCAGTTTGTCGCATCGCTTCTTTCATTGAATCAAAAACCGGGCGATCCAGATGCCGTTGCCCGCCCTTACCTGGCGTCACTCCACCCACAATCTGCGTGCCATACACAATAGCCTGCTCTGTATGAAATGTGCCGTTTTTGCCGGTAATGCCCTGCACCAGTACCCGCGTGTGTTTGTTGATCAAAACGCTCATCTTAACCTCCTGTTAATTCAGTAACGCAATGATGCGTTTAGCGGCATCATCCAGAGAATTGACGGCTTCCACCGTCAGGCCACTTTCTGCCAGTAACCGCTGCCCTTCGGCAGCGTTATTACCGGAGAGACGCACCACGACAGGCAGGGTGATACGGGCCTCATTCAGAGCATGAATAATGGCTCTGGCGATCATGTCGCAACGGACAATCCCACCAAAAATATTAACCAGAATGGCTTTCACTTTGCTGTCGGAAACAATCAGCCGAAAGGCTTCACTGACGCGCTCCTGGGTTGCGCCACCGCCAACATCCAGGAAGTTTGCGGGTTGTTCACCGTATAGCTTGATGATGTCCATGGTTGCCATAGCCAGCCCTGCACCATTGACCATGCAGCCGATGTTTCCGTCCAGCGAGACATAGTTAAGATCAAGCTTCGCCGCCTGGCTTTCGCGCGGATCTTCCTGGGTTTCATCGCGTAGCGCCTGGAGTTCCGGGTGGCGATACAGCGCGTTATCATCCAGCGATACTTTCGCGTCTGCACACATAAATTCGCCCGTTTCCCGCAATACCAGAGGGTTAATTTCCAGCAGGGCAAAATCCAGTTCGTTAAAGGCTTTCCACGCCTGATTAACCAGGCGACTAAAGGCAGCAAATAGTCCGTGTTCCAGTTGCAGAACAGCAAACATTTCGCGGATATGGCAAGGCTGCACGCCTGTCAGTGGATCAATGCTGACACTGCTGATTTTCTCCGGTGTCTCATGGGCGACTTTTTCAATTTCCACACCACCTTCCGGGCTGACAATAAACGTGACCCGCTGGCTTTCACGATCCACCACCATGCCAAAATAGAGTTCCTGGCGTACCGGATAAATGTTTTCGCACAGTAAAATACTGCTGACATACTGTCCTTCTGGCCCGGTCTGATAAGTCACCAGTTGCGATCCCAACATTTGCTGTACAAAAGCCTGTGCTTCCGGCAGCTGCTTAAGCACTTTTACGCCGCCAGCTTTACCGCGCCCACCAGCATGTACCTGCGCTTTAAGTACCGCGCCTTTACTCGGGCAAGCAATATGTTGCCAGGCATCTGCCAGTTGCGAAATCTGTTGGATGGCTATCTCTTTTGGACACGGCATCCCCATGCCAGCCAGTAACGATTTGGCCTGATACTCATGTAAATTCATATATTCCCTCAGTGGTATGTGTTATCCGTGTAATGCTTTATTATTCAAGGCCATTGCTGCTTCGTGGATGACTTCGCTTAATGTCGGATGCGCATGGATCGCACAGGCAATATCCTCGCCAGAGGCGCTAAAAGTCATCGCCAGCGCAATTTCATTAATCAGCTCCGATGCCTGCGGGCCAACAATCGCTCCGCCAAGTACGCGGTCAGTGTGTTTATCACTGTATAACGTGCAACGCCCACCTTCCTGGCCTAATGCTAAGGCGCGACCGTTACCGGCAAACAGAGAATTTCCTTTGTTAAAGACTCTGCCAGCGGCTTTCAGTGAGGCCTCGTTTTCCCCTACCCACGCAACTTCCGGTTGGGTGTAAATCACCGAAGGAATCAGCGCAAAATTAATCGGCTCTACCGCCAGTCCGGCAATTTGATCAGCAACCACCACACCTTCAGCCATCGCTTTATGCGCCAGCATCGGCCCTCGCACGACATCACCAATTGCCCACAGCCCGGCTTTCCCGGTACGGCATAAGTTATCGACGGCAATACCGCCACGGTTATCGGCTTCAAGACCGAGTTGCACGAGATCGACACCAGAAAGTCGCGGTACACGTCCAATGGCAAGAATTAATTTATCGAAGCGGCTTTCTTCTCGCTTCTCACCCTGCCGCCAGCGCACATGCACACCGTCATCCCGTTGTTCAATAGCCTCAATCTCTACTGCCAGTTGCATTTTCATCCCACTGGCAATCATTGCTTTACGGACTTCGTTCGACAGGCGAGCTTCCAGTGCAGGCAAGAACGTTGGCGCCATCTCCAGCAACGTGACGTCTGAACCGACCCGATTCCACACAGACCCCAGTTCAAGGCCAATCACGCCAGCGCCGATCACACCGAGACGCGGCGGCACAGCGGTTAACGCCAGGGCGCCGCGATTATCGAGAATTTGCTGATTATCAATGGTAACGCCAGGCAGTTGACGCGGCTGAGAACCTGTTGCAATCACCACATTACGGGCGCGGATTTGTTGATCGTTTACACGTAATTGCCAAATCTCATCCTGAGCATGTTCTAACGTTGCGAGGCCGCACAGGTGCTTCACTTTATTTTTCTTAAACAGCAAGCCGATGCCCATTGTCAGGCGGCTTACTATGGCGTCTTTACGTTGAATTATCGCAGCTGCATTGAAAGATACGCCGTCAACATTAACGCCATGAATGCTCGCCTCATGCTGCACTTGCGCGTACAGTTCGGAAGATTGCAGCAACGATTTTGACGGAATACAGCCGACATTGAGACACGTACCGCCCGGCGAAGGTTCGCCCTGTGCATTAACACCATCATCAATACATACTACGGAAAGCCCATTCTGCGCAGCCCGCAGTGCCGCTACGTAACCACCTGGCCCACCCCCCATAACTGCCACATCAAAAATTGTACTCATCGGCGCCCTCCTTAAAGATCCAGCAACAGTTGTTCCGGTGATTCCAGTAGCTCACGTATTGCCACCAATGTCTGCACGGCTTCCTGACCATCGATAATGCGATGGTCATAGCTGAGAGCAAGGTACATCATGGGACGAATAACAACCTGGCCGTTTTCTGCGACCGGGCGCGGCGTGATGGCATGCATCCCAAGAATGGCCGACTGCGGCGGGTTAATGATTGGCGTTGACATCATCGAACCAAAAGTACCGCCGTTGGTGATAGAGAACGTGCCGCCCTGTAACGCCTCCAGCGGCAATTTGCCATTGCGTGCCTGTGTGGCGTATTCGGCAATTTGCCGTTCAATTTCCACCAAAGAGAGTGATTGCGCATTGCGTAACACAGGCACTACCAGGCCGCGGTTGCTGCTCACTGCAATGCCGATATCGCAATAATCACGCCAGATAATCTCGTTGCCATCAACGCTGGCATTCACTACAGGGAAGCGCTCCAGCGCCCGGGTAACGGCCTTAACAAAGAAGGACATAAAGCCCAGCTTCACGCCGTGCTTCTCGGCAAAACGATCTTTCCAGCGGGCGCGTAAATCCATCACGCTCTGCATGTTTACTTCGTTGAATGTGGTAAGAATGGCGTTATTTTGTTGGGAAGCCAGCAGACGCTCAGCAATCCGCTGACGTAAGCGCGACATCGGCTCACGACGTTCCTGACGAGCACCCGGTGTCAAGGGTTTAGCTGGCGCGATCTCCGCCACCCGTTCAGGCTGAGTGGCTGGTGCAGGAGTAACGCGCTGCACATCCTCTTTCAGGATACGTCCATTTCTCCCGCTCCCCGCAACGTCAGCAAGTTCGACACCACTACGCTGTGCCTCCAGCCGTGCGGAAGGCATCGCCAGGGTTTCGGTGACTGGTGTGACGGTTTCTTCTATGACAGCTTGCGGCTTAAGATGCGCCAACAGTTGCGCGGACGTGACCGTGCTACCTTCGCTGACGATAATATTGCTTAACACGCCATCGTGCGGGGCCGGTATTTCCAGAATGACTTTATCGGTTTCCAGCTCGGCAATCACATCATCGCGTTTTACGTGCTCGCCTTCTTGTTTACACCAGGTTGTCAGCGTGCCTTCCGTGACAGATTCCGGTAATACAGGGACAGTAATTTCGATCATAAAATGTTCTCCTTATTATTTTTGTGCGCCTTTCATGGCTGAATATCTGCAAACGCAGCAGCAAGAAATTCGTCGATTTGTTGTTTATGTACACGCCCATACCCTGTCGCCGGAGCTGCCGCTGCCGGGCGGCCTGCATACTGCCAGTAAGGAGTGTTAATTTTCAGTGCCGCCAGCTCATGACGAATCTGCCGCCACGCGCCCTGGTTTTCTGGCTCTTCCTGCAACCAAATCCATTCGCAGCAGTTCGGCCAACTCGCCAGAACATCATTCAGTTCTGCGACCGGGAACGGGTAGAGTTGCTCCAGGCGAACAATCGCTACCTCATCTTCACACTCACGCTGCTTACGGGCTTCCAGTACGTCGTAATAGACCTGGCCGCTACACAAAATAACGCGCTTAACTTTCTGGGACTGATGCAATTGCGGATCGGTGACTACCGGTTTATAAGCGCCATCAGTGAATTCAGAAAGCTCGCTCATAGCGCCTTTAAAACGAAGTAAACGCTTACTCATCATTATCACTAACGGTTTGCGCATTGGGCGTAATGCCTGACCGCGCAACAAATGGAACATTTGTGCTGACTCACTGGGCATCACCACCTGCATGTTGTTTTCTGCGCACAGTTGCAGCCAGCGCTCAGGACGCGCAGAAGAGTGCTCCGGCCCTTGTCCGTCATAGCCATGCGGCAGAAGAATGGTTAAACCGCTATAGCGATCCCACTTGGTTTCGCCAGACGAGATAAATTGATCAATAGCAACCTGAGCGCCGTTGGCAAAGTCACCAAACTGTGCTTCCCAAATAACCAGTTGCTGAGGCGCAGACGTTGAATAGCCATATTCAAAGGCTAAGAGCGCTTCTTCATTAAGCACCGAATCATAAACATCGAAAGATGCCTGACCAGCGCGGATATGCTGTAACGGCAGATAACGACGGGCTTCAGTTTGATGATGTACCACTGCATGGCGATGACTGAACGTGCCACGCCCTGAGTCTTCACCAGAAAGACGCACACCAACACCCGCATCCACAAGCGATGCATAGGCCAGCATTTCAGCCATTCCCCAGTCTACTGGCTGAGTACCTGCGGCCATATCCTGGCGTAACGCCAGTTGCCGTTTAATGGTAGGATGTGCGACCACATCGGGTGGCAGTGTAGAAATGATTTCACCATACGCTACCAGCTTTTGCCGAGGCAATGCCGTAGATACCGGGGCGCTCCAGTGAGGGTTGGTCAACCCATACCAGTTAGCGCTAAAAGAGTGAATTGCAGGTTTGAGAGGCTGCGGTTCACGTTTCTGGCAGCTATCCAGCCAGTCGCGATAGCGTGCCGTCATCTCATCTTGTTGCGCCTGAGTTAACAGGCCGCGGCGGGCAAGAGATTCACCATAACGGGCGAGCGTACCAGGGTGAACATCCACTGCCTGATACATTTGTGGCTGGGTAAGACGTGGCTCATCGCTTTCGTTGTGTCCGTGCTTACGGAAGCAGCAAATATCGATGATGATGTCGCGCCGGAAGGTGTCTCGCCATTCGCACGCCAGTTCCATTACCTGGCAAACAGCGTCAACGTCATCGCCATTAACGTGGATAATTGGGGCCGCTACCATTTTGGCAATATCGGTGCAGTACCGTGAAGAACGCATATCCTGCAAGCGGGAAGTGGTGAAGCCAATCTGATTGTTAATCACCAGATGTAGCGTACCGCCAGTGCCGTAGCCCTGAGTCTGCGATAAGTTAAACGTGGTTTGGTTGACGCCGAGGCCGCCCAACGCGGAATCCCCATGAATAAGTACGCCCACCACTTTTGCCTGACCATCCTCACCACGGCGTTCCTGCCTGGCTCGCACCTGGCCCAGCACCACCGGATTCACGATCTCCAGATGTGAGGGGTTATACGCCAGCGCCACATGCAGCGAACCGGCAGGTGTTTCCAGATTGCTGGAATACCCCATGTGGTATTTCACATCGCCTGAACCACTGCCGATCGTCTGCTTGCCTTCAAACTCAGCAAAAAGCTGTGCCGGGTCTTTATTCAACAGATTAACCAGAACATTAAGTCTTCCCCGGTGCGCCATGCCAATGACCATTTCCTCCACACCTTGCGCACGCAGGCGTTTTGTCAGCGTATCGAGCGCCGGGATTGCACTTTCGCCCCCTTCCAGAGAAAACCGTTTCTGCCCAACATAACGGGTATGCAGATAACGCTCTAACGTCTCTGCCGCCATCAGTTTTTCAAAACGAGCAATACAGGTTTGTACATCTGCTTGTGGCGCATTGCTGCTCTCAATCCGTGATAACAACCAGTTGATTTCTTCACGATTTTCCAGATGAGCAAGTTCATAAGCCTGGCTACCCGCCCAGGCTTGCTCCAGCAGGTTAAGCAGTTGCTTAAGTGGCATTTGCGTGGTGTGTGCGCCAAAGGTGACGCTAAATTCCTGCAACAAGTCTTCTTCGCTTAATCCCCAAAAACCAGGCTGGAGGGAGGGAACGTCAGCCGGGGGATTCAAACCAAGTGGATCAAGCTTTGCGCGCAGATGCCCCTGCGTGCGCCAGGCATTGATCAGTTGTATTACCGCAGCCTGTTTTTTTAACGTCGCACCGCTGACGTTGTTATCACCGGATACGCTTTGGACAGTCAGTTCAGGTGAAAGAAAAAAACGCCGCCAGTCTTCCGGGAGTTTTTCCGGCGTACGCAACCAGGTCTGGTAGTACTCTTCAAGCCAGGTCGCGTTATCTCCACTAAGCAGCGTGCCGGGCGAGGTCATGTTCTCCATGTTTTTCTCCTGATGGTCATAGACAGCCGCATTACTGCACAATCCGTACCAACAGTTAAAAACACTAATTTTCAAAAACTTATAGAAAAGAGATGATGTAAAAGTGGGCGAAAAAAGGGACAGAATAGTAGGGTGTGGCTGGAGTCAGGAACAGGCGGAGAAATCCGCCTGTTGATTAAAATCACATCACCGCAGCAAACGCCTTTGCCACGCGATGCACATTTTGCGCGTTAAGCCCGGCGACACACATGCGACCGCTGGCGATGAGATAGACACCAAATTCTTCACGTAGTCGGTCAACCTGAGCGGCAC
>ENA-OWOC01000311-OWOC01000311.1-gut-metagenome-genome-assembly--contig:-NODE-311-length-14032-cov-15.634970_pt1 | contig 14032 bp, 8 predicted proteins | sample MGYA00248245_ERZ651791 | MGnify/ENA primary metagenome ERZ651791 (study PRJEB26908, sample SAMEA4031703) | gut metagenome | biome: gut; feature: normal infant; material: stool | place: China | collected 2015...
CGAAGAACTCATCTCCAGAATACAACTTCAGCCAGGAATTTTACAAGTTCCCATGTTACCTGCGCCGGGCGGCTATTCAGGAAGCGCTGGGGTTATACTCCGGTTACCAGGAGAAACTGGAAGCCTGGGAAAAGAACCCGGCTGGCCGGAAGCCATCCCTGTGCCAGGCAGGCGGCATGATGCCTGCCATGTACCGGGACAACATGTATGCTCGGACCGGCGCCTATACTGCCAAGGTTAAGGTGTTTATCCACCATACATGGGACTGGCTGGAAGCAGACCTAAGGAAATCCGATGTGGACTACATCAGCCCGCATTGCGCCGGCCGCAAGGAATGTGTACCCACCCTTCAGAAATCCGGGAAGCAGTGGTTCCTAGCCTTCGGCTTCCAGGAAGAACAGGCACTCCATACGAAACCAGCCAGGGAGCAGCGGATCCTGTCCGTTGATGTTGGCTTAAACAATGCATGCACGGTAACCGCCATGGAGGCAGCATCAAGAAGGCACAGCACCACGGTGCCCACAAGACACGTAAAAGGGACCAACCGGCATATCTCGGAGGAGACGGCCGCGTTTATCATGGAAAAGGCTGTGGAGTTCCAGGCAGATACCATCGTGTTCGAGCACCTGGGGGCCGGAGGCAGGAAGCGCGGGAGCAAACGCCAGCGCATCCACTTATGGAGGTGCCAGGAAGTCCAGGCCACCGTGGCCGGGAAGGCCCACAGGCTCGGCCTGCGGGTGTCCCGGGTGAATGCATGGGGGACCAGCCGTCTGGCCTTTGACGGCACGGGCTCGGTGGAGCGCGGCATTGATGGGAACCACAGCATCTGCCGGTTCCCAAACGGGAAGATTTACCACTGCGACTTAAATGCAGCCTATAATATCGGCGCCCGGTATTTCATCCGGGAACGCATAAAATCCCTGCCGGAGACGGCGAGGTTGCAGCTTGAGGCAAAAGTCCCTCAGGTATGTAAGAGAAGCACCTGCACCTTATCCACGTTACTTAGGCTGGATGCGGCTCTGGCGGCGTAAGCTGCCATGGCAGAGCTAAGCCCGGATGTCGGAAAGGCAGTCTGCTTTCCTAAAGGGAGCTGCCGGGAAACCGGTTGTTGGAAACACGTGGTTTTAACCATGTGAGGCTTCACTATTGTAGGACTCCAGAAGGTGCCAAAGTATATCAGGAAAATGGTAGATGCTTCGACTGGGGTGATTTTAAGTTTGTTCCGGATAACATCTGTAAAAAATATGGGTTCCGTCAACGCCATTTTACACCCAGCATAACAGTAGATTTTAATGAACGGCTTGTCACAGATGAGGATATGAGGAAATAAGGAGCGAAAATATGAAGCTAATAGACAATCGAAATGGAATAGAGGTATACGACCTCGAAAACGGATATACCGTGGCAAAGGAACCGACTCCGTGGACACAAAGAGGTTATATACTTCGATTTTATATGGATCCGAATAGGAAATACCTACCGGAGATTTACGATCATATGAGCAGCGCCAGTGGCAGGGATGATGAAAAGTGGGCTTTTCGTATCCAAACGGTAAGTTTTGGTTCCCTGCCGCCGGATCAAATAGAGAAGATGATTTCTGAATATCAAACCGCCCTTGAGGCAATCTGTTTGGTAAAGGAAGCATTTAGAACAAATACACGTGAATTATCCCACTTACACAAGTAGTGGAATGAATCGTAAAATGCTAGTGGTAGTGGCATGTGGAGAAAAATCAGTATTCCCATTGACACGAGGTCAACACACACTATAAGTAAGAATATAGTCGTATTCCGTTAAAATATCGAGCGTGTATTGAAACAAATTTCATATCTGACATAGAGGGGCTACAATTGCAGCCCCTTTTTTATTTTATTTTTCCCGAAATTAGCCAAATAGTTTTATTTTATTTATCCGCAGGTTTTCGGGATTTGTGTGTTTCATGATATATATGTTATCATTACTTACAGTACATGAAGATATAGCAAGATTAGGAGAGATAAAACCCATATTTGCTGTTTCATACTCATAATTTTAGAAAAGAGAAAAATATATGCTGGTGATTCTAAAAAATTATAATCGTGTTATTAATTTAGATTCGTTTGACGGAATAAAAATGTGCGCGGACCCTTTTTATACGGATGAGATTACCGTGGCTGCTTACCGAAATTTAGGTTGTTTTTATTTGAATCTTTCTGGTTCTTTACGTGGACGATTAGAATTTACAAATGGTTTTGAAAGACTGTGTAAATTTCCTTCATCTGAAAAGGAAACTGCTCAAGCAATGTTTGATAAAATTTTAGCTGCGTGGTTGGCTGGCGATAAAAATTTTACTATTTTAAATTAAATTTCCGGGAGGTAAACATGCGTCATGGTAGATGCTGAGGAAACACGTCGATTGAAAGCCAAGAATCTCCGGTATAAGAAACCAATCGTAAAGGACTTAAATATCGACAAAATTAAAGAAGACTTATGGGATATTCAGGAAGAATGCGAAGATATTAGATGGTACACGAATTCGGAAGATGGAACGGATTCCCTTATCAATGCCCTTGACGGGGATGATGATGAAGCTTATGAATTTAAAATGGCTTTTGGAGACTTGTGCGCGGAATGCGATCAGATGAGAAGTGATCTGGAAGAAGATTGGGTACCAGATTGCTTCGACATCTTCTTTGTAGCAATAGGCGCAGGAGAAACCGGAGGCGGCCTGCTAGGCTGGGATTCATGGGAACAGGATTATTTCGGGTTATCCTGTACAGATGCTTTTGCAGAGGATGAAACAAAGAAAAAATTGAAGCAGATGACAAAGGATGACATGATAGCGGCGGCGAGACAATGTTTTAAGGTGTATCATGCCTATATTGGGCTTCGGAACAGATATGACAGCCTGAAGGCGGCAATCGATATACTAAGAGATAAGAACACGGGGGTTCTACAGGCAGTCAAAGAAATTGAAAAGTTGTATGAGGCAGTCAGTGCGGATAGATGGTCCAGAGATGAGTGGAGTCAAGAATCCAGAGACTGGAAACGGTATACAGATGCGTTGCCGCCGGAAGCATGGATTGCTTAACGAACTGAAATTTAAGGTAATGTGTCCGGCGTGTCCGGCATTACATACTGTGGACGGTAGGACAGGCGTTGCCGCTACCGTCCACAAGTTAAAACTTGGAGGAGGAGAATGAAACTGATAGACTACGTTTGTGAAAGAACTGGAGAAACCAAAGAATATATTGTCAGTCTTGCGTGTCCGTCCAGTTTTGGACCAGAATACGATGGTTATGATGAGAATTGTGAGAATAAAGACTGCGAAAAGTGTTGGGAACAGGAAATTAAGGATTCCTTAAGAAGCAGAGATAAGGGAAAGCGTGATTGATTTAAAAAAGATGAGTTGTGAACAGTGGTATGATTATAACTGCTTAAAAGATACAAAGCATTATTGGCTATTCGATGAACTTAATTAAAATTTGTGGCAGTAGCGAAAACAGCGGCAGTATAGGCTGTGGTGCGAGTAGCTATGTAGCATAAAGCTACTGTAAAATATAACAAACAGATTGCGGAGGTAACGGCAGAGAAAAAGGGGTACGTCCAAGCTTGCGAGGACTTTGCGCGTAAGTTACGTATGTATGACAGAGAGTTAATAAATTTAAGTTTCGAGGATGGAAAACAGGCTAAAAAATCTTGATTTTCTGGTAATTTATATGCAAGAGGACGCATAATCATCCCGTGATAAATGTTTAAAATCCGATTATCATTTATCTTTTGTAGGTAGGTTATTTGCGTTTTACAGCTTTATCTTTTGTACGTTTCTTATGCCCATGCTTATGAACAATGACCAAGAGGGCAGTAATCATTAGTGAGAAGTTTAACGGCATTGTTAGACTCCAGGCTCATACAGCGCCATTCCTTTCTGGAATGAGTATGCGTCCGTTTGTATATAAATTACCAGAAAATTACGTTTTAGTTCCCCCCATTTAAATCCCAACGGATTTTGAAGTGGGACTTGCACCGATAGGTGGTTAGCCAGAAGAACGATGACGCGCCAGGACAGTAGACCGAATTACCCTGGGATGACGCCAAGTCCCGGACCATGGAAGTGACCCTAGTTAAAAAGAAGATCCAGTATTTAACTGGATTTTTTTTTATGAGCTGAGACGCTTTTAATGTATTTTACATATTAAAAACAAATAATCATAAGTTTGTCCGCATAATTAAAACACCAGGAGGGATGCACGATGAGAATAGCAAATTTAATAAATAAATTGATATCCATACTAACGCTCATAAGCATTGTCTGTGCAGCGTTTATCACAATTCCTAGAATATTTGGAATTATGCCTTGTATTGTCTTGTCTGGCTCCATGGAGCCGGCAGTTCATACTGGAGCTGTTGCATTTATTGATACAAACAATACAAACGTCACGGTCGGCGATGTTATCACATATCAACTGACGGACAGAAAACTGATTACACATCGTGTAGTAAGACAGTTGGAGAATGGAGACCTGATAACGAAAGGAGATGCTAATGAGACGGAAGATAATGCTTCTGTTACTTCAGGACAAGTAGTAGGAATTTATTTATTCCAGATTCCAAAAGCCGGTTACCTGTTCGCGGCCTTAGACAAAAAGCATATATTATTGTTGGTCTTCTGGGTTGCATTCTTAAATGGGGCATCTTATTGCATCTGTAAAGCAGCAGAAAAAAATATAGATATAGATCATGGGGATCCCAACCCATAATTAATAAGTCAATTATTAAAAAAAGAAAGGAGAGCGGGACATATCTATTAATATGATCCTGTAAAAATGAAACATGAGAAAAGGAACAAAAAAATTGGCAATGACGGTAACAGCGTGTGCTTTGGTGGGGGCAATGTCTTTTGCAGGTACGGTAGCGTATTTAAGCGATAATGAAGGCACAACCAACACGTTTACGGTAGGCAAAGTACAAGTCGATCTAACCGAACTCGATTACCCAGGTAATAACTCAGATGAGGTGAAAAATCTCATGCCAAACAAAGAGGTTTTGAAAAATCCGAAGGTGGTGAATACGGGTGTGAATGACGCAATCATTTTTACCACCGTAGAAGTGCCGGTAAAGAATGTCACGGTGGTAGGTACCGATGGCACAAAAGGAACGACGGAGCCGACGGAGCTGTTCTGGTTTAAACAGGCAGCAGATACCCATGGAACATTCGCAAATAATTTCAACACGACGAACTGGATGCAACTGACTTCAAAAGAAACCCACGGGACCACATCTGATTCCACGACCACTTATGTCTTTGCATACAAGACGGCAATAGCAAAAGATGCGGAAACGGATACGCTGTTTGATAAGGTTCAGTTAAAGAATATTATTGAGAATGAAGTGACACCGGGACAGGTACAAGATATCAAGGTAAAAACCTACGCAATCCAGGCTTCAGAGGTGTTAGATGGCGATAACGACTTAACAGATACACTGGATGAGACTACTCTCGGTAAAATCTACGATATTTATTTGAAGCAAGCGGGAAGCGCTGATACAAAAGATGCAGATACGAGTAATGTACTGAATCTTAAAGGTACAGGCCATGCATCAGTCTAATTTTTAAGAAGTAAGAGCAGGGAAGGTAAGAAAAATTCCTTCCCTGCATCTTTATAAGAAAGGGGTACTTATGAGATACAAAGCAATGGTGTTAGGGGTGGGTTTCCTTTTGACGATGCCCCAAACCGTTTATGCAGGTACTCAAAATTATCAAACCGAAGTCATTAACAGCATCAGCATTGGTGACATATCCATATCGCTGGATGAATTCGAACTGGATTCAGACGGAAACCTCATTCCCTATCAAGATAACAAAACTGTGCTCCCCGGCCAGATGGTAGATAAAATTGTACAGATAACCAATCAGGCAAACCGCGCTTGGATCCGGGCAAAAATCGAATATACATCGGATGACGGAATTCAGGGTATGTCGGATGATATGGTAACTATGAGCGAGAAAACATGGAAAAAAGTAGGAGATTATTACTATTTTACAGAACCTCTGGACCGAGATACGATTGAGTTCATCAGGGCTGTACGAATTCCTCCGGAATGGGATGAAACCTATTCTGATAAATCCTTTACAGTCATGATTACGGTGGACGCGGTGCAGGAAGCGAATTTCACGCCGGATTTCACCAGCGATTCACCATGGTTTGGCACGGTCATTGAAACCTGTGTCCATTCTACATACGATACAATGCATGTAGAAGAACAGAATTTTTCTATTACCTTTGAAAGCGGAGCAGAAGGTCTGGTAAAAGTAGGGGATGATTTTTTCTCAAATTTCGGAAACTTAATGCCGGGAGATGTAGTCTCAGATACAGTAAGCTTGCATAGTAGCTATAACAGACCTGTTTCCATATATTTCCGGACAGATACAATCGCTGCCGATGAACTGTTGCATGCGGTTGAAATCGAGATAAAAAATAGTAAAAAGTTAATTTATTCAGGAACGTTGGATGGTGCTATAAAAGAAAATGTACAGCTGGCACTTCTTAAAAATGGCGAATATGCAGAGCTAAGCTATACGCTGCGCGTCCCAGCCAGCCTGGATAACCGCTATGCGTTGTCCCAGACAAAAACCGAATGGATTTTTTCCGCTGAATTGGAAAATTCTGAAGGTGGAGAAGGTGGAGGCGGGGGGGCTTCTTCGGATTCTGGAGGAAACGAGAATTCTAAAAAAACAGAAATAAAACCGGCTAATCCCATAATATCCCCATTTCCGGGCCTGATGGAATCGGCAAAAGAAGTAGTAAAAGAAATTTCACTTCTGATACCGAAACTGGGTGATGAGAGTAAAACAGCGCTTTTGCTGTTTATCTGTATACTGTCCGGGATGATGGCAGGGCTGCTTTTATTGATTCCAAGAAAAAGGAGGAGGAAAGAATATGAAAAAAAATAAAGTCAGTATAATCACTATCTTTTTTTTATTGCTTCTTTCCGCCGCGGCAACCACTATGGCCTATTTCACATACTGGAAGATGTTCAATAACACCTTTTCTGTCGGAGAAAACAAGATAAAGATTACAGAGGAATATACCCCTCCCAAGGAGATGCAAGAGGGGGACAACATTTATAAAAAGAAAATACAGATAGAAAATACAGGAACAGTTCCCTGCTATGTTCGTGTGTTTACAGAATTTTCAGATTCTACAGTGCGGGATACCTCTTTTTTGTCACCCAATGGAAGTGATTATTATCCTGCAACCCAGTATAAAAATCACCTGCCGGAGGAGTGGGTCTATATCGCGGATGAAGAAAATGCGCTCTTGGGTGGATATTACTATTACACAAAGCCACTAAACCAAAAAGCGGTTACGGTTCCACTATTTAAAACCGTAAAAACTCATTTTGAAACCGCAAATGAGATAAAAGACTATGAAATCATTGTTTATGCTGAATCTGTGCAAGTTTTAGATAAAAACGGCAGCGCTTTTGAAGGGGATACTCCCTATACGGCTGCCTGGACAGAATTTCTGGAAAGGAGATAAGGATGTATTCGAAAGTTAGAAATAAAATCAGGCAGACCTTAGCATTCATCCTTTCGCTGGCCATTCTGATCACGGGGATTCAGTTCCCGACCTTTGCGGATGTCAAATATTCCGATTACCTGGATGGGTGGAAGGTCCAGTGTGCGTGGTCCACTTTATCAAATGATTATACCTGGGATGCCAAAGCAGTAGAGACCAGACAGCCCAAGATTGTGGTGACATACCGGCTTGAAAATTCAGAGAAGGATTACCCTGCCGGGAGTCTGTCTTTTTCCATTCCAGGAATCGGCAACGCCTTCCGAGGAGGGGTGAAAAAAGCGGACAGACTGGCTGCCGACCAGGAAGATTCCGAGTGGGATTACACGTGGGACCAGTTAACGGATACTTACACGTTTAAGAATAAATTTTCAGTCTCTAAAGGTCAGTCTGTTTCCGGAGGATTTGAACTCCTTTGGACACTTGAAGCCAGAGAGTGCGTTAACGGATTTAGTCAGGAAAAAAGCCCGATGTTTTATATTGACGGGACCGGCACCATCACCATGGAGCCATTAGCCTATGCATTCAGCTCTGAATGCGATCGTTATCGTATCCAGATGACAAGAAACAAACTCAAAGCCACAGACTATGAGGATGCTGATAAAGCATATATCTGGTATGATATCGAAACCAGATTTGACAAAGACTGGCTTGCGAGAGGGATCTACAAATCCAGTTATCGTATATCCATCGATATCCCGGATGGGGTATCTTACGACGATGTGCAAATTACAGCCGGAGGAAAAAAAGTAGCATTGTCCCAGGATTCGGATGGTACTTGGGGATTTTATTCTTTTCAGAACCGCTATGGTGACCTCGGGACCAACAATGAACAGGACTATAACTATACTTATTATGATGATTTTTCCATTGGTTTGAAAAAGAGTACATTGGCAAATGCTCCAGTGACTATACACGGACATCTTAATCGGTTATATCAAGATGAAGCTGATTGGATGCAAAAATCTGATGTCAATGAAAAGGTTGATGACGAACTGAGCTTCAATGTTGATGATTATGGATTTAATTATAACGGATATGTTTATAGTCATAGCAGTTGGAATTATAATTATGAAATTTATAAGGCAAATCATATGCATGAAGAACCGGATAATTATTCAAACCGATTGAATGCGGTTGACTTATATAACGGGAAGGTCATACAGTTTACCTCATATGGAACAGCAAACCGGGATTATACAGTATCTAATGCCAGGATGTCTCGGTCCGGGAAAGCCGTGGCAACAGCCTCTGATGCTTCCATGGGTAAAGAAAATATTCCGGAATGGATTGAGGATTGGCATGATATCCATTGGAAAGAGAATGGCCTTCTTAATGGTGATCAAGAACCGGTGAAGGGGATTTCTTATGGCGAGATTTATACAGAGCAGACAGCCTCCCCATCCGATGCAGCCCGTAAAGATAATGATGCGGAAAATTTTATTCCTGATATTAATATCTTTAATTTCCTATCAGCAAACTTACATGATGCATTCAACATGAAGGCGTACGCCGCGGATACGGCAACGCCATCAGAAATGCAGGACAACGTGCCGGCAAATCCAGCCACAAATACGGTCGGAAAATCACAGATAGGGGAGGAGCAGAAATATTCCCTTGAAATGGGAGCTGATAAACTGGCGATATTCTTAAATAATGGTACGCTTCGCAACCTGGAGGATGACGAATACGATATCGCTTACATCACGATACCATTCGATTTTCAAAACTACCAATATGAAGTCTACGGCGCCACGACCCAGGATACAATGTTTGACGATTATGTCCTTCTCGGGACAGGAAGAACAAATTCCAAACAGACGATTCAGTTCCCGGATGGCATTAAAGCAGCTTTCGTACGCGTGAACGGCATCACAGGAACCTATTTTTATAATACGTATGTTGGAATCAGACTTCACTTAGACTGGGCGGCGGAACAGGAGAAAGAAGAAGCAGAAAGACCAGACCATGAGAACTTATTGGTGAATTTTAGTTTTTTACGCTCTCTTTCTACGAATTCGGATGGATTGGAAGTCAATGACTGTTCGGTTACCGTTGATTCATACAGTGGCTCTTATGGAAAAGAACTGGCCGATCGAGATAAAGCCACCTACGGTGAACAAATGATGCGCAGTTTTTCCAACGTATGGCTTCGGAGTCCGGTGACCGACCTATCTTCCAGAACTAAAATTGAGGTCTTTACCGGGAGTGGGAAGACTGGCTATACCTCCGAGGTGACATCGACTGGGACGATAGAAGCAGACAATCATGGAAACCTGGAGCGGTTTTCACTCTATATGGTGATACCGGACGGAATGCAGGTTGATTTTGAAAACACTGAAATCGGTTTTAGCGGCAGCGGCACCGACCCAAGCGGAAACAAGGTCTCGGATTTTGCGGATCATGTATCCGTAAACACGGGCGAGCTGAATGGCCAGCAGATGATTATTGCGGATTTTGATTATTCCGACGCACCGCTTGATATTGGCGAGTTCACTTCCTTAACTGCAAAGTATCCGGTGACGCTGGCTTATGCGGATTATATCACATACGGAAATAAATACACATTTAACTCCTATCTTATGGTGCATGACGATGGCCTTGATAAAATTAGTGGCAGGGCTATCATCTCCGATGAATATGACATTGACGGCGACGGAATGAGTGTGGAAAAAATGGCCTATTCCAATTCCTATCAGACTGTCTATGACGACGCGACGGAATGGAGGGAATTCGTCTCTAAGTACGTAAAGAGTGCTTATTCCAATTCCGCTTTTGTCACAGATACAGTGACCCGGCTTTACAACGAAACAGACCCGGCTAAGGAAAAAAGCCAGTATTCTTACCAGCTTGTTTTCGGCCTCGGCTCATCAAACGCCAGGAACATCGTGTTTTTTGACCGAATCGAGCAGGGAGCCAATGTTGCTAAAAATATGGATAAGCCGGATGAATATACGAAGATCCCAAGCAGTTGGCAGGGGACATTCGTTTCCGTTGACACCGCATTCGCTGAAAAAATGGGGCTTATTCCCACGGTATACTATTCTCAAGACCCAGGACAGGCGTTTGATCTATCTGATGCAGGGTGGACCACCGAATGCCCGCAGGATAAATCCACAGTCCGCTCCATTGCAATCGCGCTGGATACGAGCGGTTTATCGGACGAAATGATGAAGACCAAACAGATGACTTACGCCTTAGTTAATATGCAGGCGCCAGCAGACCGCGCGCTGGAGGGAACAAAAGCTGTCAACCAATATATGGTACAGTATGATGCATACGGGCTGACCAATGAATTTGAAAAGGCATATGAGCTGTCTTCAGCGGAGACGTATGTCCAACTGTTAGGCACAGTAGGAACTCTGACCTTGCAGAAGGTGGACGCTGACCGGGTAAAAAAGGTTGATGAGGATGGAACAATCCATTACGCCCCGTTAACTGGCGCAAAGTTCCAAATCTATGACAAAGACGGAAAGGAAATGTTCCCCGAAGCCAAGGCTCTTAATACGCTGGGCAGGATTGAGCTTAAGAATATTCCTTATGGGACATATTATTGGGAAGAAATAGAGGCCCCTATTGGCTATCAAAGATTAGAAGGCCGCCATGCTTTTGAACTGGACGGCATTGAAAACATACAGGTAGAGAACCGGAGAATCCCCGGTGAAGCCACGTTGATAAAATATGACGCTGATGCAGATACGAAGATTACGCTGCGTGACGCAGAATTCATGCTGTATTCAACAGACGGAAACCAAGTTTTCACGGATAACAGCTATGCATATTCCAAAACAGGGACGGTTGACACTTTTGTGACAGACGCTACGGGAAAACTGTCAGTGACCAACCTGCCATGGGGGAGCTATTACTTTGTCGAAACCAAAGCACCAGCGGGTTATGAGTGTGACGGCAGCCAGATCCCATTTATGGTGTCAAAGGACCGTCTAAATGCCAATATAGAAGCCAAAGACAGCCAGCTTCCTGCATCTGTGCTCCTGACCAAAATGGACGCAGAGGACGGCGCCACGTTAAAGGATGCATATTATGACCTTTTTAAGGACAAGAATGGGGAATGGAAGAAAGTAAGGGAATCCATAAAGACCAATGCCGCAGGCGAGCTGATTGTAGAAGACCTGAAATTTGGGGATTACAAATTCGTCGAGGTGCAGCCGCCACGGGGATATGAACTGGCAAAAGACCCGGTAGAATTCTCACTGGACGCTTCCACAGTACAGACCATGGTAGAAGTCGTACAGGAGGACTCAAGAAGATTCGGTTCTGCCAAACTTAATAAAACCGCGGAAGATGGTATGCCACTGCAGGGTGCAGAATATGACCTGTATAAGGAAGACGTGGATGTTCCAGTGTCCTCAGGGCTGACTACTGGAGCGGACGGAAATACACTGACAGTCACAAACCTCACTTGGGGAAATTACTATTTTCTTGAGACCCAGGCGCCGTCCGGTTACGCAGTGAACAGGGATAAAATTCCGTTCAGTATTCATGCCGATAATGTTGATATCACAGCCTTGATTAAAACATCGGACAGCCGTATTAAGGGCAGCGTTAAACTGGTAAAGATGGATGAAGCTACAAAAGCATTATTCTTAAAAGGCGCGGAGTTCAATCTTTACAAAAATGACGGAACCTTAGTCCGGAGCAATATTGTAACGGGCGATGATGGCACTGCACTCGTTGAGGGACTGGATTGGGGGTCCTACTATTTTGATGAAATTAAAGCACCAACCGGATATGGCATTGATACAAGTAAATTGAGGTTCTCGATGAACAGCACAAACTGCAGCCTGGTCCAGCAACTTACCTGTTATGACCCGGTCTCCCAAGTGCAGATCAAGATCAATAAACAGATTAATGAACAGTACGGAGCGTTTGGAATTCCGACGTTTTTATTCAGGATATCCGGGACAGACATTAGCGGAAAAAGCCATGAATGGACAAAGTCAATCACACTTGACAATACCCTAGCAGGGAGCGTCGTGCTTTCCGGGATTCCTGCAGGCACTTATACTGTTACCGAAGCGGAAGTGAGCCGTTACAACCAAACAGATGTTATTGCGGTAAAGAACGTCACGGTAACGGATGGCAATGCCACAGCCGACCTTACAGCAGAAAAAGAAGCAGAAGTGACATTTAAAAACGCGATAGGGCAATATGAAAAATACAGCCATGTTTCCAGTGCGATGAATGTCATCGGCGCCATGACAAAACTGACAGGGTTGCAGGTCACTTATAAGGGTCCAGTAATCATTGAGTCCGAAACGGAGAGTGAGTATACTTTTACGGCAGATGATTTGTCAGCAATCGCATCATATGATGACGGTTCGATAAAGGAAATTCCATTTGCGGAGCTGGCACTTGATCCGGCAACCGTGACTGGAGATAACAACTCTAGTGGATCAGGGTATACCGTAACCGTCTCATACGCTGATACGGGAATTACGATGTCAGATAAATTTAGCGTTGAAGTCAACCTGCTGATACCCATAAAACCGCATACAGTCACTTATGATGCCAATGGAGGATATTTTGTCAGTCCGGGAAATACGACCAATCCAATCGTATACAAATGGGATGAAGGCTCGATAACCAAAGTTGCAAAAACCTCTAATGCAAATGCAGATGGTACAAAGTCGGGAGGATATGGCAATAATCAAGCCGTTAATACCGTAGTCACGATTCCAGAAGCTTCCGAATTGACAGTAAAGATCACTTATCAAACAGAGGGTGCGTCATTTGACTGGGTGTGCTTATATGATGGGAGTGTCGTTCCTTCAGTATCCAATTATAGTTCTTCTCTAAGCGGAAAACTGGGCGGATCTGCTATGACTACGAATACTTTTACGGTCGAAGGGGATACGGTACAGATATTTTTCCGCTCGGATTTCAGTAACGATTCTTATTATGGATATTATGTTGAAATAACTGGAATTGGTAAGAACAATATACCACAACTAGGCACCTATTCTGAACCGGAACATTTAACGTTAATGTTTGACGGATGGTACACGGACTCGTTTTGTACGCAAGGCAATGAATTTGATATTAATCATGAATTGAAGGCAGATATTACGGTTTATGCAAAATGGAAAGAACCGGTATCGAAATTTATTAATGGTCGGGATCTTAATATAGCGATGAAGCAACTTGCGGGGAATGCAAGTGCGACTTACAATTCGACAGATGAAAATATAAAAGGTATTAAACAAGCGGAAACACAACCTGATATGTCAACAGTAAACGATATTAAAACAGTATCTACAGCAGAATCTGAAACACCAATCTACATGTGGTATGAAAATGGGATTATTAATTATTGGAGTAAATGCAGGACTCCATATGTGAGCGATCTGAATTACACATTCAGTAGTTGTAGTAGTCTAACCGATATCAGCCCGCTGTCAAGCTGGAATACTACAAATGTAACCATTATGAATGGCACATTTACTTTTTGTAGC
>ENA-OWOC01000312-OWOC01000312.1-gut-metagenome-genome-assembly--contig:-NODE-312-length-13991-cov-5.932586_pt1 | contig 13991 bp, 16 predicted proteins | sample MGYA00248245_ERZ651791 | MGnify/ENA primary metagenome ERZ651791 (study PRJEB26908, sample SAMEA4031703) | gut metagenome | biome: gut; feature: normal infant; material: stool | place: China | collected 2015...
ATGATACGGCTACCACTGATATCTACACTCTTTCCTTACACGACGCTCTTCCGATCTGACTGAGTATCTCCCTGCAAGAAGCTGGAAATAATCGGTCCTTTAAAGAGAGCAATGATCACCGCAATCAGAGCCCCGAAGCCAAAAATCAGCCCGTAGCTGGCCGCGTATCCCTTTTTCACCCGTTCCTTCTGGCCCGCCCCGATATTCTGGGCCGTAAAGGTGGCCACCGCGTTTCCCGTGGCAATCATGGGAACGATGCAGATGGATTCAATCCGGCTGGCCGCGGAATAGCCCGCCAGAGCCGCGGAACCGAAGCCGTTGACCACCGACTGCACCAGCAGCATGCCGATGGAGACAATGGACTGCTGTAAAATGGTGGGAACCGCGATTTTCGTTCCCACCGCCAGCATATGCCGGTCGTAGCGCTTAAAGGGCACCTCGTCTCCCCTGTGGTCGTACCCCTTCAGCCGGCGCAGCAGCACCCCGAAGGAGATGCTCACGGAAATCCCCTGGGCCATTACCGTGGCAATGGCCACGCCATCTACGCCCATACCCATGGAGGTGACGGAAATGATATCCAGCACCACATTCAGCAGGGAGGAGAAAATCAGCAGGAACAGAGGCGTTCTGGAATCCCCCATGGCGTTAAACACCGACGCCAGCACGTTGTACATAAACAGGAAGGGCATTCCCAGAAAATAGATACTCAAATACAGTTCCGCCTGTCCCAGGATATTCTCCGGCGTATCCAGCGCCCGCAGGATGGGGCCGCTGAAAAAGAAGCCGAAGGCCCCCAAAAAGATACTCAATATCAAAAAGGTCAGACAGGAGGTGGAAATGGAGGTCTTCATCCGGCTGTACTGCTTCGCTCCCAGATACTGGGAAGTCAGCACGGAAGCCCCGTTTCCTCCGCCGATAGCAATCATAATAAATACATTGGTCAGGGCATAGGAGGCCCCCACCGCCGCCAAGGCATCCTCCCCCACAAAGTTCCCTACAATGATGGAGTCCGTCATATTGTAGAACTGCTGAAACAGGTTTCCCAGAATCAGCGGGACCGCAAATAGAAAAAGTCCTTTGGCGGGACTTCCCTTTAAAAGTCCGTCCCGCCCTTCTGCTTTTGTAGCCGCCATTGTTATGAAAGTCCTCCCTCTTTCTCAAACTGGTTCAGCAGCTCCCAGAACACATCCAAGGCCTTCTCAATGGGCTCCGGTGTGGACAAATCCACGCCGCAAAGCTTCAGCAAATCTACCGGGGTCTGGGAGCAGCCGCCCTCCAGAAACTTCCGGTATCCCCGGAGCACCTGGCCGTCTCCTTTTAAAATCCCGCTGCTGATGGCCACCGCCGCCGAAAATCCTGTGGCGTACTGGTATACATAAAATGGGGTATAGAAATGGGGAATCCGCTCCCACTCATAGTCAATCTCCTCATCCACCGTCAGCTCCGGTCCGAAGTAATCCACATTCAGCTGATGGTACATCCGGCACAGGTTCTGGGCCGTCAGCGGTTTGCCCTCACCCGCCATCTGATGGGCCTGCTGCTCAAACTCCGCAAACATGGTCTGGCGGAACAAGGTTCCCCGAAAGCTTTCCAGGAAATGGTTAATCAGATACAGCAGTTCCTTCCGGTCCTTCGTCCGCCCCATCAGGTAGCGAATCAGCAGGGCCTCATTGCAGGTGGAGGCCACCTCCGCCACGAAAATCTTGTAGCCCGCATACACATAGGGCTGGGCCTGGTTGGAATAGTAGGTGTGGATGGAATGTCCCATCTCGTGGGCCAGGGTAAACACATCGTTTAACGTTCCGTTAAAATTCATCAGCACATAGGGATGAGTGCCGTACACGCCCCAGGAGTAGGCTCCGCTGCGCTTTCCCTCGTTTTCATACACGTCAATCCAGCGGTCCTCAAATCCCTGCCGCAGCAGTTTTCCATACGCCTCCCCCAGAGGCTTCAGCCCCTCCAGGACCAGATTCTTTGCCTCCTCGATGGTGTATCTGCGCTCCACGTCCGCCGCCATGGACACATACAGGTCGTACATGTGAAGGTCCTCAAGGCCCAGGGCTTTTTTTCGTATTCCCACATAACGGTGCAGAAGGGGAAGCCCCTTCCGGACCGCAGTCACCAGATTGTCGTACACTGCCTCCGGCACCTCATTCTCTGCCAGAGAATGCTGGCGGCTGGAGGCGTAGCCCCGGGCTTTGGCGTAGAACAGGGCCTGCTTTACATTTGCGGAAAAGGTGGCGCAGATGGTATTTTTGTACTGGGCATAAACGCTGTACAGGGCCTGGAAGGCGTCCCTGCGGATTCTCCTGTCCTTATTTTCCAGAAGGGAAATGTAGGTCCCGTGGGTTACCGGCAGCTCCTGGCCATTTTCCCCGGTGATGGCCGGGAAGCGGACGTCCGCGTTGTTGAACATATTGAAAATCTGGGAAGCGCCCTGGGTCGCGTCATAGGACTGGGCCAGAAGGGCTTCCATCTGGGCCGGCAGGGTATGCGCCCGTCTTTTTTCCAGCATCTGAAAGAGACGGCGGTACACCTGCAGTCCCTCATTTTCCTCCAGGAAGGCCTGCAGGACGGAGGGCTCCAGGCTCAGGATTTCCGGAATCATAAAGGAGGAAAGGCCCGCCGCCTCAAAATACAGGGCCTGAGCCCGGCCGAACCGCTCCTGGTTCTCCTGGTTTCCCGTGTCCTCGTCGGATTTCATCCGCCCGTACACGTAAAGCTTTTCAATCTTTAGAGAAATCCGGTCCTCAAATTCCAGAGCCCGCAAAAGGGTGTCCGCCGACTCTCCCAGTTTTCCCTGAAACTGTTCGTACTCCTTCACTTCCCGGGAAGCCTCCTCATAAAGCGCCTCCCAGGCCTGGTCCCCGGGGATGATATCCTCCAGCTTCCAGGTATCCTTCTCTTCAATCTCCCAGCGTTTCTTCATTCTTCCTGCCTCCTCTTGTTTTCTTTTCTCCCTGCGGATCCGCCCCTACATTAGATTTGCCGCCGCAGGCGCCACAATTACCGTCATAAGTCCTGCCACCGCGATGGAAAGGCTGCTCATAGCCCCTTCAATCTCTCCCATCTCCAGGGCTTTGGCCGTCCCCACCGCATGGGCGCTGGTTCCGATTGCCAGCCCCCTTGCCGCCGGATGAGAAACGTGAAAGACCTTCAGCACAGCCTCACAGATCATGCTCCCAAAAATTCCCGTCAGAACGATGCTCATCACCGTCAGGGTAACGATACCCCCGGCTTCCTCACTGACCCCCATTCCAATAGCGGTGGTAATGGATTTCGGCAGCAGCGTTACATAGTGGGTGTGGCTCAGGCCCAGAAGCCTGGACAGCAAAAAAACACACCCCGCGCTGACCAGGACTCCGACTCCAATGCTGGCGGCCACCGCGGCCTTGTAGGCCTTCAGCAGATGAATCTGCTTATACAGCGGGACTGCCAGACAGACCGTAGCCGGCGTCAGCAGCCAGCTCAAATAACCTGCGCTCTTATTATACGCCTCATAGCTCATTCCTACCCCTAAAAGGCAGAAAATAATCAGCGCAGAGGACACCAGAAGGGGATTTAAGATGGCAAGTCCCGTCTTCTTCTTTAAAACCGAGGCGGCCAAATAGGTACCTATGCTTAAAACCAGCCCAAAATATTGAGACTGTTCCAGAATCTGCCGAATCATTTCTCTCATTTCCGTTTTTTCTTCCTTTCCGCCATTTTTCTCTCCTGCCGTTCAATCATGACCTGGGCCAGACGGCCGGTGGCCGCCATCACCGCCACAGTGGAGCAGGCGATAATCACGGTGTAGGGAACCAGGATTTCCTTAATCTGCTGAGCATACTCCATGAGTCCTACCGTAGCCGGAATAAACATCATGGACATAATATCCATCAGGAAATTTCCTGTGGCCTCCACGCTTTCAATCTTCACCACCCCTGTCAGCAGCGCACCCAGCAGAAGAAAAAGTCCGTACACTCCTGCCGGGACCGGAAAGGGGAGAAGAAAGTTAAGGAATTCGCCAGCCATGGTCATTCCCCAGATAATTCCAATCTGACGCACGTATTTCATTTTAGCTTGTTCTCCTTCGTTCTCATTCAGATGATGACGCCACCTATTTTAGCACCCTGCCCTTCGGCGCGCAAGTGCGGTCTTTTTCAATTTTTCTTTTCTTTTTCCCTTCTGTGGATTATAATAATCCCGGCGGGAAAATTTTTCGAATTAATCCTCATTTCTGCCGGAAAGGATTCCAGCTATGAATATCTCGTTTTCCAGACAACTGAATGATCATCAAAAAAAGGCCCTTCAAACCCTGGTCGGGCTCTGCCGACAACAGGACCAGTTCCGCCTGTCCTGCCCAGTGGACGGGGATTTGTTTTATCTGATGTGGGACGAAGCTGGCCAGCTGGCCAGCGCCATCGCCGTCTACCAGGATGATTTTTTAGAATGCCGCGGCTTTACCCGTCCGGACTGCCGCGGAAAGGGATATTTTCGCCGGCTTTTGAACCTTCTCAATAAGGATTTTGAGGACTGCCCTCTGATTTTCTCCGTTGACCCCAACTGTCTGCCGGCCATGGAAACCCTGAAGGCCATAGGCGCCCGGCTGTGGTACGAGGAATACGCCATGGGGATTGACCTTGGCAGCGTTTCCCTTCCCCCGGACCAGTCTCCTGCCTTCACCCTCTCCTTCGAGACCGAGGAACCCGGCCTGATTGCCGTAACCGCCCGGCTGCAGTCCTCCCGACGCCCGGCCGGCAGCTGCCGTCTTTTCCTGGAAGGAAGCTCTGCCTGCCTGTTTTCCTTTGAAATCCGTCCTTCTCTCAGAGGAAGGGGGCTGGGGTACGCTTTTCTCTGTCAGCTGATTTCCCGGCTCAAAGCCATGGATATCGCCGTCCTGAACCTTCAGGTATCCGGCCAGAACCTTCCGGCTTTCAATCTGTATAAAAAAACAGGGTTCCGCATACGGGATACCCTGTCTTATTACCTGTATGAATCCGGGGAAGTTCCCCTGCCGGACCGCTAATCCCTGCGGACCGCGATCCCCCTGGCTTCAATTTTTTTCCGGATTGCCAGCATCTTTTCGTCTGTCCGGGCAATCACATCGGCGCATTGCTTTAACTCCTCGCTGATTTCCGGGTCGTTGGCCACCTCTTTCTTATATTTCAGCTGATGATCCAGGCTGGCCCAGAAATCCATGGCGATGGTCCGAATCTGCACCTCCACCCGGATGGAGCGCTTGCACTCGGAGAAGAATACGGGAATCTCGATAATCAGGTGATAGCTGCGGTAGCCGTTCTCCTTGGGATTCTTGATGTAATCCTTTACCGCAATCACCTTTACGTCGTCCTGCCGGACCAGCATCTCCGCCACCTCGTAGATATCGTCCACAAAGGAACAGATGATGCGGATTCCCGCCACGTCGTCCAGGTTCTTCTTCATGGATTCCACCGACACCTCAAAGCCCCTGCGCCGCAGTTTTTCCACAATGCTGGCAGGCTTTTTCACTCTGGACTTAATCATCTCGATGGGATTTCGCTGATTCTTCACCGAGAGTTCGTCGTTGAGCACCTCCAGCTTCGTCTTGACGGCGCGGATGGCACAGGCGTACATCATCATCTCCTGCTGAAATTCTTTTGCCTGATTAATCCAAACATCCGGCACCTGAACCAAATCCGGTACATGGACAATGGACTGCTTCAGTTCGCTGTTTGGATTCAGATTCACATTCATATGCCACACCTCACTGCAAGTTCTGTTTTCCCCTTAAAGCTTCTGAATCGCCTCTACCGCCCCCTCCAGCCAGGGAAGTTCCAGATATTCCACCCGTCCGGCATCCACCATCTGAGAAATCTTCGGGTCGATGGGAAGCTGCGCCAGCACCCGGATTCCGTTCTCGCTGGCTACCTCCTCGATGTGGCTTTCGCCGAACACGGAAATCTTCTTCCCACAGTCGGGACATTTCAGATAGCTCATATTCTCCACCACGCCGATGATGGGAATGTTCATCTTCTTGGCCATGTTGACAGCCTTGGCCACAATCATGCTCACCAGCTCCTGGGGGGAGGTGACAATGATGATGCCGTCTACCGGCAGGGACTGGAACACCGTAAGGGGCACGTCGCCGGTCCCCGGAGGCATATCCACAAACATATATTCAATATCCTGCCACAGCGTCTCGCTCCAGAACTGCTTCACCGCTCCGGCAATCACCGGACCCCTCCAAATTACCGGATCGGTGTTGTGGTCCAGCAGCAGGTTTGAGGACATAATCTCCACGCCCTCCAGAGACTTGGCCGGCATCATCAGCTTTCCGTCCGGCGTCACTGCCACGCCCTGGCTGGTATCGATGCCGAATGCCGTAGGAATGGACGGTCCGGTAATGTCCGCATCCAGAATGGCGGTCCTTCTGCCCTTCCGGTTCATGGAAACCGCCAGCATGGAGGTCACCAGGGATTTTCCCACGCCTCCTTTTCCGCTGACAATACCAATCACCTTTTTCACGGAACTTGCCGGATTCAGCGCCTCCAGAAATTCAGACGGGTCCGGCTTACGGCTGCTGCACTCAGCACTGCAGGAGCCGCAGTCATGATTACACTCGCTCATAAAACCTTTTGATACTCCTTCCAATTCTTTTAATCAAATTCATTATAAGGCTTCCTGAGCGGATTGTCCATTCCTTCCTTTATAAAGAAAGTATAAAGAGCCGGGCAAATCTCCTGTTTTAGAGAGTCTCCTATTCCAGGGAGAAGGTGACGGTTACCTGAGCCTCCACGTCCACCTCTCCGGGCATCACGCCCATACCGGCCGCCATGGCCCCATCTGCCGCAGCCGTTTCCTCTACTGCCATATTACGGCTTCCGCCTGAGGCATAACGCTGACTGGGATTATAGCCGTACTCCTCGATGCTTACCACTTCTCCCAGGCTGCGTCCTCCTGCCTCCGCCAGGGCCTGGGCCTTGGTTCGGGCCATCTCTACCGCCTTTGCCATAGCCTCCTGATAACTCTCATCATACGTGCTGCAGAAATAGCTTACAGAGTCCAGGCTGTTGACCCCCGCCTCTACCGCCTTGCTGATCATCTCCCCCGCCTGATCGATGGGGACATCGGACACCGTCAGACTGGTGCGCATCTCGTATCCCGTAATCTCCTGGGTGCTGGAGTTCCAGTCATAAATGGGGTCCATCCCGTAGGAGGAGGTCTGCATGGAGCTCTCCTCAATCCCCAGTCCCTTTAAAACTTCTATGGCCGCGTTTAAGTCTTCCCCGTTCTTCTGCTGGCACTCCTGAGCGGTGGCCGCCTGGGTCCGTACCGCAAAGGCGATTTCCGCCATATCCGGCACAGCCGTTACCTTATCCTGTCCCGTTACCACAACCTGATTCTGGCTCTCCTCTCCCTGAATCTGAATGGTCTGAGCCCCTTGGGCGCCGCAGCCGGAAAGTCCCGCCGCCGCTATCACCGCTGCCGTCAGCACCGCCGGTATCAAAGCTCTGCTGTTTCCATTTTTCTTCATATCCGTTCTCCTCCTCATATCAAAATTTTAACAGACCCGGGGCGTTCTGTTTCCTCCGGTTCCTCTGGCTCTAGTGTACCAGAGATTGGCAGAAAACGTATTTCTTTTCTCTTAATCTTGTTTTGATGTTTCTTTACGATATTCGCAACCGCTCAGGACGGCTCATCTGCTTGCTTTTGTGGACAAAATGGATTTTCCCGCATATGATGCAGCAAAAGCCTACGGAGTGTGAAGCAAATGGTGAAAAGTCAGGTTACAAAGGAGATGCCTGCCTCCCAGCTGAAGGAGATTCAGGAAAATTTAAAGAACGCAAACTATAAGGAAATCCGGCGTTTTCGGGATTCCTTTAACCCCAACGACATGGGGTTTTCCGGCAGAAAGGAGGGTGTGTAATGGAAATTCATAAACTGTTGACTCCTTACAACTACACCAACGGCTCCCTTGACCGGATTCGATATCTGGTCATCCACTATGTAGGCGCAACCGGAGGGGCTGAAGCCAACTGCCGTTACTATGCATCCCAATATATCGGAGCCAGCGCCCACTATTTTGTAGGATTTGACGGAGAAATCTGGCAGTCTGTAGAGGACCGCAATATCGCCTGGCACTGCGGCGCCAAAACCTACCGCCATCCGGAATGCCGCAATTCCAACAGCATTGGAATCGAGCTGTGCGTCCGGACCAAAGGCTCCCAGGCAGCCACCGGTAAAGACTGGTACTTCGAGGATGCCACCGTCCGGGCCGCCATACAGCTGGCCCGCGAACTTATGGATCGATATCAAATCCCTGCGGACCATGTGCTGCGCCACTATGACGTCACCGGGAAAATCTGCCCCAATCCCTATGTCTACAATCACACCGCCCACACCTGGGACCAGTTTTTGGCGGCTCTCTCCCAGTCTGAGGGGGAAAAGAAATCCGGCTGGCAGGAAGAGGACGGAGGATGGCGCTTTTACAACGGCGATACCGGACTGCCGGTCCGTAATGACTGGCTAAACTGGGACGGACACTGGTACTGGTTTAACGGAGCCGGACTGATGATTGCCGACGAATGGTATGAATATAAGGGATACTGGTATTACTTTGGTCCCGACGGCGCTATGGTCACCGGCCTGGACCGGATTCAGGAAAAATGGTATTACTTCGACCAGGAGGGCCGGATGGCCACAGAGCCGGTGACCTTCGTCCCCGATTCCGACGGGGCCCTTCAGTTTCCCTCGTAGAAGGCGGTCCACAGGGACCGGAGACGGTCACAGGCGGCACAGGCGGTAATTTTTCCCGGACCCTTGACAGAAATCCCTCCAGCTGTTAAGATAAGGTAGGCCTCTTCGTCGGGCTTTCCAGTGATACCCTGGGGTTGTACTGGTTTCGACGGGGACCATGCAGCTGGTGAAGCTATCCCCATGCAATGGGTTAAATGGCAAACCTAAATATAAACGCTAACGACGAATTAGCATACGCTGCTTAATTGCAGCTGTCAGACTTAAGGCACCCACACTTTAAGACCCTGGCATCGACTGATGTGGGAAACGACATATGCAAAGCTTTGCGCATATGGGCGTAATATGAAGCTACTAAAACCGTCCGGGTGTTCGTTCTCTGGCGGCGGAGGGAATGTCAAATAAAGGACTATGATAGTAGAAGAACAGGGAATTGATTTTCGGACAGGGGTTCGATTCCCCTCAGCTCCATTTGAGCAAGTGCCTATTTTTCTTGGATTTTCAAGGAAAACAGGCGCTTTTCTTTTTATAGAAATCATAGATTTGATGTTTACACTTGTTTACAGTTATCGTCAAGAAGCTACCATATTTTTCGATATGACCGCCAATTTCACGAATGGCATTGATATTCATTCCTGTGTCAAATAGTTCGGATAAATAGGTTTTCCGAATTTTGTGTGTACTTTTTCTAGCAGCCTGGACGGAAAACGAAAATCCCGGAGAGGCAACCTTCGGGATTTTCTATTCCTATTTTTAGCAATGGAGAGGCTTAGCCCCATAGGCTGGTTGCCAATTATTTATCACCGTCCAACCATTTACAGATGCTGCGGATACTCTCCCCTCTTTAAATCGCCCCGGTCACCGTCAGTGTAATCTGCGACCAGATGCAGGACCCCAGAAAAGTTCCGGTCATCACAAAGATTCCCACAATCAGGATTTTCCATCCCTGCTTCACAAAGGTCCGGAGCTGGTCCCCGATGGCCAGGCCGGCGAAGGCGCCTACCATGGTAAAGGGAGCGGTAAAGTTGATATTAGCCGCAGTCTGGATGACGAAATCCCGGGCCGGCATTTAAAATCGTATCAATGTCGGATCCGGCCGTGATGCCCATCTTGGCGATAAAGGGCGCGATGCCCACTACCACCAGCTTGGAGGCCGCCTTTACATGGCGGTTGTCCACCAGCTTTAAAACCTGGGGCCCGCTGCACACCCCCAGGATAATGGCGTAGATTCTCCACTCCTGGATCATCCCCCTCCCCAGGCAATCGTCATTTTCACCCAATCAGCTGATACAATTCTCTTTGTGTTAGATATTTTGCCCAAAAAAATCCGTAAAAAAGGACAAATGAGCACTTTTCCCTCATATCCGGTTTAAAATTTCTTCGTCTCCCCCACCTTTTTCAGATGCTCCATAATTTCCTCAAAGCCTACATTTCCCACGGAGTCGATGGCCGCCACCACCGCCCCCTCTACCAGGGGCGCATCCGCCATGGCTACCTTTTCCCCCTCAAACAGCTCCACCACCATCTCCGTCGTCATGACGGCGCTTCCCAAATCCATCAGGATGACGACACCGTCCTGGGAATAGACGGAGCGGATGGCCGTCTCAATCTTCTCAAAGCTGGTCCCAAATCCGCCGTCCTCCAGGCCGCCTGCCGCAGCCATAGGGGCGTTTGGAGCCATGAGGGCCGCCAGCTCCACCACGCTTTCCGCCAGCTTCTGGCTGTGGGATACAATCACGATTCCAACCATATCTTCATCCTCCTACGAATACGCCTTGGCGATGGTTTCCAGCAGATAGCAGTAGGAAGTCGCCCCCGGGTCCTGGTGCCCCAGCCCCCGCTCTCCCACATAGCTGGCCCGTCCCTTGGTGGCCACCAAGTCCTTGGTATGCTCCGCCCCCGTCCAGGCGGCCTTTGCGCCTGCCTGAAGGACCCCGGCGGTTTCCGTTCCGGCCGCCTTCGCCTCCTTCATGGCAGTGATGGACGGAATCATGGCATCCAGCATAGTGGCCTCACCTTCCACCGCCTTTCCCCGCTGGGAAACCCCCGCCGCGGCGGCGTCCATCAGCTTCAGGAAGCCGTCCAAATCCAGCTGCGTCTTCCCGGCTGCCTCCATCCCGGCTTTCATAAAGGCCGTTCCGTACAATGGCCCGGATGCTCCTCCTACCGTAGACACCAGGGTCATTCCCACGGTCTTTAAAATGGTCCCGATGTCCTTTCCTTCCAGGCCGGGAAGCTTCTGCTCCACCGCCTGAAAGCCTCTGGCCATGTTGATGCCATGGTCGCTGTCCCCAATGGGCTGGTCCAGCTGAGTCAGCTCATCCTTATGCTCCTCGATGACCTGGGCCATTTGCCTGATTATCTCCAGAATCTTTTCACTGTCCGCCATGTTTCCTTCCTCCTGTCCTTTCATTTCCGATTCATGTTTGTCCTTCTGCCAGTCCTATTTCCATGCCGGGGTATCGGCGGGGGCGTCCAGAAGTTCTTTCAGCTCCTCATCCAGGCGCAGCAGGGAAATAGAAAATCCCTCCATTTCCAGAGAGGTCATATACTCCCCTACAAAGGTCCGGTAAACCCGGATGCCCTTCTGAGCCAGCACATCGGCAATGTGGTTGTTCAGGATAAACAGCTCCATCAGAGGAGTGGCTCCCGAACCGTTGACCATCACCGCCGCTTCTTTGCCCTCATAATCCAGGTCCCCCAGAATCTGTTCCAGCAGCTCATCCACAATGACGTTGGCCGATTTCATGGTTTCTCTGTGGGTCCCTGGCTCTCCGTGAATCCCGATTCCGATTTCCATCTCGTCCTCGCCCAGCTCAAATCCAGGCTTTCCCGCTGCGGGCACCGTGCAGGGACGGATTGCCGCGCCCATGGTCCGGACATTGTCGATTACCTTCTGGGCCGCCGCCTGGACTTCCTCCAGGGAAGCGCCCCGCTCTGCCAGAGCGCCGGCGATTTTGTGGACAAATACCGTCCCCGCTACGCCCCGCCGGCCAATGGTGTAAAGGCTGTCCTTAACGGCCACATCGTCGCACACCACCACCTGCTTGACCTCGATGCCTTCCATCTGGGCCATCTCTGCCGCCATCTCAAAATTCATCACGTCGCCGGTGTAGTTTTTCACAATCATCAGGACTCCGGCGCCGCTGTCTACGGCCTTGATGCCCTCATAGATGGCGTCCGGAGTGGGTGAGGTGAAAACAGCTCCCGCCACGGCGCAGTCCAGCATCCCCTCGCCCACATATCCGCCGTGGGCCGGCTCATGTCCGCTGCCGCCTCCGCTGATTAAGGCCACTTTCCCCTCCTTCTTCTTTGCCCGGACCACCACGTTGTGGCCCTCCAACTGTTTTAAATACTGCGGGTAGGCTTTCACCATCCCCTGAATCATCTCATTCTCCACCTGTTCCACATCATTGATAATTTTTTTCATGGTTTTCCCCTTTCATTTTATCGGATTTCTTCCTGTTGTTCTTCCTTCTCCCATCCAAAGGAGCGCCTGACCGCCCGCTTCCACCCGGCCCGCATTTCTTCCCGCTGCTCTTTACTGATGGACGGTTCAAAGGTTCTATCGATGGCCCAGTTGGCCTTCACCTGTTCCGGGCTGTTCCAGTACCCTGTGGCCAGCCCTGCCAGGTAAGCGGCTCCCATCGCCGTGGTCTCCACACATCTGGGCCGGTTGACCGGGACTCCGATTAAATCCGCCTGGGTCTGCAGGATATAGTTGTTGGCGCTGGCTCCGCCGTCGGCCTTCAAGGAAGTGAGCCCTATGCCGGAATCCTGCTCCATGGCAGCCAGCACGTCCTGAACCTGGTAGCACAGGGAGTCCAGAGTGGCCCGCACCAGATGATACCGGTTCACCCCTCTGGTAAGACCCACAATCGCCCCTCTGGCGTACTGGTCCCAGTAGGGCGCTCCCAGTCCGGTAAAGGCCGGGACCACGTAGCAGCCGTTGGTATCCTTTACCTTCATGGCCATCTGCTCCGTCTCCGGCGCCGACGAAATCAGCCCCAGCTCATCCCGAAGCCACTGGATGGCGGCCCCCGCCACAAAGATAGAGCCTTCCAGTGCATAGTAAACCTTTCCCCCGATTCCCCAGGCAATGGTGGTCACCAGCCCGTTTCCGGAAAATACGGGCTTCTCCCCCGTATTCATCAGCAGGAAACAGCCGGTGCCGTAGGTATTTTTCGCCTCACCGGGCGCAAAGCAGGTCTGGCCGAAGAGAGCCGCCTGCTGGTCCCCCGCCGCCCCTCCGATGGGAATCGCTCCCCCGAAAAATCTAGGGTCCGTCATTCCCAGCTGGCAGCTGGAAGGTCTGGCCTCCGGAAGCATGCTCACCGGGATATCCAGGATTTTCAAAATCTCCTCATCCCACCGGAGGGTATTGATGTTAAACAGCATGGTGCGGGAGGCGTTGGAATAGTCAGTGACATAGACCTTTCCCCCGGTCAGCTTCCAAATCAGCCAGGTGTCCACCGTGCCGAACAGAAGCTCCCCCCGTTCGGCACGCTCCCTGGCCCCCTCCACATGGTCCAGAATCCATTTCAGCTTGGTGCCGGAAAAATAGGCGTCAATCACAAGCCCCGTCCTCTGGCGGATGGCCTCCACCAGCCCCTGCTCCTTCAGCTGGTCGCAGTACCGGGCGGTCCTCCTGCACTGCCACACAATGGCCGGGCAAACAGGCTCCCCCGTATTCTTGTCCCAGACAATGGTGGTTTCCCTCTGGTTTGCGATTCCAATGGCCTTGATATCCTCCGCCTTAACCCCGATTTTCGACATGGCCTCCACCGCCACTCCAAGCTGGGTAGACCAAATCTCATTGGCGTCATGCTCCACCCATCCCGGCTTGGGAAAATACTGGGTAAATTCCTTCTGGGCGCTGCTGACAATCCTCCCCTTTTCATCAAACAAAATACAGCGGTTGCTGGTAGTCCCTGCATCCAGCGCCATCACATATCCTGGCATATGTCCCCTCTCCTCTCCTGGTTTCTCTGTCTACTACTATACCCCTTCTCCGGAATTCGGGAAAGGCTTATTTTAAAATTATATCAACTTTTTAAAAAAAGTGCTGGACAAACCCGCAAACCTATGCTATTATAAACGAGCTGTCAGCGAAATGTACAGCTCCATATGGCCTGATGGTCAAGCGGCTAAGACGACGCCCTCTCACGGCGTAAACCCGGGTTCGATTCCCGGTCAGGTCATTAAACAAAAGAGGGATGAATAGAATACAAATTTAATAATAAAATATAGTCAAAAGTAAAAGACGACGAAATCAA
>ENA-OWOC01000316-OWOC01000316.1-gut-metagenome-genome-assembly--contig:-NODE-316-length-13738-cov-16.651563_pt1 | contig 13738 bp, 16 predicted proteins | sample MGYA00248245_ERZ651791 | MGnify/ENA primary metagenome ERZ651791 (study PRJEB26908, sample SAMEA4031703) | gut metagenome | biome: gut; feature: normal infant; material: stool | place: China | collected...
TCAGGAGAGCAGATTACCCCCTGGATCTGATTTCAGGCGTTGGGTGTGGATCACTATTGCACCGTTCGTGACAAATGTGCAATCTGGCGTAATAGCGGGCGAAATATGGGGATGGGCGATATTGGTTATAGCCAGGATGGCGTGATTGGTAATGCTTACAATGAAATCTTAACCATTGACAATAACGGCCAGATCCTTGGTTTTCGCCCATCAATGGGCGTCTTCAGCCCTGGCTACTCAAGGGATACCTTGCTCACTAACGAGGGTATGGCTGAACATCTATGGGATATGTTTTTTGAGCCAATAAAACAGCGGGCTCGTTAACATAGTCTGGGCGTTACTCCGTAATACCTGTCTATTTATTGGCTTATAAATATTTTCAGCACTAAATCATTTTAGTAAGTAACAGATATCCTTTCTCGGCTAACACAAAATACGACAGGTCGTGTCGTATTTTGATGTCGCTTTTACCCAAAATTATTATTAATTCATTTTGTTTCAATGAATTAATCAACTCTTCACATCTTCGCCATTTTTTCTATCCACCTCCCTTTGGTACGACATAACGTGTCGTACCTGTACGGCATAATTTCCCATATCAGTATCAGGTTATTTTGGGAGTAAAGGACTGTCCCCGCCATGAAAACACAAAACGATCATTATGACCGTCTGTCGGTCAGGTTATCGATCATTATCAGCCGCTTAATGGCTGGCGAATCTCTGGAGCTTAAAGCGTTAGCAGATGAGTTTGGTGTTTCAGAGCGCACCCTACAGCGGGATTTTCAGCAACGCCTGATCCATCTGGATCTCGAGCATTCCAGCGGAAGCTACCGACTTACCCGCCGAACGGGCCGGGAGCACTCACCCAACACCTTTGCGTTTATCCGTAATTCCGGGATTTCAGGGATTATTCCGGCTCAGAATCGCAGGTTAATTCGACTGATTACCAGTAACTCCGGAAGCTCACCGTGCCTTATAGGGCATGGAGGGCTGCCATCTCCAGTTACACAAACCGCCTGTTTTCTGGAACTGGCGGAAGCTATCCGCGACTACCGCGCCGTTACATTATTAGTTAACGGTAAAAGCTACGAAGCAGTAGCTCCCCGCCGTCTGATATTTCAGTCCAAAAACTGGTTTCTTGTTGCTACCCGCACCAGAAATCTACAGGTGTTTCGGATGGAAGACGTTAACGCTGTAACCGTTCTGGATACTTCTTTTCGCAGAAAGCCTGAACTTGATGCTCTGACTGCCAGTGAAGAGTTCATTTCAGCCCTCCCACACTTTCGTTTCATAAGTGACGTAATTCAGACCTTCAGAGAGTAACAGACAACGTTTATTTCAAATTAAAAAAGGAGACCTCGTATGGATGACCCGGTAAAGGGCGAAGGCCGGATGATTACTGATGCCAGTGGCGTCACCAGAAGGGAAGGCGGGATTTTTGGAATGTGGGGCAATATATTTCCAGAACGTAATGGTAGCAACGAGCAAAAAGGTGATAGCAAACCGCACATACCCGACATCAGGGATATTCTTGATATTTTCCCTCAGCCACTGCGGGAAAAACTGTTGAACAAAATCAATGAAGCCATCGACTATGAACCCGTGATTGGTGTCATGGGAAAAACAGGCGCGGGGAAAAGCAGCGTATGTAATGCGCTGTTTAAAGGGGAGGTTTGTGCAGTTAGCGACGTTGAGGCATGTACTCGCGAAGTTCAGGAATTGCGTATACGCTTCGGCAAACATTCGCTAAAGATCATTGATATACCTGGTGTCGGTGAGAATGCCCGGCGGGATAAGGAGTATGAAGATTTATACCGCAATTTGCTTCCCTCCCTGGATCTTATCCTGTGGGTAATAAAAGGAGACGATCGGGCCTTTTCTGCGGATGAGCATTTCTACAACAATGTTCTGCTCCCTGCTGGTGGGGGTGAGCGCGTTTTATTCGTCCTTAACCAGGTTGATAAAATTGAGCCATTCCGCGAGTGGGATACTCATCTGCATCAGCCATCTCCTGCACAGCGCATCAACATCGAAAAGAAAGAAGCCTACATTACTGAACGATTTGGTTTTACGCACTATCCGGTGACACCTGTCTCCGCCGATGAGGGCTACAACATTCTTCGTCTGGTAGAGACTATTATTCGGGCTTTGCCTGATCGGGCTAAAAGTAGCACGGCTTCGCAGGTTAAGGATGAGTTCAAAACCGACGAAGTAAAGACGGAAGCAAAAAACGGCTTTGGCAGCGTAATCTCCGGGATACTCGACGACGTTATTGATTCTTTTCCGTTACCAAAGCCTGTCAAAGAGCTTACCCGAAAGGGGAAAGACAAACTTATCGAGTGGGCTGGTAATGCCTGGGACCATTTTTTTGGATAGGGAAAGTGCTTAATGAAACCAATCATTATACCTGTATTGTTTGTATCTTTATTTGCATTCCACCCTGCTTATGCTGTCGGGGCCTATGACCTGCAATGTCTGCTTGATAACGGTGAGCAAATGACACTCAGCCACGTCAGCAATACCGTTTATATCAGTTTTGAAACGCCAGGTGGTGACTCCGAAGAAGGTGGTTCCGTTATCAAACTGGATATTCCTTCCGGCGAAGCGAAACAGACTCTGGCGGCTAATCCGGGAGCAGGAACTGCTTCTTTCACATTACGTGGAGAAAATGAAGATATCGAAGGCGCGGTTGCCGTCAATTACTCAGAATATGATGGTACAGGTGATGCTTATTACACTGCCATGAATGCAATGGGGCAGGAAACCAGCACAGTATCATGCAAGCCGGGTACCATTAAGGTTTCCAGGAGCCTCCTTCAGAATGGCATTAATGGCGTTGGTAGCCAGCAGGCTAATAAACCTGCTCCCTCTCAACAACAGCAGGCACAGCAATCTACGACACCACCATTTAAAGTTCAGTTCGGCAGCTCTGTCAGCAATGAAGGCTGGAATACCAGATATGGTGTTATTCAGCTCACTATCACTGATGACAACGTGGTGCTGAAATCCATTCGGGTAAACAGAGGGAACTGTAAAATGGAGAGCGTCGGTAACAGAACCCTGCCAGCTAAATATAAATTCGGTGATGTGGCTACGTTCAAATATATGAAGTGTGACCGTATCATTGAAGCTGACATTGTGACCGATACGGGTAGCTGGACATTTAATTCCTAATTTTACCTTTAGCAGCATCCGGGGAATTCCTGCTAAATAAGCAGGCTATTCCCCGGTTAATTATTTTTCGACAACGTTAAATGTAACGTATTTCATCCGGGTATAATGAAGCTACGCGTCGATAGATGCACCGCAACGACCCTGTCAGGCGCTCACTGATATAGCGTTATGGGTAAAGCGTGTAGAGATAGTGTCAGGGGGATTAATAGCGGGATTCTGCAATACGTTCCGTCAGCCAGCGTTTAACTTCACTTTCCCGCCAGCGGGAACTACGCCCCAGTTTGATAGGCTTTGGAAACTTGCCTTCACTAATCAGTTTATAAAACCATTTGTCGGTCAGGCCAGTAAACGTGGTAATAAATGCCATCGTCACCAGTTTGTCATTCATCAGGTCAGTATCGGTATTCGGTTGATTGTTCATGACGATTGTCCTTCTGTCTTTACGTTGATAAAAGACAGGAGCAGCAACACTAACCCTTTGATTTAAGATGATGTTACATACTCCGCCATTACAATCACTTCTCCGGTAATAAATTACTTATCCCTGACTACAACCAAAGTTACGTTCACCGTCATCGTGGTTTTTGGTGTACTCCTTCGCCAGATAACTGATGTGGTATACGTAGCTGCGGAAAAAGTCCGTATTTGTGCCATTTCTGCGATCAAGTTCATAAGAGACGCCTGGTAAATGAAAGGGGACTTTATTTGCCATATCTCCGGTACGCCTAAGCGCCACAGCCCATGCCCGCGCCACCATTCCCACCAGCAATCCGCGAGGTTGCGCTGAATTATCCGTATTCAGCATGGTGTTTCTGAATACTTCCCGATTAACCAACAACAGCATGTGATAATGCTTGTTGCCATTCAGTTCACCAAATTCTCTTACCCATGCATATCGCAGCTTACAGGGATAAACACGTTTACCGTATCTCCTGCGCCGTTGTAAATATGCGGCTATCTGTGCTTTCAGTGAGGCTATAAAACGGGTAATAACCGCTGAGTCATACCCTTTATGGCTATTATCCACTGGCAGTAATAAATCCACTCTGAAAGCCAGTATTCTGGCGTAATCATCCATCGCATAGCGAGTAATCTCTTCCAGACGTTTCATATAGTGTGCATTAGGCTTGCCATATCGTTCATTCAGTTTCATGCTTCAGTTCCTTGTGGTTGGTTACATATCCATAAATGCTGTAGTAACTTTTCACTGAGCTATGCCGATCTGGATTACTTTTCCCTGTCTCTGGTGTCATCCCTCTATATGCTGAATTTAATGAATGAGTGATAAACATAATATTAATACCGGCAATGTTGATTCATAAAGAAAGGGTGATAAAAAGAGTAGAAGCCCGGTATTTACTGGTGTTCGTAGTTAATTATCTGTTCTTGAAGACAAAGAGTTTTACTCTTAAGTTATAATTAATACATTGATCTAATCTATGAGTTGCGGTCATGAATGACATCTTCCAGATGTCAACTCGTTATCCTGGGAGGTTTCACCCGTAAAGCCACCAGGGCTATACGTGGAAAAATTGAAGACTATCCAGCCGTTTTCTACGGGCGGAAGCTGTGAGTATGGTGATAAATAAAAAACTACGTTAATGGTACTCTATTACTATGGAATAACACGATATTACTACGTATTTTCCACTTTTATTGATTTATTGCTACGGTTTTACTTCGAAAACACGTCATAATTACGCTATTGCTTTTTGCTGATTTAACAAGGATGACGAGGTAGAACAATGGCCGTTAATGTGCGCTCATCAATAGCAGTGAAGGACATCCGAACCAGCAGGTTTCTTTTCTGGTACATCAGGAAAAACATTCAGGGAGCAAATCAATTTGCGTTTGACGGGAACAATCCAGATACATCTCTTTCGGAGAGTATTATTAATACAGCCCTCGAGGCCGGGTATCCCGACCCCATTCAGCGAAGTAATTTTATTCGCTCACTGGAGCTGGCAATTAATACGACACTTCTGCCGGAGAAATATTTTAGTTGGTTAAAAGAAAATGAAAGAGCGACGTTCTGGCTATGGGGCGTGATGTGTCTTGATTACCGCTGTATGGAGTCAATTAACGAAAAGCTGGGCACAAATTTAAACACTAACTGGTATCAGAAAGCCGGAATAACAGATTCTCCTGCAAGTCATAGCGAAAGATACTCAATCATCGTTGCATTACTGGACTATATTAATATTGAGACTAATCAGGCACCGTTGATGAGACAGTGGCTATATGAGAGGCTTGTATTCTGGAGGGCAAATGAACATCAGAGAATAAAATTACGCTGGCTTAATGAGGATAATGACGAAGTCTGTATATGGGCTTATAATTACATTAAGAAATTCCAGAAAGAGCACGGTAGTAATACAGGAAGCCAGTTGGACCTCGTTCAGATCCCGGAACCACTGAATAGTGTAGAAACCTATCACGCCGTTTATTCCATGCTGGATTTATGGTCAGCGGATGATGATCTCCAGCAGAAAGCGGTAAAGAAAATAAATAAAGCGTTTTACCAAAAAAACTTCAGACGTAAACTTTCTGAAAAACGGGAACGGGAGTCTATCAGTGATACGCATAAAGAGCGTCTGGATTTTCTGGTTGAATTTTACAAGTCAAATAAAATATCTGTTATTGAAAGGTTAATAGACGAAAGAGTTCAGGGAATAGAAACAAGATTATCCCGTGGTTGAGGTGTCATTTCAAACTTAAATTCTCCCGGTGATAGTCAGCGGGAGAATTCAGATATGTATTATTTCAGCACTATATCACTTTCATATATGTACTGCCGGAATGTAATTTAATATCTGCACGTAACTGTTATTTTACCCCACCTATACTACCGTCCGTTTTAATCACGCATTAAATTAGCCGCAATTTTTCAGAAGATGCGGCCTGTTTTTTATATTATTTATTAAGGAATTTACCATGAAATTAGCCAGCCGCTTTGGTCACGTAAATCAAATCCGTCGCGATCGCCCATTAACGCATGACGAACTGATGCAGTATGTCCCCAGCGTATTCGGGGAAAATAAGCACGAATCACGCAGCGAACGCTATACCTATATTCCCACCATTACCCTGCTCGATAACCTCCAGCGTGAAGGATTTCATCCTTTCTTTGCCTGCCAGACCCGCGTTCGTGATGTGGGTAAACGTGAGCATACAAAACACATGCTGCGTCTGCGCCGGGAAGACCAGATCAATCGCAACCAGGTACCGGAAATTATTCTGCTCAACAGCCATGACGGTTCCAGTTCTTATCAGATGCTGCCAGGGCTGTTTCGATCTGTTTGTTGTAACGGACTGGTCTGCGGCGAGTCGTTTGGTGAAGTACGGGTACCGCATAAAGGCAATGTGGTGGAGAAAGTGATTGAAGGCGCTTATGAAGTCCTCAGTGTTTTTGACCAGGTAGAAGAGAAACGCGATGCCATGCAGTCGCTGATGCTGCCTCCCCCTGCGCAACAGGCGCTGGCAAAGGCGGCGCTGACGTACCGATTTGGCGAAGAGCACCAGCCGGTGACGGAATCCCAGTTGCTGGCTCCCCGCCGCTGGCAGGATGAATCCGGCGATCTGTGGACGACCTACCAGCGTATTCAGGAGAATCTGATCAAAGGTGGTTTAAACGGGCGGACGGCAAAAGGTGGTCGCACGCACACCCGCGCCATTAAAGGCATCGACGGCGATGTCAGGCTCAACCGCGCCCTGTGGGTGATGGCTGAAAACATGTTGCAACTGGCCTCATAAACAACGCTATTAATAGTAAAGGAAATACGATGTCTGAACTGATGCTAACACCGGTATTTTCGGTGAGTGAACAACGCGTTATCCGCCGTGCGATGCGTCTGCTGGAGAAATATCAACGCAATCCTGGCGAATCTTTTCTTTCCTCTGACTCCACAAAAACCTGGCTGCAACTGCATCTGGCACGACAGGAGCGGGAAATGTTTGTTGTGCTCTACCTCGATAACCAGAACCGACTGCTGGAACACGAAACGCTATTTCTCGGCACGATTAACAGCACGGAAGTACATCCCCGTGAGATTGTGAAATCTGCGCTACGGCACAATGCCGCAGCAGTGATCCTTGCGCATAACCATCCCTCCGGCGTGACGGAACCCAGTCGGGCCGACAGACTTATTACAACGAATATTGTTAAGACACTGGATTTGGTGAAAGTGAGGGTGCTGGATCATTTCATTATTGGGGCGGGTGATGTTCTCTCTTTTGCCGAACGGGGCTGGTTGTAATGCTGCAAAAGGACAAGGTCATGCAACAAGAATGGGGGCTTCCCTGTACCGTAACACCACGCTTCACTGCTCGACTGGTACAGGAAAGACATAACCTGCATTACCTGGCTGATCGGGCCGCAATCACCGGGAAATTCAGCTCCCCGGATCTGCTGCATATCGACCAGGCTTTTCCGGTGCTGATGAAACAACTGGAGCTGAAACTGGCTGATGGTGAACTCTCCCCCTGCCAACAACGTACCGTCACGCTATACGCCAAAGGACTAACCTGCGAAGCCGATACGCTGGGTTCCTGTGGTTACGTCTATATCGCTATTTATCCCACTCAACGCTGAGTTTTAACCTCCTTAATACGGAACATCGTTATGAAAATTATTCCTGCAACGACGCTGCGGGCGACGACGTCATACCTGTCGCCCGTCGTGGTCTGGCAAACATTACTGACCCGCCTGCTGGAGCAGCACTATGGGCTGAATCTTAATGACACACCATTCAACAATGAAAAGGTGATTCAGGAACACATAGACGCCGGGATCACTCTGGTCGATGCCGTCAATTTTCTGGTGGAGAAGTACGAATTGATCCGTATCGACAGGAAAGGATTTAGCTGGCAGGAACAGATGCCTTATCTTCGTGCGGTCGATATTTTGCGGGCGAGGCAGGCTACAGGTCTGCTGCGTCGCTGCCATAACACCACGGCACGGTGAATCTGCGAGTCTCCTTCCCGATTTACATCGCCAAAATTACTTCCCTCATAACTCCCTGCATAATGCGCCTGCTGTTCATGGCTGGCGCATTTGCTTTTATACGGATAAAAGATTATGCAAACAGAAGCTGAAGTCTTAACCGATCATAACGAACTAATTTGCTCGACCAGTATTGAGCGCATCGTCACAGGACGTGATAGTGCACTGAACCAGATAGCGACGTTAATCCAAAAACTTCATGATATCTCCAGCCTGACATCCAGTATTGGCGGTGATGTGGCCGGAACCTGGGCAATGCGGAATGGATATGCCTTTGACTGCTGGCTGATGCAGCCAACCGACAAAGCGATGCCGGTGATCACCCGCAATATCGACCGCAGTATCTGGCGCGATCTCATGCTGAAGTCTGGGATGTTGACTCTGATGGATGCCGAAGCTCGCAGTCAGTGGGCAAAGAATCTGGAGGAGGGCGATCTCCCGGCTATTAGCGAAGCCAACATCCTGAGTACCTTTGAACAACTTCACCACAATAAGCAGGACGTTTTCGAACGTGGGGTTATCAATGTATTTAAGGGATTGAGCTGGGACTACAAAACCAATAATCCCTGTTATTTCGGTAAGAAGATTATCGTTAACAATCTGGTGAAGCATGACAGATGGGGCTACAGCCTGAACTGGGGCTGGCGGCGAGATCAGCTTGCCGATCTGGAGCGTATGCTCAATTTGCTGGATGGCAAACCTATCCCCGATAACCGGCATGATGTCTCCATCCGGTTTATGGATTTTGTGCGCGATAATCCGCATCAGCAGATTTTCGAAGATGAGTTGTTCACTATTCGCTACTTTCAGAAGGGCAGTGGGCATATCACATTCAAGCGACTGGATCTGGTGGAGAAGATGAATGATATCGTGGCGAAGCACTTTCCCGGGATGTTGCCTGCGAAATGAGATGTGATGTTTTTATAGGCAACTCCATGCTAATATTAATAGGAGTTATTAAATGTTATTAAACGAGGTAATCCCTATGGGTTCGCTTACTAAACAAACCATCAGCGCACAGATACCTATTGAATTGGCCGCTGCTGTTGAGAATCTGGCAATTGAGTTGGACCGTTCTAAGAGCTGGATTATTAAGGAAGCGTTGACCAGTATGCTGGCCGAAAGAGAACGGCGTCACCAGAGCATCCAGGCCGGTCTTGCGGATGTGGATGCCGGTCGTGTGATGAGCCACTCGGACATGGTGGATTTTGCTAATCGCTTAAAGAAATCCTGATAAATGGAAATTTACTGGACGCTTAAAGCTCAGGATGACCTTGAGCGTATCTACCGTTTTGCTCTTCAGTATAGCCGCCAGCACGCCGATGACGTTTTGGATCGCCTGATTACTGGCTGTGCTGGTCTTACAGCGCATCCGGCAATTGGTGTACAGCAGACTCGGTATGAACCTCGTGAGGTCCGAAAAGTGTTATTCGATGACTATGAGGTTCACTACGAACTCCGTGACAATGACATTTATATCGTGGATCTCTGGCATACCAGAGAAGAACGATGAAGAGCAGCTCTTCACATTAGCGAGTATAGCCTACTAGCTAAAACTCATTTTTGTGTTTTTTACTCTTTTTTGTGTTTTGATGATATCCATTACTTCTTGGCAAGTGAGGGGGCATCATGCAAAACAAAATCAAAGAACTTCGTACTCAACTATCAATCACTCAGCGTGAATTGGCAGATATGGTTGGCACCAGCCAACAACAGATCCAACGTATAGAGACAGGGAAAGTTGCGGCCAGGTTAGGACTGGCGCAGGCGATAAGTGCTGTTTTAAAGAAACCATTAAATGCGGTTTTTCCTGGTAACGATACTTTATTGCAAAAAGTGCGCAACCAAAGTAGCCGTAGTGATGATGATCTGAAAAGCATCGCCGATAGTGGTATTGAAATGGATGGCTGCATTTGGACGGTGAAACTCTGGTTACGAGGGCAGCAAGATTATTTACTCTTACCTATTTCCCCTGCTGATAAGCGTCGTTTTTACTCATACTTTCAGGAAAGAGCAGCGCCTGATTATGAGCATTTCTTTGTTTTCGACTCTGAACAGCATCGTTATGCCTTAAATGCCCGAGAGGTGATTTTCCACCAATTCTTGTTTGATGGTTTTCCACCTATCCCTGATGAAGAGGATGCAAATGAAGGAAGATATGGGAATGTCCATATTACCATGGTGAATGGTGGCCCAGTAATTGAACTTTGTTGTGAGCCTGATGAGTCTGAGGACGAAAGTGATGGTGATATCGGTCAGTTGAATGCATTTTTTGACATTCTGGAATCAGAGCCTGAATCAACAGAGCGATATCAGTTAACCGACATAGATGGAGAAGATGCTTTTATCCGTATTGGGTCTATCGCGATGGTGCGAGTACCACTTGATGCGCTGGAGCCTGTCGAGGAAGATGACGAGTAACAGCGTTCGGCATCTCAACTGAGTTGTATTAGCTCAGACTTGATCTGACGGTTTTCACTGGCAGCACACAATCAAATCTGACAGTCTGCTAAGAGCGAAAAGCGGAAGCTATGCTTGCACATGTATAGAGTAGCAAAGTTGCATTCAGATAGAGTAATTTCAAACTAAAACGCTAGGAGATTCGTCTCTCAAAACATCCGATTTTTTACTAACTATCAATTCCTGATAGTATTTATTAACCTTTTAATACACCATCAATAAGGACTGATTTGTGGCAGACTTAACATTAAGCGATTTGCTAACCCCTCCAACCTCGGCTGATCCTGTGTGGTTCCGTAGTCGTGGTAAACATTTTGAGCGAGTCCTTAATCAGTTTTTATTGAATGAGAAAATGGATCCTCACACGAGTATGCGTCCAAAGGGTGAAGAAATTGATGGTTCATTTGTTTTGGATGATCGTTACTTTTTACTTGAGGCGAAGTGGCATAAAGACCCTATTCCAGCATCAGATTTATACGCTTTCAAAGGGAAGGTCGACGGTAAGCTAATCGGAACAATCGGGGTTTTTTTCTCAATGTCTGATTATAGTACTGAAGCTGTAGATGCGCTTCTTAAAGGAAAAGAACTGAACATAATTCTATTTGGTCATAATGATCTTTTATCAATAGAAAAAAGAAAGATTACTATGCGTGAAGCATTGAAAATAAAACTTCGCTTTGCCGCTACCTATGGACAGCCCTTCTATTCAATAGAATCTTATTTATCAAATATTGTAACATCAACCAAATTAGAAAAAGACCTAAATTCTAAGCGAGCATGGAGTATAATAGTTGAAGGTGAAGAGGATGTTGGTACAATTAAAGAATTACTCTCTCGCTTTGAAATAAATAGTGGTTTTACTATTTTCCCTGCGGGTGGCCAACTATCTGTTCCCTCCCTTTCTGCACACTTAGTAAATACTGGAAATACTAACGTGGCAGCGATTGTTACACCCATCAAAAATCCCAAAGTTCAATCAATGCAAATTGCAGAGCTTAAAGCTCTTGAAATAGAAATAATAATTTTACCAGCTCCACTCGAGGATTGGCTTGATAATTATATTACAACGGAATACCACAATGCTACTTTCATGTTGTCTAGCAGAAAAGGGAAAATGGCACGTCGGTATGCTCGTAATGCAAACGTAGAGCAGCTATTATCCGACAACCCATCTTTTAATGCTTTGATAAATAAATTGAAAGGCTATCAAACATAATATTATTGTATCCAAATTGGCTTCAGCCAAAAATAGCATGATTTAAGTAACCTCCGTTCTTAGCATGAAACGAACTAGTGTAAAGGAATCTAAGTCTTCAATGAGCTGTGAGTTCAACAGGTGGAAGCAACGCTATACTTAAACGAGGTGGGGGGACGTTACCATGAAACTAAGAACGCGTGACCTACTCCTCGTAAATCAACACTAAGTGCTGTTGGCTACTTCCGCTTTTGGCACGAAGCGGACGTGCTCACGAAGATGAAGATCTGTGGTGAGCGAGGAGCAGACGTTTAGTTTATGACGACTGGGTGTTTACATTACATTAAACATAACATCCACTACGGGCACCGCTCATTAAGTGTTGTCTGATAATGTCACTTTGGAAATGGGTATTACTCAAGAGAATATTCACAGCGAAGCTTTGGGGACTGGCGGTGTACCCTTATTATCGGTATGAGCCCCCGCGAGGGCTCACTTTCCAGCTATTTCGCGTACTGCTCAACTGTTGCATCGCATCCGCGCGCTACACTCGTCCCGAGCGACGCCCCACTTATACTTGGCAAAAATACAGCAGACGGAGCTATAGCCGCCGCTAAAGTTCAAGCCTCATGGTAACTGCTCTTGCTACCGGCTGCGCTACAGACAGGATTGGCGATTTCTGTGACGATGGGCAGTTTTAAGAAGTATTTGTAGTCTTCACATGACTAACGTATTGGTTATAGTATGGTTTCAGTACATCACTATAGAAGAAGGCGCTGTAATGGCTACAAAAACATTGAGTAGTGTAGAGAAGGATATTCTTTCATTTTTAAAAGCAGAATTTATTGAACGAGGCTATACCCGTGAACATTTGCGGGATGGCTATGAAGGTCCCAAACTGGAGCCGTTATTCGCAGCATTAACCGATCATGATCGTATTGACCTCGACATTGCTATTGATGATTTAACTTCCAAAGGCCTAATAAGCACCGGGCCTATGGAACTTGTCAAAATTAAAAATGATGATCCATCTATTTTTATTATGCCGTTCTTTGCTTCGAAAAAGGAGTACGTTAATTTAACAGAGAAAGGCTATCAGAGCGCATCTAATATTAAAACCACCTCAAGGAACTGGGCAACTGTGATTAATAATAATAACTTTCATGCACCTGTAAGCAATGCACAGTTTGTTGCTGGTAATAACAACTCACAAACCATGAATGTTGACAGTCATAACGATAGCCAATCAGTGCGTGAAATTTTAGCGCTTCTTCAAAAAGAAGGTGTGACTATTGATGATACAAAACAGCGCGAAGTGATTGAAATCGTTAGTGAAGCTGAGAAAGGTAATGGTGGGAAAGTAAAGCAACTGATATCAAAGGTTTTTCATGGTGTCAGTGATGTTGCCGTTGACGCAGGAAAAGCGATTCTGACGGGGTTATTGGTAAGTGCTGCTGGCTTGTAAACTAATTTGCTAAAAGCGTCTGCAGGGACAGGCGCTTTTAAGCACTGACCAGCCCCCCTCCAATTGATGCGGTTCAGGTTTACTAATGTCCGCTCCTGGCACGGAGTGGACAGATTCACTGAGCAGAAAGTCCACTGTGAGCGAAGAGCTGTCATGCTTCCCTATGGAACAAGTTCTCAATGGTGGCATCACTTAATAATGAAGGGAAGCAAGCCAACGAATCAGCACAGGAAAGCCCATTATACACGTGTATATGTATGTACTGCACCCATTTTGTTGGACGATGAAATGGAATAGCCCCTGATATGTCAAAGCCAAAATACCCTTTTGAAAAGCGCCTTGAAGTCGTGAATCACTACTTCACTACTGATGATGGTTACAGGATCATCTCGGCACGTTTTGGTGTCCCCCGAACCCAGGTCAGGACATGGGTTGCCCTCTA
>ENA-OWOC01000320-OWOC01000320.1-gut-metagenome-genome-assembly--contig:-NODE-320-length-13587-cov-14.011547_pt1 | contig 13587 bp, 4 predicted proteins | sample MGYA00248245_ERZ651791 | MGnify/ENA primary metagenome ERZ651791 (study PRJEB26908, sample SAMEA4031703) | gut metagenome | biome: gut; feature: normal infant; material: stool | place: China | collected 2015...
CCTGCCCGAAATGTAAATCCCCGGATCAATACGGCGATAACTGCGAAGTCTGCGGCGCGACCTACAGCCCGACTGAACTGATCGAGCCGAAATCGGTGGTTTCTGGTGCTACCCCGGTAATGCGTGATTCTGAACACTTCTTCTTTGATCTGCCCTCTTTCAGCGAAATGCTGCAGGCATGGACCCGCAGCGGTGCGTTGCAGGAGCAGGTGGCAAATAAAATGCAGGAGTGGTTTGAATCTGGCCTGCAACAGTGGGATATCTCCCGCGACGCCCCTTATTTCGGTTTTGAAATTCCGAACGCGCCGGGCAAATATTTCTATGTCTGGCTGGACGCACCGATTGGCTATATGGGCTCTTTCAAGAATCTGTGTGATAAGCGCGGCGACAGCGTAAGCTTCGATGAATACTGGAAGAAAGATTCCACTGCCGAGCTGTATCACTTCATCGGTAAAGATATCGTTTACTTCCACAGCCTGTTCTGGCCTGCCATGCTGGAAGGCAGCAACTTCCGCAAGCCGACCAACCTGTTTGTTCACGGCTATGTGACGGTGAACGGCGCGAAAATGTCCAAGTCTCGCGGCACCTTTATTAAAGCCAGCACCTGGCTGAATCATTTTGACGCCGACAGCCTGCGCTACTACTACACCGCCAAACTGTCTTCGCGCATTGATGATATCGATCTCAACCTGGAAGATTTCGTTCAGCGCGTGAATGCCGATATCGTGAACAAAGTGGTTAACCTGGCGTCCCGTAACGCTGGCTTTATCAATAAGCGTTTTGACGGTGTGCTGGCAAGCGAGCTGGCTGACCCGCAGTTGTACAAAACCTTCACTGATGCCGCTGAAGTGATTGGTGAAGCGTGGGAAAGCCGAGAATTTGGTAAAGCTATCCGTGAAATCATGGCGCTGGCTGACCTGGCTAACCGCTATGTCGATGAACAGGCTCCGTGGGTGGTGGCGAAGCAGGAAGGTCGCGATGCCGACCTGCAGGCAATTTGCTCGATGGGCATCAACCTGTTCCGCGTACTGATGACTTACCTGAAGCCGGTACTGCCGAAACTGACCGAGCGCGCAGAAGCATTCCTCAATACGGAACTGACCTGGGATGGTATCCAGCAACCGCTGCTGGGCCACAAAGTGAATCCGTTCAAAGCGCTGTATAACCGTATTGACATGAAGCAGGTTGAAGCACTGGTGGAAGCGTCTAAAGAAGAAGTGAAAGCAGCTGCCACGCCAGTAACTGGCCCACTGGCAGATGATCCGATTCAGGAAACCATCACCTTTGACGACTTCGCTAAAGTTGACCTGCGCGTGGCGCTGATTGAAAACGCAGAGTTTGTTGAAGGTTCTGACAAACTGCTGCGCCTGACGCTGGATCTCGGCGGTGAAAAACGTAATGTCTTCTCAGGCATTCGTTCTGCTTACCCGGATCCGCAGGCACTGATTGGTCGTCATACCATTATGGTGGCTAACCTGGCACCACGTAAAATGCGCTTCGGTATCTCCGAAGGCATGGTGATGGCTGCCGGTCCTGGCGGGAAAGATATTTTCCTGCTAAGCCCGGATGCCGGTGCTAAACCGGGTCATCAGGTGAAATAATCCCCCTTCAAGGCGCTGTATCGACAGCGCCTTTTCTTTATAAATTCCTAAAGTTGTTTTCTTGCGATTTTGTCTCTCTCTAACCCGCATAAATACTGGTAGCATCTGCATTCAACTGGATAAAATTACAGGGATGCAGAATGAGACACTTTATCTATCAGGACGAAAAATCACATAAATTCTGGGCGGTGGAGCAACAGGGAAACGAGTTGCATATCAGTTGGGGAAAAGTTGGTACCCAAGGGCAAAGCCAGGTAAAAAATTTTGCTGATGTTGCAGCAGCGGAAAAAGCGAAACTGAAGCTTATCGCGGAGAAAACGAAAAAAGGCTATGTGGAAAATGCTTCAGCAAACGTGCATATCCCCCCCATTACCAAAGCCACTCCTGAAGTTGAAACTTCCCTTGAGAGTAAAAACCAACACCCATGGCTGGCTGATGATGCAGTCATTCCGGTAACTGACGATATTAATCGATTTGCTTTTCCTCATCGCTCTCGCCCCAGAGAGATCAATTATCTGCACAAAGATGGTCAAATATGGAAGTGCATTGCGAATAACACCAGGGCATATGACCCCGACAACAATTACCGTTCTTATCCAGAAAACTGGCAGCAGGCTTTTGCTGAGTTACAAATGCGAATTCTGGGTAATCAACAGACAGGAAGTGCGCAATCTGATGCGGCATTTCTCTGGAGTTTTTGGAACTCTTACTCTGCAGATGAACTGGTCGATGACTTAATCATTCGCTGTGGTCTGGAAAGTGCCGTTGAAATTGCCCTTCTCGCTCTTCAACTTAGATATAAACCAGTAAAAGGCGCAGTAACCACCATCATTCCACCTAATCACGAAGCAGAATCGCTACCGAATTGGCATCAACGTCTATGTGATCATCTTTCACTCGCTTCAGAAGATGAGTGGCAACGCTGTGTAGATAAAGTACTCGCCGCCATTCCGACGCTATCCCCCGCACGGCAACCTTTTGCGGCGTTACTGCTCCCTGAACGCCCGGATATTGCCAATGCAATGGCTCTACGCTATGCAGACCAAAACGTTCCAGCGATGACCTGGTTAAGACTGGTGGTAACCGATGACGCCGCTCTGACTACAGCAGAAAAATACGACTTCCCACCGTTGTATCATGATTTTCGCGCTTATCTGGCAATGTTGCTGGCAAATAATGGGGTGCGCGGTGTAAGCCGGATACTTCTTGAGTTTACGGAAGAGCATTCTGACAATCCCACTTATCTCTTCGAGCGCATCAGCGAGACTGAAGATCTTGTCAAATGGCTATGGAAAACGAATCACCCGGATGCGATTCAAATTCTGATCCTCGGTGTGATTGGCAAGAAAAAGCACCTGGAATACTTAAGCAAAGCCTGTCAAAAACATCCCGCTGCGGCTCTTGCCGCTTATGCTACTTTGCTGGCAATACATGAAGACAAAGAGTGGCGTAAAGCGCTTGTCAAACTGATTACCGTCACGCCAGAGTTAGTCACTGACGTCATTCCCAGGGTTAATGCTAAAGCGGCAGGCATCTTATCTGAATGTCGCCCGCAGCCAGTAACTGAAGAATGTGAATATGCCACTGTGGATATGTTGCCGGAGCTGTTTGTCGCTCCACCGTGGGTAATAAATAAGAAAAAGAATGTAATACCCGTATTTGATTTGCCGGTACTTCCCATCCCTGCCGTCACTGATATCACACCAGGAATTACAGAGTTAATCAGTCATACTGACATATCCAGATTCAGTGAAATCGCGCAATATCAGGCATCACAGCAAACGTTATTTACCGACCTGCCACCGATAAAAAAAGAACGCTGGGAAACGACTTTCATCCCTTTAACACCAGAACAGCAAATCCTTTGGCGACTGGGGTTTAAGGAATGGCGTAGAACCGGAGAAGAACAATACGAAAAAAAAATAATGCCACAAAGCGCAGTTGATGCCCTGTTACGTTTCGATTTCCCCGCGCTGAAAGCCGAGTTTGCGCAATACCATAACAAAGGAAGCAGACACTGGCAGTTGTACGCGCTCTGCTTCCTACCCACTCAGCATGCTATTTCTTTTCTTGATCAAATAATTAATGAAGAGCAATTCTCCGGTGAGAGAGAAATTCTGGCTATTTTTGGTGATGCGGCCATTCCTGCGTTTATGAAATGTCTGCAACGTAAGCCACAACAGTTGTGGATATTCACCCTCTTCCTGGGCGTCAGCGAATTAGCATTACCAATGGCGCAGCGATTACAGAAAAAAATGTCTGCTGAAGATGCCCGAAAATGGCTGGCTAACTTCCCGCGCCATGCCGCCGCCGGGCTACTTCCTGTGGCCCTGGGCAAAAAAGGAAAAGATCGTGATTGTGCCCGCCAGGCGCTCCGCCTGCTGGTGAATTTAAACCAACGAGAAACGATTGAGGAAATCGCCCGGGGGTATAACCAACCAGATGTTTTAGCTGCGCTGGCAACATTGTTCGATAGCGATCCACTGGAAGAATATCCTGCAAAAATCGTCCCATTGCCCGGCTTTTATCAGTTCACCTTATGGCGCAGACCACGGCTTAAAAGTAACAACCTGCCTCTACCAGATGACGCTATGCGCCACCTGGGCACTATGCTGAGCTTTCCTCGCGACATTACCGCCTACGCTGGGCTGGATATCATTAGAGAAACCTTCACCCGCGAATCACTGGCTGACTTTGGCTGGGATCTGTATACCGCCTGGACAGAAGCTGGCGCACCCGCAAAAGAAAACTGGGCATTTACTGCGCTTGGGATTTTAGGCAATGACGACACCGCGCGTAAATTAACACCGCTTATCCGCGCCTGGCCGGGTGAATCCCAGCATAAACGCGCAGTTTACGGGCTGGATGTGTTAGCCAGTATCGGTAGTGATATTGCGCTGATGCTGCTTAATGGCATTGCGCAAAAAATTAAATTCGCCGCATTGCAGGAACATGCCCGCGAGAAAATCAACATAGTTGCTGAAAACCGTGGGCTGACTATGGCTGAACTGGAAGACCGCCTGGCTCCAGATTTAGGGCTTGATAGCAGTGGCTCGCTGACACTTGATTTCGGCCCACGTCAATTCACCGTTGGTTTTGACGAAACCTTAAAACCTGTAGTGCGCGATGCAAACGGCAAAGTCCTGAAAGATTTACCCAAACCAAATCAGAGCGATGATAAAACACTGGCAACTGACGCCATTAACCTCTTTAAACAATTGAAGAAAGATGTGCGCGCCATTGCCAGCCAGCAGATTGATCGTCTGGAGCAGGCTATGTGCCAGCGCAGACGCTGGACGGCAGAGCAGTTCCGCCTGTTTCTGGTGGAGCATCCGCTGGTACGTCACTTAACCCGACGGCTGTTATGGGGGGTTTATAACGATGAAAACGCCCTTATCACCTGTTTTCGTGTGGCAGAAGACAGCACTTACAGCGATGCGCAGGATGAGCTATTCACGCTGCCAGCAGGAAACATCGGTATTCCGCATGTGCTGGAAATATCTCCTGAATCCGCCGCTGCATTTGGGCAAATTTATGCTGATTACGAAAAGCTTCCTCCCTTTCGCCAACTCGATCGTGGTTATTACCACCTTACTGATAATGAACGTGATACCCATGAATTGATACGCTGGCAAGGACGTCTTTGCCAGGCCGGGCGCATTGTCGGGCTGGAACGTCGAGGCTGGCAACGTCTGGAAGAAAGCGGCAGCGTCTATGCGATGCGCAAATCTACCCCTTATGGCGCTCTCGAACTTGAAACAGAACATTTTTCATTAATTTATGGCGAAACGGGGTATAGCGACCTGCTACCTGTTGAAAGCGTAAAAATCACTTCACCAGGGGAACGCTACAGTACACAGCCCTCGCTCACGTTCTCCGCGCTTGATGCCATCACCGCCAGCGAACTCATTAACGACATCGAATCACTTTTTGATTAAAAGGACTTTGCAATGAAAACCTATATTTATCAGGACGAAAAATCACATAAATTCTGGGCGGTGGAGCAGCAGGGAAACGAACTGAATATCAGTTGGGGCAAAGTCGGCACCAACGGGCAAAGTCAGGTAAAAAGCTTTGCAGATGCTGCGGCGGCGGAAAAAGCGGAACTCAAGCTGATTGCGGAGAAAACGAAAAAGGGGTATGTGGAACAAGCGGAGAATGCTCCATCGAAACATACTCGAACGGTAACGAAATCTCTCGAATTATCTGACTTTTCTACCATCATTGAGGAACAGCCCTCAGTTACACCAGAAATCTACGTGGCTGACAAAAATACAGACGTTATTTTACCGTGGCTGGCAAAAGATATTGCTGTCGTTTTTCCGCTTGAAGTCGTACCCACCACCTTAAGCCATCGCCGCTTTCCCGGAGATCCTGTTACACCTGTAGATAAATTAACCCAGTTACGTCGCTTAGCCTGTGGCGTGTCGCAACGGGATAACAAAACAGCTACATTTGACTTCAGCGCCTGTACTTTAGAGTGGCAAAACTTCATCGCTCAGGCGATCGATCTGATTAACAGCCCGAAAACGACAAAATTACCATCACCGGTAATGGCTGTACTCACGGCACTTGAACTGCACTGCACGAGATATAAAGAGCGTGAGGATGTTATGGATCAGATTATTCAGGAAGGCGGTCTGGAATATGCTACTGATGTAATAATACATCTTCAGCAAATATCTATTGAATGGGATTATGTCAACAATAATATTGTTTTCCTGTCGTCTGGCATTTCACCTGATTACTTGCAGCAATATTCCAGCTTTGAATTACGACTACGTAAACATTTATCACTGGCGGAAGAGTCTCTCTGGCAAAAATGTGCACAAAAACTTATTGCCGCAATTCCACATATTCCAGAATGGCGGCAACCATTAATTGCTTTGTTATTACCCGAAAAACCAGAAATTGCACATGAAATTGCCCAGCGTCTACTGGGGCAAAAAAAATTACCCTCGCTTGAGTGGTTAAAAATAGTGGCGACTGATGAGCACATTCTTGCCTCATTAGAAAAATATCACGAGCCATATGCCATTTTTGATGATTACTATTGTGGTGCGATATGGTCAGCCACCGTATTACAGGAGCAAGGTGTTGCAGCCCTGCCCCGATTTGCTCCCTATGTCGCAAGTGACTACTGCGCCGATGTGTTGAGTCATATCAATCATCCGTTCGCATTAACACTGCTTATACGTGTAGCCGGGCATACTAAACGCTGTCACGATCGAATGACGAAAGCCTGCGCTGCGTTCCCACACGCAGCACTGGCAGCATTGGCGGAACTTCTAGTGCAAAAAGAAGAGAATAGTTGGCGCATTATGCTAATGACGATGCTTATCTCGCAACCGACACTAGCAGAACAGGTCATTCCCTGGCTTTCGACACCCGCAGTTGCAGTGCTGAAATCATGCCAGCAACAACTGACACAGCCCTCAAACCATGCCAGCGCCGATCTACTGCCGGCCATAGTAGTCTCCCCACCATGGCTTTCGAAAAAGAAAAAATCGCCGATTCCGGTGCTTGATTTAGCACCGCTCAACCTCGAATCCATATGCACAATAACCGACACAGAAGCTAAAGAGTTTCAAACTCATTGGGACTGGGAACCGCATAAGCCAAGTGAAGGTGCTAAAAATTTCCTTTACTCGCTGGGGTATCGCCGCTGGGATTTTGACACATATAAATATATCGGCGCTTCTGACTCGGCAATTGACGCATGGGAACGTGAGGACTTCGCTACACTCATCCAAATGTTTAAAGCCCACCATGCACCGTATCAGGGGGAGTGGCATCTCAACTCACTTCCCTTTTTACCTATGCAAAAAGCGATTAAGCTATGGGAATTTCTCAGCAAAGAGCCGCATACCGCGATAAAACCAGTCATGCTTTATTTGCGACTGGCAGGTATGAGTGGTTTTCTACACTCGTTTTCACGCTACCCTCAAGAAGGTTTTGCGGTTGCTAATTATTTTGCCGCAACGGAACTGGCTCCTGCCGTCGCCCGCGCCTTCAACAAACTCAAAACATTACGACAAGACGCCAGTAGCTGGCTGCTGAAATACCCGGAACACGCCATTACCGGCCTGCTGCCTGCAGCGCTCGGCAAAGCCAGTGAAGCACAGGACAACGCCCGTGCTGCCTTGCGTATGCTTACCGAAAACGGTCATCAGCCATTGCTGCAAGAAATCGCCCGGCGTTATAACCAGCCGGAAGTAACCGATGCGGTGAACGCTCTACTTGCGCTCGATCCCTTAGATAATCACCCGACAAAAATCCCCACTCTTCCGACCTTTTATCAGCCATCGCTCTGGACGCGCCCGTTATTAAAAGCAAACGCCCAATCACTGCCTGATAGCGCACTCCTCCACCTCGGTGAAATGCTCCGCTTCCCTCAGGAAGAGGCACTGTATCCGGGATTATTGCAGGTGAAAGATGCCTGTACCACCGACTCACTGGCTGAATTTGCCTGGGATCTGTTTACCGCCTGGCAGACCGCTGGCGCGCCGTCGAAAGAGAGTTGGGCGTTCACTGCGTTAGGCGTTCTCGGTAACGATGACACCGCCCGCAAACTGACGCCATTAATCCGTGCCTGGCCTGGCGAATCTCAGCATAAACGTGCCACCGTTGGGTTGGATATCCTCGCCGCTATCGGTAGTGATATCGCCCTGATGCAGCTTAACGGCATCGCCCAGAAACTGAAATTCAAAGCATTACAGGAGCGGGCGAAAGAGAAAATTGCCGACATTGCCGAAAGTCGCGAACTGACGGTAGCGGAGCTTGAAGATCGGTTAGCACCGGATCTCGGTCTGGATGATAATGGTTCGTTGTTGCTGGATTTCGGCCCACGCCAGTTCACCGTCAGCTTTGATGAAACCTTAAAACCGTTTGTGCGTGACGCTTCCGGCAGTCGTCTGAAAGACCTGCCCAAACCAAACAAAAGCGATGATGAATCACAGGCGAACGATGCTGTTAACCGCTACAAATTGCTGAAAAAAGATGCGCGTACCGTCGCCGCCCAGCAGGTAGCAAGGCTGGAATCCGCCATGTGCCTGCGTCGCCGCTGGTCACCGGAAAACTTTCAGCTCTTCCTGGTTGAGCATCCGCTGGTCCGCCACTTAACCCGCCGTCTGATTTGGGGCGTTTATAGCGCCGAAAACCAGCTACTGGCTTGCTTTCGCGTAGCGGAAGATAACAGCTACAGCACCGCTGACGATGATCTTTTCACCCTGCCGGAAGGCGATATCTCTATTGGTATTCCTCACGTTCTGGAAATATCACCGACGGATGCTGCCGCCTTCGGGCAGCTTTTTGCCGACTACGAACTGTTACCACCGTTCCGCCAGCTTGATCGTAACAGTTACGCGCTGACAGAAGCCGAGCGCAACGCCAGCGAACTGACACGCTGGACAGGCAGAAAATGCCCGAGTGGTCGGGTAATGGGGCTGGCGAATAAAGGCTGGATAAAGGGCACCCCGCAGGATGCTGGCTGGATCGGCTGGATGATCAACCCCCTGGGCCGCTGGTCGTTAATCATGGAAATCGATGAAGGTTTTGCGGTAGGCATGTCGCCAGCCGAACTGAGTGCCGAGCAACTCTTAAGCAAGCTGTGGCTATGGGAAGGCAAAGCGGAAAGCTATGGCTGGGGGAGTAATTCAACACAGGAAGCGCAGTTCTCCGTACTCGATGCCATCACCGCCAGCGAGCTGATTAACGATATTGAAGCCCTGTTTGAATAAGGAAAGAGCATGGACAAGGAATTACCGTGGCTGGCGGATAACGCCCAACTGGAACTGAAATATAAAAAAGGCAAAACACCACTCAGCCATCGCAATTGGCCGGGCGAACCAGTGCCTGTTATCACTGAAAGCATCATTCAGACACTGGGTGATGAATTGCTACAAAAAGCAGAGAAGAAAAAAAACATTGTCTGGCGTTATGAAAACTTTTCACTGGAGTGGCAGTCCGCCATCACGCAGGCCATCAACTTGATCGGCGAACACAAACCCTCAATCACGGCCCGGACAATGGCGGCGCTAGCCTGTATCGCGCAAAATGATAGCCAACAGTTGCTCGACGAAATCGTCCAACAAGAGGGGCTGGAATATGCAACTGAGGTGGTGATTGCACGCCAGTTTATTGTACGGTGTTATGAGAGTGATCCTCTGGTAGTAACATTGCAATATCAGAACGAGGACTATGGCTATGGTTATCGCTCAGAAACCTATAACGAATTCGATCTCCGATTGCGTAAGCATCTCTCTCTGGCAGAGGAAAGCTGCTGGCAGCGTTGCGCCGACAAACTCATTGCCGCACTGCCAGGAATAACCAAAGTTCGCCGCCCTTTTATTGCGCTGAACCTCCCGGAAAAACCCGAAATCGCCAACGAGCTGGTAAGCCTTGAATGTTCGCAAACTCATTTTCGCTCAAAAGAGTGGTTAAAAGTTGTTGCTGATGACCCTAAGGCGGTGAAAGAACTCGAACGCTACTGGAGCCAGGATATATTTAGCGATCGAGAAGCCAGCTACATGTCGCATGAAAACCACTTCGGTTACGCGGCCTGCGCTGCCCTTTTGCGCGAACAAGGACTGGCAGCCGTTCCGCGCCTCGCGATGTATGCACATAAAGAAGATTGCGGCAGTCTGCTGGTACAAATTAACCATCCGCAAGTCATCCGCACCTTGCTACTGGTGGCTGATAAAAACAAACCCAGCCTGCAACGTGTGGCTAAATACAGTAAAAACTTCCCCCATGCGACGCTCGCCGCACTGGCAGAACTGCTGGCGTTAAAAGCCCCCCCTGCGCGCCCTGGTTATCCCATCATCGAAGACCAAAAGCTGCCTGCACAGCAAAAAGCACGTGATGAATACTGGCATACGCTGTTACAAACGCTGATGGCATCGCAGCCACAACTGGCAGAAGAGGTGATGCCGTGCTTAAGTACACAAGCCCAGGCAGTGGTGAATAGTTATTTATCGGCACCGCTAAAACCGGTTATTGATAGCACCGATAATAGCTGTCTGCCTGAAATCCTCGTTTCACCACCGTGGCGTAGTAAGAAAAAAATGACAGCTCCACGTCTTGATTTGGCATCGCTCGAATTAACTCCGCAAGTTTACTGGCAACCAGGCGAACGAGAGAGACTTGCCGCCACAGAGTCTGCCCGTTATTTCAGCACGGGATCTTTTACGGAACGCATGGAACGAAAAAGTGGTCGAGTTGTACTACAGGAGCTAGGTCTTGGGGATGATGTATGGCTGTTCCGGAATTATATACTGCCCGGCAAACTGGATGCGGCGCGCAAATCATTAGTGGTTCAGTGGCATTACTCCCCGCGCAGAGTAGAGGAAATCAACAATGGCTGGCACTCCACGGAAGCAAAATCAGCCGAACAGGCGCTTCGTTCCGGCGACGTTGAAGCGTTAATTAACATCTGGGAAAATGATAGCTACTCGCATTATCGTCAGGAAAAGAGTGTCTGGAACCTGTATTTATTGGCGCAGTTGCCACGTGAGATGGCTTTGACTTTCTGGCTGCGTATCAATGAGAAAAAGCATCTGTTCGCGGGTGAGGACTATTTTCTCAGTATCCTCGGGTTGGATACATTACCTGGCCTGTTATTGGCTTTTTCACATCATCCAAAACAAACATTTCCGTTAATTTTAAATTTCGGCGCAACAGAACTGGCCCTGCCCGTTGCGCGCGTCTGGCGCCGTTTCACGGCGCAGCGTGATCTGGCTCGCCAGTGGATTTTACAATGGCCGGAACATACGGCTACTGCACTTATCCCTCTTGTCTTTACAAAACCCAGCGATAATAGCGAAGCTGCATTACTTGCCCTGCGTTTACTGTATGAACAAGGGCATGGCGAATTACTGCAAACCGTGGCAAACCGCTGGCAGCGTACAGATGTATGGCCTGCCCTGGAGCAATTACTTAAACTGGGTCCAATAGAAATTTACCCGGCACGTATTCCAAAAGCTCCTGATTTCTGGCATCCGGCAATGTGGTCCAGGCCGCGCCTTATCAACAATAATCAGCCTGTTACCGATGACGCTCTGAAAATTATCGGCGAAATGCTGCGCTTTACCCAGGGCGGACGTTTTTATGGCGGACTGGAACAGCTGAAAACGTTTTGCCAGCCGCAAACGCTGGCAGCTTTTGCCTGGGATCTTTTCACCGCGTGGCAACAAGCTGGTGCCCCCGCAAAAGACAACTGGGCATTTCTGGCGTTAAGTCTCTTTGGTGACGAAAGCACGGCTCGGGATCTGACGACACAGATCCTCGCCTGGCCACAAGAAGGCAAATCTGCCCGTGCTGTCAGTGGCCTGAACATCCTTACCCTGATGAATAATGATATGGCGCTGATACAGCTGCACCATATATCCCAACGGGCGAAATCCCGCTCCTTACGTGATAACGCGGCGGAATTTCTTCAGGTGGTCGCAGAAAATCGCGGGCTAAGCCAGGAAGAGTTAGCGGACAGATTAGTCCCAACACTGGGTCTTGATGATCCGCAGGCGTTGATTTTTGATTTTGGTCCACGGCAATTTACCGTTCGCTTCGATGAAAACCTCAACCCGGTTATCTTTGATCAGCAAAACGTTCGCCAGAAAAGCGTTCCCCGGTTGCGCGCCGATGACGATCAACTGAAAGCCCCCGAGGCACTGGCCCGACTAAAAGGGCTAAAAAAAGATGCCACTCAGGTGAGCAAAAACCTGCTCCCACGTCTTGAAGCAGCCATACGTATCACCCGCCGCTGGTCGCTGGCAGATTTTCATTCTCTGTTTGTTAATCATCCCTTTACCCGCCTGGTTACCCAACGATTAATATGGGGGGTTTATCCGGCAAATGAACCGCGTCGTTTACTCAACGCCTTTCGTGTGGCCGCAGAGGGGGAGTTCTGCAATGCACAAGATGAGCCCATTGACCTGCCTGCAGATGCTCTGATTGGCATTGCCCACCCGTTAGAAATGGCAGCAGAAATGCGCAGTGAATTTGCACAGCTTTTTGCCGATTACGAAATTATGCCGCCTTTTCGCCAGTTGGCGCGGCGCACGGTGCTGCTCACACCTGACGAGTCAGCCAGTAACAGCCTGACTCGCTGGGAAGGTAAATCCGCTACCGTTGGTCAACTTATGGGAATGCGATACAAAGGCTGGGAGTCAGGCTATGAGGACGCATTTGTCTATGACTTAGGTGCGTACCGGCTGGTCCTTAAGTTTTCACCCGGTTTTAACCACTACAATGTTGATAGCAAAGCGCTAATGAGCTTCCGTTCTCTTCGAGTGTACAGTGACAATAAATCCGTCACTTTTGCCGAACTTGATGTGTTTGATTTGAGTGAGGCGTTAAGCGCACCTGACGTCATTTTCCATTAAAACACAGCGGGCAGTGATGCAACTGCCCGTTATCAACACGACTTACCAGCGGGGAAAGCGATGATCGTGCAAAAAGAGCTGGTTGCTATTTACGATTATGAGATCCCTGTACCTGAAGAGCCGTTTTCCTTCAGACTTGAAATCCATAAATGCTCTGAATTATTTACAGGTTCCGTCTATCGACTGGAGCGATTCCGGCTACATCCAACATTTCATCAACGTGATCGAGAAGATGCCGACCACTAATAAATGATGCGTTGATTTATATAAGAGATGAGTTTATTGATGAGCGGAAATTACGAGGTGAATCACATGAAACAGTAATAGCAATTTTTAATTGTGAACTACAGAATATATTCAACCAAGAAATAGAATAATATACTCTAGATAATTCAAGTCGCAGGAAGGCGATAAGCGAGTGAATCCCCAGGAGCTTACTAAAGTAAGTGACAGGGGTGAACGAACGCAGTCGCAGCACATGCAACTTGAAGTATGGCGAGTAAAGCTTTATTAAAGGGGGAAACGGTATTCCCCCTTAGATGCGTTTCAATTTGCCCGTTACTTCAACAAATCAATCAACCGTAACAGAGCCACTAATAGCTCCA
>ENA-OWOC01000322-OWOC01000322.1-gut-metagenome-genome-assembly--contig:-NODE-322-length-13491-cov-5.394140_pt1 | contig 13491 bp, 11 predicted proteins | sample MGYA00248245_ERZ651791 | MGnify/ENA primary metagenome ERZ651791 (study PRJEB26908, sample SAMEA4031703) | gut metagenome | biome: gut; feature: normal infant; material: stool | place: China | collected 2015...
AAACACGGATAAAATCTAAAGAAAAAAGACGGTTTTTATGGCTCATTTGAATGTTACAACTCCCTCTGCTGAAGTCAATTCAGCGTATTTTGCAGTCAAGCAGGACTCTTGCCAATTTCATATTGTACCATAAATGAGAGGATTACTCCAAGAGAATATTGAATAAAACCTGTTTGAGAGGATCTGTCCGGAAAAGAAGGGGAAATTTTTAATTACAACAGACTGGTATGAACCGGTGGTAAACGGCGTGGTTACTTCTGTAAAGAACCTGGCTGCGGAGCTGAAAAAAACGGGGCACGAGGTAAGGATACTGACGCTGTCAAGAACAAGCAAATCCTATGTGGAGAACAATGTATTTTATATTGGTTCGGTAAGCGCGGAAAAGATTTATCCCCAGGCCAGACTGAAACTTCCGATTTCGGGAAAATATATAAAAGAATTGTTGGACTGGCATCCGGACATTATTCATTCCCAATGCGAGTTTTCCACCTTCCTTTTGGCGCGGAGAATGACAAGAAAACTTTCCGAACAGGTGGGCGGAATAATCGCTCCCAGCGAAAAGATCAGAAAGCTCCTGAGCGAGTACCAGGTAGAATGACCGGTATGGGTGATTCCATCCGGAATCGACGTATCCAGATACAAAAGGGAAAAAAACGACGGCTGGAGAGAACGTATACGGAGGCAGTATGGAATTTTGCCGGACACAGCCGTACTTCTGTATGTGGGAAGGCTGGCAAGAGAAAAAAATGTGGAAGAGATTATTCTATATCAGGAAATGATAAAAAAGCGAAATGCCGTACTGATGATCGTAGGAGATGGGCCGTTCAGGAGGGAACTGGAAATGCTTGCAGAGAAGAAAGGCCTTTTGAGCAGCATTATTTTTACAGGAATGATATCTTCTGAAGATATATGGAAATATTATCAGGCAGGAGATTTATTTGTCAGCGCCTCTACCAGCGAAACGCAAGGGATGACCTATGGAGAAGCTCTGGCCTCCGGACTTCCGCTTTTATGCAAAAAAGACGAATGTCTGAATGGAGTGGTCGAAGATGGACGAAATGGCTGGCAGTACCGCAGTAAGGAGGAGTTTTTGAATCGTTTTGAAATCTGGGATGCCATGGATGAGAAAGGAAGGGAACGATTGTGCCGGAATGCTGAGAAATCTGCCGGTATGTTTTCAGCAGAGCAGTTTGGCCGAAGTGTGGCGCGAATTTATGAACAGGAAATCAGAGAAGAGGCGAAGGCTGTGTGACAACGTCCGACTTTGGAGAAAATGGGTAAGGGCCGTTCTTTTTTTGGCGCTTATTCTGCTTGTCTGGTGGTATTGGAGGGGAAACCGGCCGCAACTTGTGGATGAGCTTTATATGTTTCCCAGCGTAAATGGAGCCCAGAGTCTGAGCATTCTGATTAAAACAGAACATGGCGAACTCATTGTAGTAGACGGCGGATGGGAAGAGGACAGCAGGTATTTGACTCAAAAAATCATGGAAAATGGGGGAAGGGTGGCGGCGTGGTTTTTGACGCATCCTCATGGAGATCATGCGGGAGCCCTGGAAAAAATTCTGAGGGACAAGCCGGAGGGAATCACAATTGAAAAAATATACTGTTCTTTGGCGGATCCGCAGTGGTACCGGACATACGCGCCGGATGATCCGGGCATTGCGGACAGGCTGCTGGAAAGATTCCAAACCCTTCCGGAAGGGATGGTGGATATTCAGATTGGAAAAGGAGACTGCTTCCGAATTGATGATGTAACGGTTACAGTGATGAATGACAGAGGAACTTGCCGGGAGAACGCGGTAAACAACAGCTGTATTGTATTTAAGCTGCGGATCAAGAAACAGAGCCTTCTTTTGCTTGGAGATCTTGCTTGCCAGGGAGGACAGGAGCTATTGAGAGACTGCGGTCCTTCAGAACTTCGCGCGGACATTGTGCAGATGGCTCATCACGGACAAGGCGGAGTTGGAAAAACGGTGTATGAAGCGATCGCGCCTGAAATCTGTTTGTGGCCCACACCGGAGTGGCTTTGGAATAACGACAATGGAAACGGAAAGGGGAGTGGGCCATGGAGTACGCTGGAAACCCGGAAATGGATGGAGGAGTTAGGGGTAAAGGATAATCTGTGTACAAAAGATGGTATGGTTCATATGTATTTTAGATAGAAAGCAGTACAGAGAAAACCAGAGGGCGTCTTTGGACAGCCCCCTGGTCGTGTTAATTTTGTTTCAAAACTATGCTTTTATGCAGATTTTTCCGGTCTGCAGCAGCGCTCCGTTCTACCGTTTTCTGGCACTTTCCTCCTTAGAAACTACCCGCTCCTTCTGACGGACGTATTTCTCGGATTCAGAGAACCGCCTCGTCCGCGCCGGCCTTTCTTTTTCCTCTTCTGCCAGCAAGTCCTGAAAGCTGACAGCTCTGGCAGAACCGGACCGGGGCCTGGTCTCTGCTTTTTCTTCCGGCTTCTTTTCCTCTGCTGTCTTCACCGGAGCAATATCGAGAACCTCGTCCTTCCGGTATGTAACCACTTCCGTCCTGTCTCCCGTCTTTTGTATGGCCAGGGCGTCCCGGTTATACAGCTGAGCAAGTCCGAGAATCATCTTTCCATCTTCCAGGCCGGGATGAGCCAGCATATGGGCCCGTCCTGCATAGATTACCCCACGCTTGCCCGGCTGGGGCAGATTTGCATCAATGATTTCCCTTGCCGCATAATTAAATTTGGCTGCCCGCTCTACTTGCTGCTCATATCCATTTCCGGTATCGGACTGAGCCAGTTCTGTTCCCAGTGCCACGATCCGGATGTGATCGGCTGCAGCATGAGCAGTATTGTATTCTTTCACCCCTTCCAGAAGCTCCTGGAATCCCGGATGAGCGAGACAAAATCCTCTCAGTCCATAGGGCATCTCTTCCCTGCCTCCTGTCAGATAATCGTCCAGATCCTGCTGATCCTTTCCTGCCATGAAGTCTTCCACATAGATGACTCCAACATTCTGCAGCGCTCCCTCTGCACCTTTCCCCAGTTCTTCAGCTATCCACTTCTTTGCAGCCGGTGAAGCGTGTTTAATTTCCGCCACAAGGATCATGGCGTTGTTTCTGGACGGATCACCGTTTAATTGCCCAGCGTCCTTTTCCAGCGCTTCCATTGCCTCTTTCTTAAACTGCGCACGCTGCATACAGCGAACCTCTGACGAGAAGCGAACGCCAAAGCTCGCCTCATCTTGATCAAATCTTTCTCCCAGGCTTCCCGGAAGAGATTTGTCGGATGCCACTGCATTACCATACAAATATATCATTCCATGGGAGAGCGCCTCCTGCCTGCTCACAGAGGTTTCTATTATGCCCGCTTCTCTGTCCATTGTGAAGGCAGAATCATACTGCCGGAAGTCATTAAACAAAGGCTCATAGTCTTTGCTGAAAGCATATTCATTTACTGCAAATCGATATCTGGGAAGCGGCCTGACCTCTTCATTTTTCACCTTTGACTCAAGCAGTTCTGGATCCACCCGGCTTTTTCGGATATAGCCGCAGGTTCCATCCTTTCCCATAGCCTGAACCCAGTTCCCGTCTCTGCTTTCCACCAGCGGATAGATAATCCGGATAGATTCTCCCCGTCCTACAGGCTGACCGATCTTCTCATCTTCCTTCACCGTGCGTTCCCCGGTTTCCATATTAAAATCATAATCCCGCAGCCTGGCGTTTCGCTCAAACATGCTGTATTTTAAGGGCATCTCCACATAATTCAATGCCGGCCGTTCCGGCAAAGCCCCCTTCCTGGGAATCTCCCAGTCCTCCGACTTTCCGCGAAGCCGGTCCTCCCGTTCCTTCCTTGCCCTCTCCAGGGACTCCTGAACGGCGGGAATCTTTGAATGCATGTTCAGGGGAATTCTTCCGCCCTTCTCCTCACTTTCCAGTCCGAGCGCGAACTCAATCTTACGGTCTCTGAATGCAGCTGCGAGAATCTCACATTTTGCCAGATCATGACTTGCATTCTCCGGTCCGTATTTTTCATTAAGCAGCTGGCTGACCGGACGTCCGTCTATCAGAATCTGGCTGTAAAGTTCCATACCCAGGGCGCTTAATGCTTTCCGCTCATCCGGAAGGAACGCCCCCTGTAAAGCAGAATCAAAATTATCTGCGGCGAAGTCCACCACCGCCTGCTGGGCATACCGGAAGTCCTTTGTCCCGATCAGACCGGCAGCAAGTCCCGGAATGGCTTCCTGAACATCCATGGAAACCTCTGTCACAGGCAGAACCTCTTCTTTTATCCTCTCGGCCAGAGAAATCACGCCCTCCTCCGTAATTCCGTAGGGACGCATGGCCTGGGAAAACGCAAGATGCTCCGCTTCGTTCCCGATTTCGTATGTGCCGTTCGTCAGAATCCTCTCCAGGAAACCGGAGACCGCTGCTCTTGCCATATAGTCGTCTGTGCTGCGATTTCCAATCTCCTCTCCCACCTGATCCAGCAGGCGGATTTCCTCGCGGACCCGTTCTTCCTCCTCCGGCGCGATTTCCCCATTTCTCAGCTGATCTACCTTCAGGGATGCAATATTTTTCATAAAAAGTTCCCGATCGCTGATATCTCTGACCTGATGGTTCAGGTATCGGTACGCCTCTACCAGAGTTTCATACTGGGACCGCAGTTCCTCCGGAATTCTGGAGGCAAAGGCGTCCGCCCGGCGGATCAGGCGATCATGCCCCGGCTCATACAGACTGTTCGCACTCTGGATATCGATTCCCATCATCGGCTTTCTTGGATTCTTCTCCGCCTGGCTTTTAAGGCTTTTTTCCCAATCGCTTCCCCACCGAAATACGCCATATTCATATCTTCCTGCCGGTTGTCCCGCATCTGCTGATACTGTTCCCGTATTTCCTGAGTGCACAGTTCCTTGGGAAACTCAAACATTTCCTCCGATACCCGTTCCATGAACTGGCCGCGCTTCTGCTTTAAACCAGAAACAGTCGTCAGAATCCGGTCGTCCTTGGGGATCCGTGCATGATCCTGAAGATAATAATTCCGGAATTCCTCCTCAGAACTGTATATGCCGATGGAAACCGCATCTGATATACCGGCGTGATCCATGATCACATTGCTTTCCGGCGCAAACCCTTCCAGCGTAATATAATAGGTTTTCCGCGTGCCGTCCGGCTGTTCCAGCTCAAAGGAAGCTGCATTGACCGCTTCATGGTAATCCCACTTTAACTCCGTGCCGGGATCCTCGATGGATCTTCTGTCAATCTCCTCCTGCAGAGTGACAAACTCCTGGCTGGACTGGCTGATCTGCTGATTCAAAAGCTGCCTTCCCGCTTCTTCCCTGTCACTTTGCAGCTGATCCAGCTCTTCAGATAAGCGGTTCTTCTCATCCGGATCGGTCTCTTTCTCTATCTTTTCGGAAAGTTCCCGGCAATGCTGTTCAAGCAGTTCCTGTGCCTTCTCTATTGGATTATCCGCCATAAGCTGAAGCTCTTCTCTCAGCTTGTTCCGCTGCTTGATCAGACTGCTCTCTGCCGCAGAAAAGCTGACCGTAAAACGGCCCAGATCTTCGCCGTCCTGGGATACGTTATAGCCGCGGGTAAATAACTGGCTGTTTACATAAGTACTTCCGTTGCACTCTGTGGGAATGATCATTCTCCGCTCTGTTTTTGGATCGATCCCGGCCAGATCCAGGATTTCCCGTTTGCTCTGTTCAATCCCCGGAAGCACCGCATCCCGGAACTCCTGGTCTGATGCCAGCGCCCCCTTCAGTTCTTCTTCCACCTGGATGCCGCCGTACGCCCATTGCCCGATAATATCAAAAAAATTGCCGCTGCCGAACACATACTGGTCATTTGTGTCACTGTAAATACAGCTCTGGGCAAAACGGGAGAAATCATCCTGTTCCTCTTCCGGAATCCGCAGCTCATGGCAGAGCCAGGAAATCCGTTCCTTTCTCACCTCCGCCTGATCCAGAAGGGGATCCTCCAGACTGCTCCCGTTTGTGAATCTTGCGTTGAATTCATCCATGAAACGCGCTCCGGCGCGAAAGTCAACTTCGCCCCTTCCATTGACAAAATGCGAAGCCACTCCTTTATACAGCCGGTTCACATTTTCCCGGAGCTTATACGGAGTTTCCCCTTTTTTGTTCGCTCCAAGCTCCGGATAGGTAGGATGCATGGAATAATAGCCCGGCCGCTCCGGCAGCTCCTCAAAGTAAAACAGCGAGCCGCCGTTTCCGCGTTTGATCGCTTCCATTACCTGCTCCGTGACCTGCATGCCGGAATAAGTTCCTCCGCCTAGCTGTTCCGGACGCCTTTGATCCATGGAGACGGAAGCATGAGGCACCAGGGCTGCCCCTACCCCTTCCATTCCTTCCACCGGCGTATAAAATCGCTGTCTCCCTAATGTTTCATTTGCCATTCTCTCATTATCCTCCTTTTCTGTTTCTGTCTTCCATAGCTCTCAGCAGTTCTGTAAAAACAGCGTATAAAAAAGTAAGAATAGTCAATATTGCGGTGAAAGCAAATAATCGTTTCTATTACCATTCTTTCTTCTTTCATTTTTCCGCCGTTGTTTGCCAAACCGCAGGCGACTTCCGTTTTACCTTCGCAGGATCACCGGTTTTTTATTTCCTCCCAAAGCCGTCCTCCCGAAAAGAACGGCAATAGTTTGACAAAGGAGTACCCATGCATTTTCCGAATCCATACCAATCAGTTCGCCGCAGATGCTCAATGTGATTATTTCGAGATCGGACATTCTGGCAGAATCCGCATTCCGTCTTTGACATCCTTGGTCTTTCGTGCTTCTTTGACCGCTCCGGTGTACGTGTTTACCTCCTGAAAGTTTAATATTGCTGCAAGCTCAATTGTTTCATAAAAGAAATGCTCCTTTCCTGATCGTATGGATTTGGAATAACTGCTTCTGAAATCAATTTATCAGATAAAAAGATACAATTCAACTAAATGGCAGAAGTAGAGATATTTTGGCAGAACATGCTAATTCAGGAAGCACGGACCGGATAATTTTCTATTAAAATTTCCAGGCAAGGTTCTTGAAAATGATATGGGAATAGGGCTAAAATAGACTATGTCCAGGATATGGGGAGGGAGTGAGAGGATGACGTATGAACAGGTTATAAACGTTTTTAAGGATGATTTGAAACAGGAACCCTGCATTGAGGTTGTAAAAACACGGTGGGGATATATCCGTGTGTTTTACGAGGAGCCATATGAAAGCAGCTTTGAAGCGGTGCTGTGCAGAAAGCCGGAGGATTTGTTTCAGGAATTATTGGAGATTGTTCTTGCAGGCAGGGAAGATCTGCTTTTAAAACAGTCGAAAAAAGGCCGAGGAGAAGTGGCGCAGGAATTGAGGCGGGTTCGGGAATACTATATGAAAAAAAATAGGGCTTTAAAACTAAAAGATGGCTGTTAAGCGAAAAACATAGGATCCGCTTAACAGCCATCTTTATTTTTGCAGTGAAAAAGCCTCTAATAGTTTGAATATAATATCCCGGGCAATAGCATATTCTTCAGGAGAAAGACGTTCCAGACGGGCCGCCAGTTCGGAAACGTCATTGGGCGATTCACCGCATTTTCCAAACAAAATAGAATCGCTGGAAACAGACAAAACATGACAGATTTTCTTTAAAGTTGTAAAAGAGATCCCAACGGTTCCACGCTCAAAGGCGGAAACACTTTTTGTTCCTAATCCGATCAGCTCAGAAAAACGTTCCTGCGTCAGGCCGGCCTTTTCACGTTCTGCTTTGATTCTTGCGCCGATCTCCAGGTTGATTTCTTTTTTTTCCTGCAATTTGACTCCACCTCCAAACCTTAGTTTAAGTAATGGCAATGCCGACTTGAACCTGTTATCAGATATATAATTTATCGCATTGTTAATGCGGATTGGCTAAAATGCCCGGTGTGGAGCAGTCCGGCCCTTTTGCGGCAAAATAAATTTTATCAGCTAAATTTGAAAAAAAGATGAAGTTGTTAATGTAAGGATTGTTTTGAGACAGATTAGTTAAAGTTGACTATATCGCATTATCAGAGGTATAATAATTCTAATTATCAATGCGAAATAACGGAATGGCGGCGGTCTGCTGAAACGGATAAAGGGACATAGGGGGGAAGACATGTTCGAGCTTAGAATATACCAGGAAAAATCAGTGAGGACGGAGCCTTTGGAACCTTCCAGGGGTTTTACCATCGGGGATGGGGAAAACGGAGCTCTTCCGGGAGCAGAAGTCAGTCTTTCATGCCAGAGGGGAATGTGGAGGGCAAAATGTACCGGCGGAGTGCTGTATGAGGGAAGGGAAGCAGGAGATGTTGTTTTGGAAAATGGAGACCTTCTGGTCTTAAATATGAAAAAACATGTTGCTCTTCAGCTGGTAGAAAAAGAAGAGGAGGCGTCTGCCTGCCAGGTTCTGGACGGGCTGGATGAGCTGCTGATCGGGCGGGCGGATAACTGTGGACTGCAGCTTACCCATAAACGGGTATCCGGCAGCCATGCCAAGCTTTACCAGATGAACGGTCAGTGGAGGATTTGCGACATCAACAGCACCAACGGTACCTTTGTCAACGGCAAACGGGTCAGCGAATCCGCCTTGAGGGAGGGAGACGAGATTGTCATCGGGCCCTATGACCTGACAATCCGGGAGGGAAAGGTTCTGGTATATGGAAAAAGGGGAACGGTCTGCCTGAACCGGTCTTCTTCGGACAGGGGGACGCCGGCACGCCGGGAATATCCTTTGTTTACCCGGTCCCCCCGCTTAACTCGCTGTCTGCCGCAGGAGGAGCTTGAGATCGAGGCAGCCCCGCAGATTGGGGAGCAGCCCCAGATCAACTGGCTTTCCACCCTTCTGCCAAGCCTTGGCGGAGTGGGACTTATGCTGGTGGTGACTGTTCTTACAGGAATGAATCCCGTCAGCCTTCTGTTCTCCGGCCCTATGGCCATATTGGGCGTTGTTATGACGGTAATCAACCAACCATCAGTCGAAGGCCTTTTCCAAAAGAGAGGCCCTCAGGGCGGAGAAATATGAGCAATATCTGGCGCGCTGCGAGGAACGTCTGAAGGCCTTTGCAGCGGAACAGCGGGAGATTGCTCTTTCCGGTAATCCGGAACCTGAAGACTGCTTCCGGTTTGCCGCAGAACTCTCTTCCGGTCTATGGATGCGCAGCCCCGGCGACCCGGATTTTCTATCTCTGCGGGTGGGGACGGGGGAGGAGCCACTGACCATGACGGTGAAGACGCCGAAACTTGGGGTTGTGCTGGAGGAGGACGCCTTTACCCGCAGACCCGAGGCACTTGCGAAGAAGTATCAGCTGGTTTCCGGAATACCGGCTGCGGCGGAGCTTTTTCGCTGCTCCAGCGCCGGTCTTGTGGGCGGACGGGGACAGCTTCTGAACACGATCCGGTGTATGGTGCTTCAGCTGGCGACTCTCCACAGCTATGAAGATGTGAAACTGGCAGTCATTTTTCCGAAGGAAGAATATGAAGAGTGGGCGTGGATGCGCTGGCTGCCCCATACCTTTAATGACAGCCGCAGTACGCGCTATATGGCCTGCGGCGCCTTTGAGGCGTCCCAGCTTCTCAAACATCTGAATGAAGCGTGCAGGGGGAGGAAGAAAGAAACAACGGAGCCTTTTGGAAAAACAGTTCCGGCAATTCCTCACTATGTGGTGATAGTGGGGGCTCCAGAACTTTTAAAGGGGGAGGAAAAACTTTTTGAGACGCCCGGAGTCAGCAGCATCTGGCTGTCTTATTCTGTGGCCGCTCTGCCTCAGGGGGTGGAACAAATTTTGGAGTTTGGTTCCCGGGCGGAAATTTACATGCGCTGCCGGGCATCGGAGCGGAAGACGTTCAGGCCGGATCAGGCGGCGCAAAAGCGCTGCGAAGCCTTTGCCCGCAGTCTCGCCCCGGTGCGCCTGGCGGGCGGGAAAAAGGCAGGACTGCCGGACAGCGTTTCCTTCCTGGAGGGATATCGTGTTTCAAAAGTCGATCAGCTGGATATCGGGGACTTCTGGCAGAATGCCCGCTGTGAGAAGACGCTGTCCGTGCCAATCGGCGTGAGAGAAAACGGGGAGAATTATTACTTTGATATCCATGAGACGAAGGACGGTCCCCACGGCCTGGCGGCGGGAACCTCCGGCAGCGGCAAATCTGAGATGGCTCAGAGCTGGATTGCTTCCATGTCCCTTCAGTTTTCTCCGGAGGATGTGAACTTCATCCTGGTGGATTTTAAGGGCACCAGCCTTCTGCAGCCTTTTAAGGAGCTGCCCCATCTGGCCGGGAGCATTTCCAATCTGGATACGGACATCGGGCGCTGCCTGCTTGCCCTGGAGAACGAGATGGAGCGCCGCCAGCGGGTATTTGACGAGGCGGGGGTCAATAATATCTGCGAATATCTGACGAAACGCAGGAAAACCAGGAATATGGAGAAGATGCCTTTCCTGATTTTGGTGATCGATGAGTTTGCAGAGTTCAAGGCCCAGTTTCCGGATTTTACGGGCCCCCTTAACCATGTGTTCCGGGGCGGACGTTCTCTTGGCGTCTACACGGTGATTATGACGCAAAAACCCTCCGGCGTAGTGACGGATCAGATGAACGCCAACGCCAATTTCCGGTGGTGCCTGAAGGTACAGTCGGAGTCTGACAGCCGCGATATGCTGGGAATTCCGGACGCCGCCTTCCTGACCGTTCCGGGAAGGAGCTATGTGAGGTCGGGAGAGGGAACAGTGGAATTGATCCAGCCCTTCTATTCCGGCGCGGATTACCAGCCGGGAGCCCAAAAGCGTCAGATTCCTCCTATATGTGCCGTGTCCCTTTTGGGAGAGCGCACCCCCTTGGGGAACCCTCATTCAAACCAGGAGGCTCCAAAGAAAAAGCAGATCGACGCGGTGGTCCAGGCTATTTCGGATTACTGCAGGAGAATGGGCATCGCCCCTGCTTCCCAGCTGTGGACCAAGCCTCTGGAAGAGCGGCTGGAGCTTGCGAAGGTTCTTCCTTCCGGGCGGCTTTGGGAGCAGAGTTCGGACTGGAAGGAGCTTATGGAGGGAGCCCAGGCGGTATTTGGCATGGTGGACGATCCCATGCACCAGAGGCAGGTTCCCCTGTGCCACGATTTTTGGAAACAGGGAAATCTTCTGGTCTATGGAATGACGCTGTCGGGCAAAACCACATTCCTGAAATCTCTGCTGATTTCTATGTGCTGCACCTACAGCCCCGCTCAGGTACAGTTTTACCTGATGGAGTTTACGGGTTTTGGGCTTCGCAGCCTGGAAACCTTCCCCCATGTGGGAGGAGCGGCAGGCGATGACGAGCCGGAGAATTTAGCGCGCATTGGAGAGAAGCTTTTAGAGGAGCTGGGCAGAAGAAAGAAGCTGTTCCGCAAAGCAGGGGTGGGAACCATTTCCTCTTACGAGGACGCTGCAGGGGAAAGCCTTCCCACCATCATCCTCCTGGCGGATACCTTAAACCTGGTCGGGACGAAATTCCCCGGCCTTCCGGGGCAGATCATCCAGCTGGCCAGAGAAGGCGAGGCCTTCGGGCTGTACATCGCGGCTGCGGTGACCGGAGGCTCAGGTCTCAGCTATCAGCTGACGGAGAATTTCAAGACGGTGATGACGCTGCAGCTGACAGACCGGCTGGATTATACCCAGCTGGTAGGCCGGGTATCAGGAAATATTCCAAAGCCGGTCATTGGCCGGGGCCTGGTAAGGGGACCATTGGAGTTTCAGACTGCCATTGCCGGAGAGGAGCTGACCGACGGTCAGCGCATCGCCATGCTGCGTGATCTGGCCGGCCGGATGTCCGCTTCCTGGAAGGGTCCTCTTCCGGACCGGACACGGTCGGTGCCGGAGACGGTTCCCTATGGCTCTCTAAAGGGAGAACCCTTGATTTTAGGGGTGAGATACGGGGATGGAGAGACGGCCTCCCTTCCGGTCCGGGAAGCCACCAGTCTTCTCATCAGCTGCGGCAGCAGGGAGTCCGGGGAGGAAGTTCTGGCCCTCTTGTACCGGCAGGCCCGGGAAATGGAGGACGCCCGGATATACGGCTATGGACAGGAAATGGATCCTCCGGCCCTGGGGGAAGTGCTGGGGAAGCTTGCCCCTATCCTTCAGGAACGGCTGAACCGAAAGGAAAAGGGGGAGAAGGTGGAATTTTCCCATATCTTTATCTTTGTGGATCAGCTGGCAGATTTTCTGGCCGGGGCAGAACCCCTTGTGATCTCCCAGCTGGAGGCGTTTATCCGGCTGGGCGTGGGGATCGGGGTTACTGTGGTGGGAGCCGACCTGGCCTCCAGGGTAGAGCGCTGCTATTTCAGCAGGGATATCCTGATGGAAACCTTCCATGAGGGCCCCATCCTTCTGACCGGGGGAGAGGCCTCCCAGCATCGGATTATCGATACCATAGCGTTAAGGCAGTGGCTGCCGGAGGAGAGCCTTGGGAGAGATCTGGTGCTGGTAAACCGGAAGGACGGGCAGGAAACATTTACGCGCATCCGGCCGATGGAGGCAGTTTCGGACGAGGGCGGAAGCGTTTAAGGAGGCGGACGAATGGATTACAGCAAATACGGGATTGACGAAAAAAAACCCCTTTTAGGCTACGGCAACAGTGATTTAAAGAATCTGAGAAGTAAGTTTGAGAGATATAAGGACTACGAGGAGAGCTGCCGGATGCTGCCGGAAACGGTAGGAGGGGCGCTGACAGGGGAGGGCCGGAGCGCGGCCAGGTATCTGAAAAGCGCCCTGGATCTGCTCAGTCAGTCCGGGGCCTGGAGCGGGCCGGACGGAGATTCTTGCCGCAGGGTAATCGAAACCCTTTACAGCGATACAAACAGCCACTACGCGAAGCTGGAGCAGGTGGCCCAGGCTATGGAGCAGAAAGCCCAAAAAACGGCGAACGAGATCACAGGGGTAATCAACACAGAAGTCCTTCCCAATATGAGTTTTATCGGCAAACTGGGAGCCAGCTTGGACTACTATAAAAAAGGGAACTAAGGGAAAGGGGAAGAAATCATGAGAACGGGCTTGCTTTGGCTTTCCGATGATGCTCTGGCATTCCTCGCCCAGATCAGCGGAAATGGGGGGAAATGGTTTCTGCCCCAGCCGTCCGGCGAGCCGGGCGAGTGGAATCGGCTGCGAAAGGAGCTGGAACAGGCGGGGCTTGCCCGCCAGGGCTTTGACGGAAAGCTTCATCCCATTCCGAAATTTTCCCGGATGCTCTACAATCTGGGCCATGTGGGGGCGGCCCTCCTTCTGGAGCAGGAGGAAGGACGGCGGCTGTATCTGCGGGGGCCGGTTGACGTGCTGGTTTTGGAGAAGGAGAGGGAGGGCTGGGAGATGGCTCTGCGCCCCTTTTATGAAATGTGCCTGGAGATTCGAGGCCTGGGGGAGGATTCGTTTTCCGGAAAAATTTCCACCTGGGAGGAGGGAAGCCAGGAGCCTTCTGCCCCGTATCCCGATCTGGATTCCGGGGACAGAGAAAAGCGGCTGGGGGTAGATCGGAAGAGCGTCGTGTAG
>ENA-OWOC01000329-OWOC01000329.1-gut-metagenome-genome-assembly--contig:-NODE-329-length-13332-cov-4.762278_pt1 | contig 13332 bp, 14 predicted proteins | sample MGYA00248245_ERZ651791 | MGnify/ENA primary metagenome ERZ651791 (study PRJEB26908, sample SAMEA4031703) | gut metagenome | biome: gut; feature: normal infant; material: stool | place: China | collected 2015...
GGAAATCAATCCCTATGCCACAAGCGATAGGAGGAACGCTGCATGATAGAACTCAAACAAGTAACTAAGCAGTACGGGCAAGCAGCCGTATTGAAAAATATTACTTTGTCAATCGACGAACCGGGCATTTACTGCTTGCTTGGCAGAAACGGCGCAGGTAAAACAACGCTTCTCAAGTCGATTGCAGGGTATCAGAACATTACAAGAGGTACGATAGAAGTTGACGATAAACTAATCACTACGTCTACTTTGGATACAGATGTCAGCTATATCGAAAACTTTGCGAAACATTTTAATCTCCCGGTACGGAAGCTGTTGCAGATTGCTTCCGAAGTAAACCCCAACTACGATTATGACTTTGCTTCTGAAATGATGGAGCGTTTTGAACTGGACGGGAAAAAGAAGTTTAATCATCTTTCTCTCGGTATGAAAACAATGGTTTCCACAATTATCTGTTTGGCAAGTAATAAAAGCGTCGTGCTTTTAGATGAACCTGTCCTCGGTTTTGACGCAATCATGCGGGTGGAATTTTACGATATGCTCATAGAGAGTTTTCGGAAGCACCCCCGAATTATTATTGTATCCACCCATATCATTGAAGAAATCGCAAAAACCATTCATAAGTTGATCATCATTGATAAAGGAAGCGTCCGATTTTTTGGCACGTTGCAATCGGTTGAAACAAAGGCATTTAGTATCAGCGGGCTTCAAAAAGACGTGGAAGCAGCAACCCAAAATCTGAACGTGATCGGTCAAGATACTGTTGGTGGTCTTGTAACAACATATATCTTTGACAATCCGCCAGAACAAACTGCTTCTTTGGAAATTCACCCGTTATCCTTGCAGGATTTCTTTATTCAAATGGTCGGGCATAAAGGAGGTACTGCAAGATGAAATCCACTTTCGCTATTGTAAAACGTTTACTTGCCAGCAATAAAATCAGTTTCATCATTACGGCTCTTGTGGTACTTTGTGCTACCTCTTCAGGCGATGTTGTTTTAAGTAACGGAAATTACACTTGGTTGCTTGCAGTCATGACGCCATTTTTCTTTGTCTTTTATGATTACACAAAGTTAATGCACTTGGGGGCGAGCAAACGGGATTACTTTTTCGGTTGCCTAATCAGCTATGGCATTTTGGCTCTCAGTATCTCTCTTATCAATACATTAATTCATTTGTTGATTGACCCTGTATATCCAGCGCGGGCAGTTATCAATATGATGGATGTGTGCAACTGGACGGAAAATGGTATTTTTATTGCCGGAGTCCAGCAACTGTTCTTTTTATTGCTCGTTATGATTTTTCTTCATGTCCTGCTATCTATGCAGTCCCATTGGTATGGGTGGCTGACAGACGCAATTTTAGTTGCAATCATCTGTGTTTTCACACCAATCGCAGTGTTGAGAGAAATTTTGTCCGGTTTCTTCCAGATGATCATGCTGAACAGCAACGCTATTTTACACATTGGTATTTGCCTGTCACTAAGTGCTGCTTTATCTTTCGCAGGACTTTTGATCTTAAAGAAAAAAATTTTGTGAGGGAGTATTATGATTAAAATAAAATCGATCGATAAAGAAAACGTATTGGACGTGTGTGAATTAAAAACAGATCAAGATGATATTCGGGCAGCAATTGCAGGACGTTCATACTGCAATGCAATTTCCATAGCGGAATCAAAATGTCATTCGGAAATGTATCCCAATGCAATTTACAACAATAATTTGTTGATCGGCTTTTTTATGTACCAACGTACTGAAAACCATGCGAAAACAGTGATGATCTGCCGCTTTATGTTGGATGACAGATTTCGGCACGACAGGTTTGAGGAAAAAGCCCTGGAACACATTTTGAGAGGTCTGAAAATTCAAGGTGTTAAAGAAGTGATGGTGAGCATAGATAACGCCAATGAACATATAAAAAAACTTTATCTTTCTTTTGGTTTTCATCCTACCGGAGAAACTGATAAAGCCGGATATTGCTACAAATTAGAAATATAAATCTAATCTATCAAATATGGAGGAATGAACCAGCATGAAAAAAATAATTGCACTTGCTTTATGTTTTGTAATGAGTAGCTTTACTTTGGCAGGCTGCTCGGGAGAGCGCGAGCCTTTTAAGAAAAAAAATTTTACGCCGGATACACAGGTCAACGGAATCAATCTTGATGTGCGGGACAGAGAAATTGAAGTAGTGCTCTCCAAGGACGAACAGGTGCATATCCAATATTCCGAAAACAGCAAAGAGTATTATGAGATTTCCGTTTCCGATGGAAATTTGCTGACTATGGTAAATGCCGGCAACAAAGAATGGACGGATTATATCGGAGGAAAGCCCTCTGCTGAAGATCGGAAAATCGTATTGCAAGTGCCAACTGCACTTTTAGATACCGTTATACTATCCACGACAAATGAAGATGTATTCCTTCCGGTATTGGCTGTAACGGGAAGCATTGATGTTTCGACTAATGGTGGAAACATTACTTTTGAGAATTTAGATGTAGGAAATACATTGACTTTGACCGTTAAAAACGGGGATATTTCCGGCACGGTTGCAGGCAGCTATGACGATTTCGCCATTCAATCAGAAATCAAAAAAGGCGATAGTAATTTGCCAAACAATAAAGAAAGCGGAAAAAAAAAGTTAAATGTTTCCGGTAATAATGGAGATATTAATATTGAATTTTTAAACAAATAATTTCTGTAAGCTTTTTTATAAAATTAGAAAATCCCAATAGGAAAAGTATTGTTCACACTTAATGCATGGATGGATAAAACTTTTGTATTTAGGAAGGAACATAATTATATATGAAATATATAGAAAGTAGGATGGGAAAAATTATTTTAATGGTATGTTGGATTGCATATTTATTCTTTTGTATACAACCTGTGCATATCATGGCTGCTACAAATAATAATTATACGGTAGAGGATGATATTTGGGCAGACACCCCTTCCATTATAGGAGAATCAGGTATCGTAATGGAGGTATCTACAGGAACAATCCTTTTTGAGAAAAATATACATGACACACATTATCCGGCAAGTATCACAAAGATCATGACAGCATTGTTAGCGATAGAAAACTGTGAAATGGATGAGATAGTAACCATACCGCCAGAAGCAGTTTATATGGAAGATAAAGGCACCCATATCGCGTTGGATGCGGGAGAACAGTTAACAGTAGAGGAATGCCTTTATGCAATTCTGCTGGCTTCTGCAAATGATGCTGCATATGCATTAGCTGAACATGTGGGCGGTACATATGAAAACTTTATTTGTATGATGAATGCCAAAGCCAACGAGATAGGATGCCAGAATACCAATTTTACAAATCCACATGGACTTCCTGATGAAAATCATGTAACCAGTGCGTATGATATGGCGTTGATCACAAGAGCAGCTTTGCAATACGATATGTTCCAGACAGTTTCCGGAGCTTTTTATTATGAAATTCCTCCTACAGAACATCAAAAAGATTTAATTTGCATGAATAATCATCATAAGATGATTGGAAAAACAAATTTTCATAATGAGGAAGTTTTTGCCGGAAAGAATGGCTATACCAACGCTGCTGGGCATACATTGGTTACTTGTGCAAAAAGAGATGATATGGCTATTATCTGTGTAGTCATGAAAGATCAAGAGGAATATGTATATCAGGATACATTGGATTTATTGGAATATGGTTTGGGAGACTTTTCAAAAGTAAAAATTAGTGAGGATAAAACCTATTATGAAGATATGCTGAAAAGGGAAAACCCTATTTTCAAAAATTGTGTTATTTCAGAGTTTAATGCAAATAGTTTATATGTAATACTACCAAAAGAGATCAGCGTTACTGATCTGAATATAAAATTTGATTATGGAGGGGGAGAAAGAGTTACAACTCAGTATTTTTTTGAGAATCATTTAGTCGGACAGTTGGAATTTATGGTACAAGGCATACAAGCAGAAAGTGATAATCTAGAGAACGAAGTCAAATCGCAGGTATTTGAAAATACAGAAAATAAAAGTCTTTTTTTTAAATGTAGCTATATTATATTGGCAATTATAGTAGGTATTTTTGCTGTTGGAGTTATTCTAAAAGTTTCAATAGAAAAGCATCGCAGTAAAAACAGATTGGATAGTAGATGGAAAAGAAAAAATATCAGAAGAAAGCGGAGATAATTATGAAAAAGAGAAACAATTTATTGACAATCATGTTGATACTGCTTGTATGCGCGGTTATGCTAACAGGCTGTATCGGCAACCATAGTTCAGAAGAAAAGCAAGAACCTGCAACAACTCAGGTGATCGATAATCCTGTGGAAGAGGAAACAGAAAGTTCCGCTGAAACGATAGATGTAACACCAGAAATTGTGGAGGCAGATTGGTCAAACTATTTTAATGGGCTAAATGGAACAGCCGTTGTTTATGATGCCACAAACCAACAATATACAATTTACAACCGTGATCTTGCCGTTACAGAAAGTTCCCCCTGTTCAACATTTAAGATTATTTCTTCCTTGATTGCGTTAGAAAATGGCATTATCGAGCCGGAGAACTCCACTCGTACATGGAGCGGCGAAATATTTTGGAATGAGGATTGGAATAAAGACATTGATTTCCCAGAGGCTTTTCGTACTTCGTGCGTATGGTATTACCGGCAAGTTATTGATGATATTGGACAAGATTTAATGAAAAGAGAGTTAGACAGGCTCCAATATGGTAATTGCGATATTTCTGATTGGGAGGGACGATTAAATACGAACAACAGCAATAGAGCTTTAACAGGTTTTTGGATTGAATCTTCTTTACTGATTTCCCCAGTAGAACAAGTAGAAGTGATGGAGCGTATCTTTGGTGACAATTCGGCTTATTCAGAAGAAACACAAGCTGAATTAAAACAAGTTATGTTGCTTCCAGAGATTGATGGAACCGATATTACTATATATGGAAAGACAGGAATGGGAAAAGCCAATGGTATTGTTGTTGACGCATGGTTTACAGGTTTTGCGGAAAGCACAACAGGAAAAATATATTTTTGCGTGCGTCTTGGGAGAAGCGACGGAATGAATGTATCAAGTCAATTGGCAAAAGAAATAGCGACTAAAGTTGTATCAAATTATTATATTCAGTAATTTTTGCAAAGAAGTAGAGTCGCAAAACTTTAATTGGCAGGGGATACCGTTTCAAGTTTTGTGTAAATAGAAAAAACTGATATAAGATATGTCATTAGTTACTTTGGGCAGAGCCGATTTTTTGAGGTTCTGCCTTTGTTTGTATTATAAGCAGCCTCTCTTCAAAAATATTTCCAACTGCGAATGAATCTATCCCTAATCCCGACGATGGCCTCTCCATTTTTTCGTGATATCTATCATAGCCAGATATAGCATTTTCAGCAAACTTTCATCAGAAGGAAATACGGTTTTGGATTTTGTGACCTTCTGGAGCTGGCGGTTAAATCCCTCGACGGTATTCATGGTATAGATCAGACGACGGACGGCTTCCGGATATTTGAAATAGGTTGAGAGATTCGCCCAGTTGTCTTTCCAGGATTTCGCGATTTTCGGATATTTTCCGCTCCATTTTTCATCAAAACTGTCTAATTCAGCCAGTGCAATCTCTTCTGTCGGCGCGGCATATACACGTTTCAGATCAGCCATCAGGGGCTTGAGTTCTTTATAGGAAACAAACTTTGTTGTATTCCTGATCTGATGGATGATGCACTGCTGAATCTCTGTCTTTGGAAATACCGCTTAAATTGCCTGAGGGAAGCCTGTCAGGCCATCCACACATGCAATCAGCATATCTTCTACACCACGGTTCTCCAGACCGTTGAGAATGGAAAGCCAGAATTTCGCACTTTCGTTTTGCCCAACATACATTCCGAGTACATCTTTATGTCCTTCCATGTCGATTCCGATAGCGATATAAACCGCACGTTTTACAATCCGGCCTTCGTTGCGTACATGGTAATAGATGGCATCCATGAAAGTTACCGCGTAGATTTCTTCAAACGGCCTTTTCCTGCCATTCTTTCACAATGGTAAAGATCTTATCCGTGATCAAGCTAATGGTACTGTCAGATATTTCGATGTCATACAGTTCACGCATATGACTTTCAATATCGTTCGTGGTCAATCCTTTGGCATACTTGGAGATAATCTTTTCCTCCATGTTCTGAGTAACGGTATTCTGATATTTTTTGACGATCCGTGGTTCAAACTCACCTTTCCGAACCCTGGGGATATCAATCTCCATATCGCCAAAGCTGGTATGCATAGTCTTTTTGGAATGACCATTTCTGGAATTATCCGTTTCTTTGTTCCGATGATCATACTTGGAATATTCCAGATCTTCATCCATTTCCTGATCCAGATCGTTTTTCAGGATGATGGACATCATATCCCGCATAATGGAGTTGACATCGGTTCCATCTTTGACCCTTACATTGTTTTCTTTCAGATAGTTGCCCATCATTTCGCGAAGGCGGCTTTTTGTGGGGTATCCTTTTTTCTTGCCATAAAATAAACCTCCAAACTGATAAGTTTATCTTACATCAGTTTGAAGTTTCACACAAACTTTGGGATATTCCCTGATCAAATCATTTTGTTCTTCTACCTAAAAATAAAATATATTTTTCACTATGTGCTCTAAACCTGATCTTAAATTAGTGACATACATAGTCTGTATTTTACATATTACTTCTACATACAAGCACATTATTATTTGGTCTAATTTACCTTTATATAACATCAAATAAGAGAGTGTATCTCTTTTAACACACTATTAACTATTAACAACGTAGCCTTATCAATTCCAATTATTATAAATAAATATGAAATATAGATATTTCTGGAACAACCCCCAACCGACCAGAAACATGTGTAGTTCCGATTCCTGTATTTACGTATATTTTTGTCTTTGAATTTAATTCATACATTCCGCTGACATAATTTTTAGCGAGGTTCGTAGAAGAGATAGCCTTTTGATTAATAGCAGGAATAAAAGGGATATTAACTTGCCCGCCATGACTATGTCCGCTCAACACTAAATCATAAGGGTATTCTTGAAAAGAGTCTGCTGTATCTGGCTCATGTATTAACAAAATATTGTAATTCGAATCATATATCTTTGTAGAATCCGGCATATATACATTTCCCAGCATACTATCATCTAACCCTGTAAATAATATTTTTTTATCTGAATCAGTAGTCACATACCAATTTTCATTTTTCAGCACAGTAAATCCTGATTGCTGCATAATATTTTCATACTGTCTGGCAGCTCCACCACCGCAATCACGATTCCCCCATATTGCTATTTTATCATATGTTGCATTGATTTTTTGTAGTTCTTTTATGATATGTTCATCATCATGATACTTGGCATAATTGTCATACAAGTCCCCTGTAAATACAACAACATCTGGATTTTGTTTATTGATATAGTTTACAACCTTATCCAGGTTCTTATAATTAAAATCCGCTTTTATATGTGTGTCTGAGAATTGAACAACTTTAATAAAATCAGAAGTTTTTTCGTTTAAATATAATTGATTTGATGCAATACGATACGGTTCGATTTTAAAAGCATAAAACACACAACTTCCAATCAAAATAAGAAGTGTAAAGACTGTTCCCAAAAGAATTTTCAAAAATTTTATCATAAAGATCTATCCTTCCCATAAATTATCTTGCTCATTATAAAAGCTGCTTGTGACATTTATGTTACAAAAAATGTGGCATAAAGAAATATATAATCTTTAAACCACAATGTTTTTTAACTTACAATCTTCCAGTTACTTGCCTTACAAATTGTCAAATTATGCTGGACATCTGCGTGGTTTTGGTCTGATTAGTAACAAACTTTACAATTGCATTAACTATTACAGCCAACCATTGCATCTTAAATCTAAAGCTATAGCAAAGAATACTAATGTCTAAAATTACATCCAGGTAACCAACCCCAGATTCTTACATTTCATATGTATACTCACTCTACACTAATTCCATCATATGCCCATGTCTCTCCGTTATCCTTTGACTCAAAGCGAATTCCCTGGATTTCCCCAGCTCCTGTTAAAAGCTTTATAGTCAGGATATCCTCTTTCTTTTTCGGCATCTCACAGTATTTATAATTTTCTATGGTAAAGTTAAGTTCTTTTGCCAAAGGCGGCAGCTCTGTCACAGTCTCCAAAGGTAGCTGAAGCTCCGTAAAGGTTGTACCTCCATCCCTGGTGACATAAAGGCTGGAATAAGACTGGGAAGCCCCTGTCAGCCCTGCAAACCCGAAATTTTTATCAAAGAATTCCAGCCCCTCTGTTACCCCAAGATTTCCGCCAAAGGGATTCTGGTTTTCCATTTCCCATGTGTCACCTCCATCCGCAGTTTTTTCCAACTGGTAAAATCTGTTTCCCGCCGCCGCATCAGCCACCACCAGACGCCATCCTATCTTATCATCTAAAAAGAAATACATACTGCCGTCTTTCTGATCTACTGTCCAGCTTTCCACATCTTTTACCTCATCCATCTGTTCCTTATCTAACACTTCCTGGCTGATATATTCTGGTTCCATCATATAGCGAACAGGAGTGATATCTTTCACAGCTGGCATGTGAAGAGAAACCTCAAATCCCACAATTTCTCCACCATTGAAAAGTTGTGTAAAATTTTCACTTCCTTGATCAACACCATCTCCGTCTGCATCACCGGGAAGATAACGCAGCCCGTCCATCACTCCGAAAGACCGGCGCCCATAATATACAAGTTCATAAGTCTCATTTTCCAAAATTGAAGACCATATTTTCACCTGATTTTCGCTGTCTGCTTTCTCCAGTATCCGGAGCATTGGCTCAAAACGCATATCGTCATTATAATCGGCATTGGCTTCTCCGTTCACCCAAACAATAATCTTCTCATCTTTCTTTCTGTCATAAGTAATCAGATATGTCTTTTCTGTTCCTTTTTTATTTTTTCCGTAAAGAAAGGTATCTAAGGTCTGAACTTTCCCAGTCTCATTAAAGGACATCTTAAATCCATTTACCACATAAAGATTTTCCGGCATCTCAAGCTTTTCCTCTAAATCCGTCAGAATTCCTTCGATACCATCTTCAAAAAAGTTATCGTGGACAAAATCTACTTCCCTTTTCTTCCATAATTCATCAAGCTTCCATGACAGATGCCCGTTGTACGGAATTGCTGAATAAATGATACGCCCGCCAAAATAGATTGTACCAAGCAACGCAAGAAAAATCTCTATTCGTAAAAGAACTTTATTCTCGAGCTGAGATGTTTGCTGCATCTTTTTCCTTGCAATCATCCATAGTACAGAACTAATCAAAACTCCAAACAGACTAATCAGCAAAATCAGCAAATGCCTTCTCATCCCACCATACTGACATACATACCATGCCTGATATAAAAACAGCAGGTAAAAACAAAGACTGATTTTCCCACATAATTTATAAATATTCTTCATACACCCCTCGATTCTTTCATTTTTGTCTCTTCTGACATGATGTGTCAGTCATATTTTGGCAGCTTTATCATATCCCAAAGATAACATGTAACTGTAACCATTTGAGACATGTCCATCCATAAATCCAATAAATGGATTTATGAATTGGAAAAGAGATTCTTATTTGATCCACTAACATTTATTTCAATCTAGTAATTACTCTAAATTGATATTAATGTGATTTTTATTTTTTATAAATGTAATAAATTGCTCCTCTGTACCAAAACTAAATTCATCGCCATTAATTACAAGCCCTTTATTACCATATCCTAACCAACAAAGATTCTTTTTGATATTACAACAGGTTATATTCTTCCATTCAATAATGGTTCTATCATACGTTCTTATAATTTCCAGCTTATCGTCATAAAAGTTATAAGTTACTTTCTCTTTATACCTTTTATAAGAATAATTTGAATCTAATTTTAAAAATATTTTCTTAGTATAACTTATTGTCCAATAATATAAAAATATAAAAGTTATTGCAATAAGCGGAATACTATAGATCCATTTGTCTGATCCAATCAAAGTACAAACTATAATTCCAATAAATACTTCAATGATTATAAAGTGACGACTCAGATCAGCCAATTCCCTTTTTCCATTTTTATTTTCATATTTTAAATTTTGATAATAATATTCTATCACCGCTTCATCATACAATGTATGATTTTGTAAAATGACATCCACTTTAATTTCTTCCTTTCCATACTCTACTCCAATCTTCTCCAGCTAATGTGTTTAATTTAATAAATCTTTTAAAATCTTCTATATCTCCGATAACAAAATTTTCTTTTCTTATAAAAATAAGTTGATTAATAACGCGAATCCAGCAATACTCTTTTATGGTACCAATTTCCATAATTTCGATAAAAGACACTATTATTTTCCTACCGCTTTCCGGAACTAAAACATTAATCTCATCTTTTTTTATTGTCATAATTCTTTTTCCAGTTCCATACTGTTTTAAAACCGTTTCCATTTGTATATAAGTCGCTAGTCTCAGATAGATATTATTTACCAATATCACAGCACAAACAAATAATATCATCATAGTCATAATCATTTCTCTTTCAATTTTATTACATAGACAAAATGAAAATATAATCACTGCTCCACAAAAGAATAATAGTATCCTTCTGTACTTTCTATTTTGGGTTTGATAATATAGAAAAAAGAGTTCTTTGTTCCACTCATAATGTATTTGAAATAATATATCCATTATGTTTTTCTCCTCAACTTATGTACTAACTTATTCTATACCGAAATAATACTCAAAAATATTTTTTCCGCATTCTACTGCGTTCCCTGCCTCATACCCATTTACAATTCGAACTGCTACTGCTATTTCTGGATCATCAGCAGGTGCATATCCTATAAATAGACCATGATCCGGTCTATTCTTAACTTCTTCAGCTGTACCTGATTTTCCTGCAACTGATATTCGAAATCCATCAAATATGCCCGTGCTTTGAGCATATAATTCCATACCTGCATGGACTCCTTCCCAGCTTATTTTATCGATTTCAATCTGACTTTCCACTTTCGGTCTTGTTTCTACCCCGTCAATTTTGTCAATTAATGACAATTGGAAACTAGTACCTTCGTTTGCAAGTGTTGTTACATACCTTCCCAATTGGACTGTAGAAAAATTATTTGTTCCTTGTCCGATAGCTGATGGAATAGCATAATTATCAGTTATCTTAGGTTTACTTTCGGTTAACTCAATTCCACTTTTTTTATCTAAATCAAACATTTTCGCGTACTCTTGTATATAGTTTAGTGCCTGTTTATCCGAAAATTCATCATTGTCTATCATTCCTAATCGATATGACACTTCACATAAATAATCATTACATGAATTCTTCAATGCACTATCTACACCGTTAACAGCCCCATGCCCTGCATGGTTCCAGCATTTTAAAGGTGGATCTACTTTATCAAACACCCCATCGCATTCAACCATGGTTGACTCGTCTATTACACCTTCTTCTAGCCCCGCAATAATTGTAACAGGTTTAAATGTTGAGCCAGGTGCTGATAACTGTTGTGTTGCACGATTAAATAAGGGTAATGATGCATTATTATATATTTTATAATAATATTTGTTATCCATTTGGTTTGCTAAACGATTATTATCATATCCCGGATAAGATACACATGCTAGCACTTTTCCTGTTGCAGTATCTGTAACAACTGCTGATCCCGCGCATGGATCTAACGCTAAATCCGCTGGTGTAATTTCAAGTTTCTGTATTTTTTTAATTAACAAATCAAAAGTAGTAATTAACCCTCGATTCCAGTTTTCGTAATCCTCATCTTCAGGATTTAAAAATTGCTGTTCATATAATAGTCTAATGATATCATCTGGCAGTATCTCATCGTTGAGTACCAAGTATTTAAATATTAACTCATCAAACTGGCTATTTCCCTGTAATTCATTTACTATAAAAGAAACCAATGATTCATAAATTTCATCTTTGTTCAAGTATTTTTCTTCTGACGCAATTATATCTGAATTTATGTTTCCATCACCAATTTGGTCATACAAATACTCTTTCATTGATAATTCACCTTTTTCCCATTTTTCAACTAATTCTTCATTATTGTCCTCATTATTTATAATGTTCAAATTATCAATGATAAAACTCTGGTATTCTTGATTTTCAATTCCCAATTCCTTATATTTTGTTGACAATTCTCTTAAATCTTTTTCAATACCTTGAACCACTTCACTTTTCTTTTTCAGAAAAATTTGAAAAAACTTTTTTTCTAATTCCGAAGCATCCTCTCCTCGTAATTGTTCTAAATCAATAACGCCATTATTGAAAAGTGCAATATACACATCATATATTGGAATTTTTATTTCAGTAGTATCATCTATCCCTTTTTGATCAAAAGTTTTTGTATTAATCAAATGTTGCACTAATATATCGGCAATCTTCTTTTCTAATGCTTCATATGTTTTTTTCTGTAATTCAACATCTATGCTTAAATATACGTCTTTTCCTGCTCTCGGTTGCTGTATTACTCCTAGATCTTGTGTAGTTCTCCCTGTATTATCTACATATACTTCTTTTTTCCCGTCTCTTCCTTGAAGAACCTGATCTAAATATTGCTCCATTCCAGATTTACCCACTATGGAATTAATGGTTAATTTACTATCATTCCTTTCTTTTAACTCCTCGGATGATATAGTGCCTGTGTACCCTAATATAGAAGAACATGCTTCTCCTCCTTCATACACCCGTATTGTATCCTGCTTAATATCAACTCCTGAAATATCATATTGATTTTCCATAATGGCAGCAACCGTTTCATCTGATACATCTTTTGCCACTGTTACTGAAAGATATTTTTGATACGCATGTAATGATAATTCATAGCGTATATTTAAAATATCAAGTAGATCACTTTTTTCAAACTCTTGCGGTAACCCATAATCTTTTTTTTCTTTATCTGTATACTGCTTCTCTCCTTGCGAAAAAACACAAAACTTATCTGATAAATAAGAGACTATTTCATCTGCTGTAGAATTTCGTTCCTTAGCTTCCATATCGTCGATGTTCGCTTTTCCATATACATCTGCTTTAAATCTTTGAAGCCAAAAATCATCTACAGAAAATTGGTAATTACCATTTGGATCTATTATAATTTTTAGACTAGTTTCTATGCTATCTCCTTTACTTTTTATAATACGAATCATCTGATAAATTTTTGAATTCAAATTCAACTGTCGCTCTCGATCTGAATTATAAGTTTCTTGATCTTCGAATGTAACCGAATTAGCCAACTTATTTGTAGCAAGTGGCTTTCCATTGCGATCATAAAT
>ENA-OWOC01000330-OWOC01000330.1-gut-metagenome-genome-assembly--contig:-NODE-330-length-13312-cov-17.287344_pt1 | contig 13312 bp, 14 predicted proteins | sample MGYA00248245_ERZ651791 | MGnify/ENA primary metagenome ERZ651791 (study PRJEB26908, sample SAMEA4031703) | gut metagenome | biome: gut; feature: normal infant; material: stool | place: China | collected...
GTGGAAGTCCGCCATCCACAGTTTTTCGCCAAAGGGGAAGAGGAACAAACGCTTAATCGCGGTTTACATCAGCGCGGCGTTAATCGGGTGATTTTCATCAGACACGTTTAAATACACCACCTAAAGCGATACAATCGCGCTATTAGTTTTTATGGTGGTAAAGAATGAAACGTGTAATCAGCTACATCAGATTCAGTTCTGAGCGACAAGCCAAAGGCGACTCACTACGCAGACAGTCTAAGATGGTTAATGACTGGCTTAAGGCTCATCCTGAGTACTACCTTGACCAAGATTTATCTTTTCGTGATTTAGGTGTGAGTGGATTCACTGGTAAGCACTTGAAAGGTGGCTTAGGTGACTTTTTAACCGCTATCGAGAAAGGGCTTGTTAAAGCTGGTGATACGCTCTTGATAGAATCTCTTGACCGTCTCTCACGTCAGGATATTGATATTGCTTCTGAGCTATTACGTCGTATCTTAAGGGCTGGTGTCGATATAGTCACACTGAGCGATGGTGAACATTACACACGAGAAAGTTTAAAAGACCCGTTAGCTCTGATTAAGTCCATCTTGATTATGCAAAGAGCACATGAAGAGAGTCTGCGTAAGGCTGAGCGTATACAAGCTGCATGGGATGCAAAGAAAGAAGCTGCTAAAGCTGGTATCAAGATTTCTAAGCGTTGTCCTGCATGGCTTAAGCTTAATGATGACCGTAAGACCTTCTCTGTGATACCTGAGAAGGTAGAAACTGTGAGGAGATGCTTTCAATTACGGTTAGAGGGTAAGTCTATTTGGGAGATTGTCAGGACTCTTAATGATGAAGGTCACCAGACACTTAACCAGTACAAAGCAGGTAAGTTTGGTCAAACCTCAGTGCAAGACCTTCTGAAAAATCGCTCTGTAATTGGTTACTTCACACCTAAAGGCTGTGAGGAGATAGCTGGTTATTTCCCCCCTATCATCCCTGAGACTGATTTCTACAAAGTCCAGCAACTATCATATTCTCGTTACGGTAGAAAACCTGCTTCAGATAAACCATTGAGTGTGAATCTCTTTAAAGGTGTTATCCGTTGTTCTGAATGTGGTCATGCTTTGATTATCACAGGCTTTAGCGATACAAGAAACGGGATTTATCGTTGTCCTCTTCGTAATGAAAACCGTTGTAGTGCTAAAGGACTTTCACGTAAGCAAACCGATGGTACATTGCTTGCCCTGCTATCCCGTATAGACCGATTTGATAGCGATATGACGAATACCATAGACACACTGAAGCTACACCGTGAACACATCTCAAGCAATATTGAAAAGCTGGTACAGCTATCACTTGAAATTGAAGACTTGTCCGCTATTACCAGCAAACTAAAACAGTTAAAAGGTGAGCTATCACAGGTTAATGCGGATATCGAGAAGGAGACACAACGCCTTAAATCTATTGATGTTGGTTGTTTGTCTGATTGTGACTTGACTACAAAGGCGGGAAGGATTGAAGCACAACTGATAATCAAAAGTGCTGTTAAAGAGGTCATTTTAAATACTGCTAAACGTCGCTGTAAAGTGACTTTTCACAACGGTAAGGTAATTGACTTACCTATAACAGAAGACCCCTCAGAGAATGTTACAGAGGCTATACAGTCGCTTTCTGAAGTCACTGAGAGGGGTTTAATAGATGTTGATGAGGTTATCATATAGTTGAGCTTCTATCGTCAGTAGCGCTTGTTAGGATTAACAGACAGCCTCTTCAAAACATTACCTGCACCAGCATTATTAAGCACTTTCGAAGCTTGCCCATTAGCGGCATCTGAGAAGGTGCTTTTTCCATTCTCAACTCTGACACTTTTACTACAATTGATACGGGCTTGAAGTTGCTCATTAGAAAGTTCACTCGCAGAGCGATTATATAGCTCCTGACACATCAACATACCATTACCTAAACTTGTCGTAGTGTTCCCAGTGTTCTTTTTACTGGTAGCACCACCATCATTCGTGGTAGCGGTCTTGCCAGTAGCAGATGAAATATCAGTTTGCCCTACGATTGAACGAAATTCTACACCTTGGAAGGTCATCTGAATACGAAGACCATTAGCAATGGTATGCTCTTTACTCGCTTTAAACTGAGTAATGATACTATCAGTGATAGATATTCCATCTTTACAAACAATAGTGATGATTTGCTTCTGGTCTCGCCATTGTTCAACCGTAGAAATAAAGGTTTCTACAAGTTGCCCCTGTCTGGTTAATAGAACTGAACCCGTCGAATCAACCACTACAACACCGCTGATAGAGATGGTCTTAGGTGCTCTCTGAACATTATCAGTGATAGTTTGCCCCGATTGCATAGCCTGAGTTGTCACCATCATCGGTGAGTCATAGTCCATCTGTTCAGTAGCTGTTAAGGCAAGAAAAGATTCTACATTATCTCTAAGGTGAAAATAGATACCATCTTTACCTGAGTATCTAATTTGCTTTGTGTCAAACATTGTTGTTATTCCTATTCTGTTAAGCGTGAGCTACGTGAAATCTAATTTTTGATGTTGGTATCTGTTCAGAAGAAATCACGTAGCATTCGACTATTCATAGTTGAATCGTCATACTAGATAAAGATTAATAGATTGCCATGCGTGGCAATAAATATTAGTAGTTCTAACATTGTTTATTCCTCTGGGTAAGCTGAGCTAATCAAGGTATCTTCCTGCATACGATTAATATGCGATGTGGTTCTTTCATCAATAACCTTTCCATCAAGTACCGTCTGAGTTGTGATATTGATTGTCTGAGGCTGAATATTTACTGACGGCTTGATAACCTTTAAATCTTGTGTGAATGTTTCCACTCGACCTTTCAGACTATTTAATGCTTCAGGTGAAAGCTGTGGAACATCTTTTGATTTGCCCTGAACCATAGCCCATAAAACAGCGGCTAAAGAGTTCATGTCACCAGACAATGCTTGGTCTGTAGGTTCCACCTTTGACCTTACAACTTTGTCAATTGGATTATCTGACTTACTCATCTGACGTTCATAGAACGGTTTAACAATGGAGTTAATCACATCAGTTGCCATACCGACAATCATTACTTTGGTAATTGCATCAGCTACAGATAATTTTCCTTTACCACCTTCAACACTACCGGAACGTGAATTAATTCTTCCCGCTGCTGTATTTGCTACATTTCCAAGCATGGAAATAGCCCTAATTAAGTTCCAGATACCACCTACAGCACCAATACCAGACCTTACAGCGACAATACCAGCAAGTCCCTTTAATGCACTTAACAGGCCATTTGCGATACCATCAGCTACAGCTTTTTGAGTGTCATTTAATTCTCTGTAAGCAAGGGTCACTCTGTCAAAGAATCCCTGCACTCGGTAGCTAATCGTGGTTAAATCATCAATACCGTTTGACATGCTTTTCATCAGGTCGCCAAAATGTTCACCAAGATTTTTAGATTGACCACCTAGTGAATTAAGTAAATTAGTCAGTGACCTTGTAAAGTCTGTTAACCCTTCCTGTGAACCGTCGAACATTAAGGCCAGATTATTATTCCATGAATTACTTAAGCGGCCTAACTGCGTCTGAGTAGAGTTAATAATCTTTTCCCATCCACCAGCTTTATCAATCATCCTTCCCATTTCAGCGGATACTTTAGGAAGAACATCTTTAGAAAGAACCTTACCGTCTTTCATGGCCTTGTCTAATTCTTCCGTAGTCATCCCAAGACTTCTGGCAAATAACTGAAAAGCACCTGCCATACGGTCACCTAGCTGACCACGTAATTCTTCAGCTTGAATCTTTCCTTTAGATGCCATCTGCTCGAAAGCTTTTAGAATCCCGTTAATTTCATCGGTGCTTAGTCCCATTAATCTGGATGTACCAATCACATTAGAAAATAAGGATTCTTTCTGGTCTGCATTCATATCACCAGCACCAGCGGAAAACTTAGCAAAACTGCTTAATGTTTCAATCTGGTCAACACCAGTATTATTAGCAAGATTCTTAACAAATTCTGTAGCTCGTTTAGCACCTTCATCACCTAAAACGAATTGTGCCGCTCGTTGTGATGCTTCTTTTTTCAGACCAATCTCCATAATCCGCCTGTAAGCTTCTAAGGCTGTCTGGAAAGTATAAATAGCCGTCCCTGCTTTGATTGCACTTGTAGCTAATACATCCAGACCATTCGAAGCGTTTTCACTGTAATTATTTTTGCTGGCGGTCTTGTTAAACTTAGAAAGTGTTTCACGAAGAGACTGATTTAATTTTGCTAACTCACGATTAAAAGCTTCGTTTCCAAGTGTCTTGGATTTACCGCTTAAGCTGTAATATTGGCTCTTAAAATACTTCTCAAGCATAGGATTAAAGTCACGAAGCTTGCTCATATTCACGCTATGCGCTGCTGTAATTGCTCTGCTTCCGCTAATTCGTGGCTGTCTCGGTTGTCTAAGTGGCTTTAAAGTATCCTCAATTTCCGTTTTAATCTTAAACACTTTAGTGTTTTTAAGACGCTGCTCAATCTTGGAAACAGTTTTATCGACATTCCTTTCCATGACCTTGAGAGAATCATTTAAAGGCGTAGGATTAACTTTAAAAGCTTTATTTAGTCGTTTTTCAATTCTTGATGCGATTTGCATCGTTTGTTTCTCGGCTTTTTCTAAGCCTTTCAAAACTTTCTGAGAGTTAAAACTTAACTCAATCAGAAAATCATCAACTTTAAACTGTGCCATTCATATTTTTCACCTCTTTAAGCGTGTTGTACGTAAATTCTATTTTTCAGTGTGGATATTAGCTTTACAGATTTCACGTAGTGCACATACAAAAAAGGAGAGATTGTCCAGACAATAATCTAGATAATCTCTCCCGTACTTTACCCAACCAATTCTATTAGAAGCTAATCTCAAATTAATGGTAAACGTAAGAATACATCCCATCATCACCTAAAATCTGTGCGTCACATGGTAATTTATCTAAGCACCATGAAGGAATCTTACGTACCTTTGGTTTGTGTGAGGTGATAACTCGACGTTGATTTCCAATTCGTAGCTTTGGTTTGGTTTGTAACTTTAAGTTTTCACAAGCAGACTTAATAGTTTCATAACGCTGTTGCAAATCAATCATTCACCACCTCTTCTCAATTCATAGTTAAAGTGCCTTTGCATATTTCTGAGAAATCTTCACTAACTGCTCAATATCACCCTGCATAGCAACCTTCTTCTGCGACTCATATTCACTAACAAGTTCTTTCATGCTATCAAGTTCTTTTTTAAGCTTTTGCTTTAACTTATCCAGTTTATCGGAGTAATGCTTAGTCAGATTAGCTTCAGCTAACTGAAGAATCTCTTCATCTGTTTTAGCACTCATCAGAATAAATTGACCAGAACCCCTTAATGCTTGTCTGACATCAATTAACCGGAACCCTTCAGGGATACTTTGAAGAACTTTTGGAACGTCTTCAATCGCTGTCCCAAAACCATCATTAAAGTTTCCTTCATAATAGATGAACGGGTTTGACTTAATCTCGTAAGCAATATCATATTCTGAAGGTTTCGAGGTTTCTTCGAAGTTCTTAACAGCATCGTAAGCGACATCAAGCTCAAGTCTTTGTGCTTTTAACTGTGGGTAATATTTCTTTTCAAGCTCAAGTAATGCTTCACTCTTGCAGATATCGGGCATTTCTTGAGGTTCAGGAGCCACAAAGGAAATTACCTTTGGTGCCATCTTTAACTCTTGCTCAAGTGCAATTCTTTCATCGTGTTCTTTGCGCTGAATAATATGTAGTGGATGCTCAGTCTGTGGTGACCAGTCCCCGAAGCTATCAATCTTTTTACCGTTAATGTAAATATCGTTTGTCATTATTATTTCCTCTAAGTGTGGTTATTTCTTAATAGAGCACCTTCAACGCCAATACACTTAGAAGATGACTTAACGATTTATTAAAGATGCTCTATTAAGAAAAGCCCTAAACATAATCTGTGAAGGGCTTTGAAGGTTTGCTTATAACGTTAACGAAGTTTCAGGAAAAACTTTCTTTAAAAGCTCTGTTTAAAAACTCTTAAAGAAAGCCCTAACTCATGATTAGGGCAAAGCTGTAAAGGATTCAATGAATGAATGATTAAGCACTTTTTGAGATAGCCTCTCAGACTAAACTGAAAGGCCATGACGAAAAGCATTGCACCTTTCCAACTCAGAATATAGTTATCATCGATGTAGAGATGATTAATAGTTTAATTCAGGAAGAGTTGCTCTTCCCTATTACCATCATCTCATGTTTAAGGTTATTTGTCAACAGCTTTTAACAGGTTGATAACAATCTATACTTTAATAGACGCACCTGCAATCATACCAATCAATACAAAACAGATAATCACCAATTCCATTAATGCACCACCTTCGAATCCGTCACCAGAATATTGTCAGCGTACAAAATTGCTATAGCCGCCTTGAGATATTTTTCAGGGCTAACACTGTATTTGTTCGTTTCTTCGATAATAAGTCGCTTCATGTTTGAGTCGGTAACAGGAAGTATAAAACGCGGTTCACCAGTTTCTATTTCCTGAATAAAATCTTCAATTGCTTCTGAGTTCTCAGCCATTAACTTTAGTAATTTATCAAAGTCAATTGATACACAGGAATCAACGAAGCTTTGCACCATCATAGCGGTGTCGTTATCAACAAAAATTTGTAGCGGGAAATTATTCATTTTTAAATTCCTCTAAAACACATCTTAAATCTGCCAAAATAGCCATTCTGAGGCCAGTAACCATGCAGGTTACAGAGGGAGTGAGACACCTTAGTAATAGGGTGGCTCATCTTTGAGTCTCACTCATTCTCACAGGCTTACACAGACGCTTTAATCTTGTAGTATTGACTGCGTGATAAACCGTATTTCTCAGAAATATAACTTTGTGATTGTCCTTTGGTGATTGCATCAATGATTAAATCTTTATCGTATCTGTTGCCATTGGCTTTGTGTTTGTCACCATTTTTAATAGAGTTGAAATTCTCAATTAATTTAATGGCGTCTTTAAGGTCGTCTTCGTAATCATAATCAAAACCCCTGATAAACTCGAAATCACCATTATCTTTTTGTGCTTCAGTCCAGATATCAAATCTTGAGGCTAATTGCTGGTGGGTAAACTTGGGTTTATTGGTTTGTGTTACGTCTTTCCAGACTTTACCGTCAAATCTTACCAAATGGTCACGATGTTTATAAAAGTCATACATTAAACCTCCATCGCTAATTTGTGAATTTTGATACTTAGTAATCTTGCTAAATCCAGTCCAAAAGCATTTAAGGATTTCAGACTATCAAGGTCATCTTGCTTAATCCTGATATGGTGTCTTGCAGCCTCTAAGCGACTATTAAGCAAATCCTGTTCGTTAATATCACGGTTAATTGCAAGCTTCATCACTGCTGAGTGTGGCAGACCTGTAATGTTTTTGATTCGGTTAAGTTCTTCAAAGGCTGTCTTTGTAACTCTGGTTAATGTGTGTTTATTTTCCATTTTAAAATTCCTCTGCTTGTGCGTATACGTCAAATTCAAAGTCTGGTTCACTGGTTGTAAGGCTGATATTTCCGACTTCCGCATGATGATTGATTGCCTCAATAACTTTCATGCAAATGGTGGTTAAGTTAGCGCAATATTTATCACTTGGTAATTCATAGCTAAGCCTGGTTGCTTGACGCTGAAGATAATTTGTTACTGTGCTTGAGCTAATATCATCAAGACTTCGTAGTAAATAGAAAACTTTCCGGTGATAATTATCCCTTCCAAGACTGCGACAAGTACCGATAATTATATCTTCAATTTTTGATGGTAATTGTTCATAGCTGTCAAAACTCATCAAGAAAGTTTTTAAAGTATTTTCTTTTTCTTTACGCGTTGGCATATATCTGTCTCGTGGCGTAATGCTACGAATGACCGCTTCAATGTTCTTACGTTCGGATTTGCTAAAGGTTGGGACTTCGTAGCTGGTGGGATTGTTTGTGTAAGCGTAGGAGTTGTGCTTGTTGCGTTGTCTCGATGCCTGAAGCATCGCTCTAAATTCTGCATCTCTCATTCATAAGCTAGTCCTTATAATTGTTAATCCTCTGTTAACCTATATACAATACTAGCATTTTCAAAGACTAATGTCAAGCATTTTTAACAATTACGTAACATCTGTGGTATAATGGTTCTATGAGAGAGGGAAAAATAGAAAAGGCGTGGCTATGAGGTTTATTCGATAAACCGAATCAACTATGTATTTGGTCACATGGTTATTGCATTGCACACAGACTTCTTCAATCGCTCTGTAACGAGTTAAACGGCCTCTTCAGGTTAACTTATAAGGTCAGGTACTTTTTGTGTCAGAATGCGATTGAGGGCGTCTTACAAGGAAATTTAATGGTAAATCTCCCTCCTGAGCTGGGGTCACCTGATGTATGGGCTGGTGGAGGTATTGGACTTATTGCAGGTCTGCTACTTCGTTACGTCCTTGTCAGAGTGCTTGTTGTCTTTAAACTGTTCGGTCGTACATGGACGCTTGACCTTAAGGATAATGACCACACAGACCCCCGTTAAACTCCCTTCAAAACCCCCTGTACGAGATGGTATAGGGGCATCTTTAGCATTTTGTGCTATCCATTAAAAAATAGCTTGACAGAGCCGGAAAGCTGTATCTATCAAGTATTCACCCCTCTAACAGTAATTTCTGAAAGTTCTTATTTTTCAATGAGTTGTAATCACCCAATATATAAGACTGTCCAGTACCTTCACAGATAACTTCAAGCCTTCTTAGCTATCCACTAAGCGGGAGAAGAGCGACACCCAAGAAAGGGAAGCTCCCTTCTTAACCGACCTTCTTAACCAGCCCTTTACGTTATTCGTTCACAGTGTTGATAAGTGGTTTTGCCCTCTGTTTCTGTTATCATCGGGCTTACCTTATCAGGGCTTTGAAATGTCCCTGTAACTTCCCTCTTAACGGGAGAGAAAGAACATAGTGACCCCAAGCGAAGCGCCCCTCTAAAAAGATTTTTTAGCTATTTTGCTTAAAACCATATCAAACGATACATTTTATTGATTTAGGTCAAAGACAAAGGCATTGACAAAATGGTAAGATTGTTCACATGACCTTACTTAACAGACTCTTAAGAGACTTCGAAACAGCCTGTTTAACAGGTCACTACCTCTGGTCTTATCGTTCCCTTCTTTCTAGGTAGTTATCTGTTAAGAGTTTTTCAGTTTTTATTCTTAAGATAATTGTTAAGATGATACTCTCCCTTCGGGTTATATCGTATCTCTTCTCCCGTTAAATATCCCTTCACAGTCAGACTAAATAACACCTGTGTAGTTCTTGGTAGAATCTTTCAAGGTAACTTAACTCTGAGTTTATGAAGTTGACCTATGAGATAGACTCTACCGAATCTGTTAGTCAATTGTTGCTTAGGTGCTGCTAAGGCTTACTTAGTGGAAAGAGAGGGGATATGTGACCATAGGAACCCCTCCTGTTAAAAGTTTCTTGACGTTACTATCTAGATATGTATAATGGCTTACTGTGCTAGGTTTACTTCCAAAGCAACCAAGCACACTCTCTATGGCAGTGTCCGGCGAGGTAAGGTCGTGTAGGGTGCGGTTCGGTGGGGTAAGGTTTGGTGCGGTATGGGTGGATGGTAGTAGCCACATTAAAAATCTACCTGATGAGGGCTCCTTCACCGGGGTCCTTTTTTGTTTGTATAAAATCTGTACAGTAACTTTTCAGAGTCTGAAAATTTTTATAAAAATCATAGTAGCCCCTCTACATTCCCCTTCACCGATAATCTTCAAAATATCTACACTCAATTGATGGCTGTTAAGTACCCCAGATTCACGATATAGCCCCCCCTTTTGCAAAAGGAAATAAAATATCTATAACCAGCCATTGACTTTCTTCATAGCATCTGTTAATCCCACCCCAAGAAACCTACATCACACTTCACAGCATCTATCAAGAAGATTTCACCTATCAATAGCTGTAACATTTTATAGTTCTGTGAAGTCCTATCCAGTTTTCTCTGTAACAGCCACAAACTTCTGTGACCTTATATGTCAATGACTTAGAAGACATGCTCTCAAGGTGCTGTATAGCCTCTTATCAGCCAATACACAAAACCCTTATAAATCAGTACTGATACGTATACAGTGCGTTTTTAACATAATAGCTGTTTTACGCACTAAGAAGCATCTACGTAGATTCTGTATAGAGATTAAGATGTCTCTAAGTGATTTTTTAAGAGGAGATACGAAGGAACTATAACCATCACTTCATAACTTTCACGTAGGTAGCTATTAAGTAGGTTGATAGTCACTTTGAGGGAATATTGATAGTGACCAACTGCATAGACACCGTTATATAGCCCTGTATATAGCACTATATGTAGTGTCTGGAGAGGAACGACTAACACGATACAGTTTACCCTGAAAAGAGACTTCACAGATTCTTTATATATTTCAATAAGTTAGACCAAAAAGAGACTGTGTCGATACTGTATAGAATCTGTGTAGGATTGCATAGATACTTGGAAAAATACCGTTAAATTGCATAGGTACTAACCTGTTTATGTCCTGTTATTTACAGGCATAGCATTATTGGTTAATTAATTCATTCGACTCTATATTATTACCTTTTTCTTTTTCCTTTTTAATTTTAGACTCAACCATATCTAACATTTTTAATGCCTGTGTTGAAGTTAGCTCTTTCTTTTGTCGTAGCGCGTTACGTATGGTAGAAGCTTCAATATCAGAAACTGTTAAAAGTTCTTCTACCCTACTCTTCAATTGCTGTAATGAACGGCTATTATCAACTTTAAAGAAATCATTCATTACATCAAGTGAGGCAACAATCAAATCCTGTAGTCTCTCTTTTTCTTTTGCTATATTTTCAATAGTTTGTTTTTCAATAGATACTGACTCTTTTAAGTTGCTAATCTCTTTAAGCATCTGTTTCCTTGCTGTCTCAAGGTCTTCTGTGACCAACTCTTCACGCTTACCACGCTCTACTTCCGCTTTAATATCAGCATCAATTTTAGCATTTTCTTTCTCTTCTTCTCTGGCAACCCGAACCTTTAACCCCGTTAACCTGATTGAATTAAGGTATTCCTTTTCTTTTGAAAGATAAATATTTTCACTGTGTTTATCTGTAGCCCATTTTTGAGCAAGAGAAAGTAACCATTGAGCATAAGGAGTAATAACAGCTAGCACACTTCCAAAAAAGACAGGTGCTAACAGATAATGTACATAAAAATATTCCTGAGACAGAATATAATCTATTCGAAACTTAACAGGAGCATCACTCATAAAGAGCATTGCCAAGTTAGGCCAATTGAACCATACCCATGCAAGAATGATATATCCCCATAATGGGCTTTTAATCCTATCGTTTATTGCTTGCATAGTAGAATCTAACCATCCATCACTCATAGCTAACCCTCGGAAATCTTATCTTTCTGTCTATCATAACCACAAGCATCACCTTTAGGAACCATCTGAAACGGGAGGTGTATTTAGACCTTGCTAATCTTAGACAGCCGCCCGGTTCATGCAGCACGTCCACACAGTGAAGCTATTCGCGACGCTCAACGAAAAAAACCTAAAGTTCCGGTACATGCTGTACTGACGGCGACAAATCCGCTGATTCGTTTTATCGGTAGTGATGATATGACGCAAAACCGGGAATTATTTCAGGTCTGGTTACAGAAATTAGCGCAGTGGCATCAGACCACTACGCCTTATCTTTTTTTACATACGCCAGATATTGCCCAGGCCCCGGAACTGGTACATACCCTGTGGGAAGACTTACGTAAAACGCTTCCAGAGATCGGAGCAGTTCCGGCTATTCCACAGCAATCTTCTCTTTTCTGAATTTGCCACCTATCATAGACAGGTGCCATCGGCCATTTTAAAGGGAGTTTGTATGGTAAGCGCGCTGTATGCCGTTTTAAGTGCGTTGTTATTAATGAAGTTCTCTTTTGATGTCGTTCGCCTGCGAATGCAGTACCGCGTTGCCTATGGTGACGGTGGTTTTAGCGAACTGCAAAGCGCTATTCGCATTCATGGTAACGCGGTGGAATATATTCCCATCGCGATTGTGCTGATGCTGTTTATGGAAATGAATGGCGCAGAAACCTGGATGGTGCATATTTGCGGCATCGTTTTGCTTGCTGGTCGTCTGATGCATTATTACGGTTTTCATCACCGTCTGTTCCGCTGGCGACGTTCTGGCATGAGCGCCACCTGGTGTGCACTGTTGCTGATGGTGCTGGCGAATCTTTGGTATATGCCCTGGGAGTTGGTTTTCTCCCTGCGTTAGCGCACAATACGCCACTTTCTTTTTCCCGGATTTTTACGTTATGTCTCACCGCGACACGCTATTTTCTGCCCCTATCGCCAGACTGGGCGACTGGACCTTTGATGAACGGGTAGCTGAAGTCTTCCCGGATATGATCCAGCGTTCAGTTCCCGGCTATTCCAATATTATTTCCATGATTGGTATGTTAGCCGAGCGCTTCGTTCAACCTGGTACGCAGGTTTACGATCTGGGTTGTTCTCTGGGCGCGGCGACGCTCTCGGTGCGTCGCAACATTCATCATGATAATTGCAAAATTATTGCCATCGACAACTCCCCGGCGATGATTGAACGCTGCCGTCGTCATATTGACGCCTATAAAGCCCCTACGCCAGTAGACGTCATTGAAGGTGATATTCGCGATATCGCCATTGAAAACGCATCGATGGTGGTGCTGAATTTTACCCTGCAATTCCTGGAACCTTCCGAGCGCCAGGCGTTACTGGATAAAATTTATCAAGGGCTGAACCCGGGCGGTGCGCTGGTGCTTTCGGAAAAATTCAGTTTCGAAGATGCCAAAGTTGGTGAACTGTTGTTCAACATGCACCACGACTTTAAACGTGCCAACGGTTACAGCGAACTGGAGATCAGCCAGAAACGCAGCATGCTGGAAAACGTGATGCTGACCGATTCCGTGGAAACCCATAAAGCACGCCTGCATAAAGCCGGTTTTGAGCATAGCGAGCTGTGGTTCCAGTGCTTTAACTTTGGTTCACTGGTGGCATTAAAAGCAGAGGACGCTGCATGATCGACTTTGGTAACTTTTATTCTCTGATTGCCAAAAATCATCTTTCACACTGGCTCGAAACGCTGCCCGCGCAGATTGCTAACTGGCAGCGCGAGCAGCAGCACGGGCTGTTTAAGCAGTGGTCCAACGCGGTGGAATTTCTGCCTGAAATTAAACCGTATCGTCTGGATTTATTGCATAGCGTAACCGCCGAAAGCGAAGAGCCACTGAGC
>ENA-OWOC01000331-OWOC01000331.1-gut-metagenome-genome-assembly--contig:-NODE-331-length-13288-cov-5.568466_pt1 | contig 13288 bp, 14 predicted proteins | sample MGYA00248245_ERZ651791 | MGnify/ENA primary metagenome ERZ651791 (study PRJEB26908, sample SAMEA4031703) | gut metagenome | biome: gut; feature: normal infant; material: stool | place: China | collected 2015...
CGCGAGTGGCTCAGGGGTGGAGCACCACCTTGCCAAGGTGGGGGCCGCGGGTTCGAATCCCGTCTCGCGCTCTTTTTTATTTGCGGAGAATCTTGTAAAATCAAGGCTCTCCGCTTTCTTTTTGCTAAAACGCCTGGTAACACTTGGTAACGTCTCTTAAACCCCTATGGCCTTGTCTATTTTAGCCAACAATTCTGTCTCCGTGTCCGTGTCATAGCAGTAATTCCGTAGAAATACCTCCGGGCTGTTGCCTAAATAATCCGAACCCTGTTTTGGGCTTAATCCGCCCTTATGCAGATTGGAGCCGCAGGTCTTTCGCAGCTTATGGGAGGACTTAGTGGCTATTCCCTGCGCTTTGGCGTATTTCTCCAGGATGTAGTTTCCCTGGCGCTCGCGCAGCCGCTCCCCGTCCCTGGTAAATATCCACTCGCTGTCTGCCGGGCTCCCCAGCCGGATTCGCCGCAGACAATTCACCGCTTTTCCCGGCAGCAGAATCACCCGGTCATAGTGAGTCTTGGTATGCTCCACCACATGGACCTTACGAGTGGTCCGGTCTAAAAACTCCTCCCGCCGGATGGCAAGGTGCCGCTCGTCCAGCCAGTCCTCCCACCGGAGGGCCACCGTTTCCCCAATTCTTGTCCCAATGGCTAAGGACAGGACCGGAAGAAGATAAGCGGTATCATCGGTTTCCGCATACTTTGCCTCGCACCAGCTTTCAAGATCCATGGCCTCTTGGCTGTTATAGATTTGGGTTTCCTTGGTCTTTTTAGGCGGGATGTTGAACAGTCCCTTAGGGTACTGCATGTTGGTAAGGGGATTGGTTGGCAGATACTCGTTGTCAACCGCCCAGTTATACATGCCGTTCAGAATGGACTTTGCGTTGTTCCACTCTTTCCGGGTAAGCGCCGGACCACTGGGATTCGCTTTGCGTCCCCGGCTCCGGTCCCGTGTGGTTTCCCCTCGGATGACCGCACAGCAGTATTCCTTTAGGGCGGGCCGTTTAAGCGCCCGGAATTTCTCCTTGAAAAAGGCCGTCCCCTCAAAATACCGCCGGTAATGCTGCTCGTCCCGCTGCACCGTATTGGGATTGCCGACGGTTTTTCGCCGGTATGCAATCCAGTGCTGGTAGAGATCGTCCAGTGTCCAGTTGTCAAGGTTCTCTGCGCCGTACCACTGCGCCAGCCGGATATATATTTCCTCCTGGGTTCGGGCCGTAATCAACCGGCGTTTGTCCTTTTTGGGGGAGGCCGGGTCATTGACCTTTGTAGCCCATCCATTGCGGTAAGGGCTGATGGCGTAGGGATGAACGGTCTTAATAGTTTTAATAATGCTCTCTTGCATGATATATGTACACAGTGCCGTGTTATCTGCGATTGTAGCATAGGGCAGGCGTAAAAGCAAGGATATTGTGGCGCATATATCTAATAAGGCGTCCTGTAGGTCAAAATTCCGGGGCGGTGTGTGGTCGGCAGCGGGTATACTGCGGCTTGATGTGGGTGGATACATGGCAAAATCTCCTGTCAAAAAGTGATTCGCCTAAAGTATGGTTAAAAAAATTCGAACAACTTTTTCGCGGATAAAGGATTTTGCACTTTTTCAAAAATAATATCAGAAAATAAACATTTTATTCTTATTCATACAAAAAATAACCCCTTTTATCAGTCTAATCATAAAACCATGTCTTATGGCCGACGGTTACGGCTCAAATCCCATTAAAATAGGATAACGATACCCCTATCGTGATAGATGCTTTTTAGGCGCTGGGACTTCCCAAGCGCCTTTTTAGGTTCTAAATTCCTGCGATTTCCTTCCTAATTATAAAAAATTGTTGTAAGCCAATCCTGATTCTGCCAATCGGATTACCATAATTCACTACGTAACATGAACAACATGGTCACTGAAAGGAGCCAAGATATGGACAAGACGAAAAACATCCCCTTAACAGTCTCCCTGGCGGATGTGGAGGAACGGGAAGCCGAATGGTTGATTCCAGGATATATCCCCAAGGGGCAGATCAACATTATCGCAGGTGATGGAGGGGCAGGGAAAACCACCGTGTGGTGCGACATCGCGGCGGCGGTAAGCCGGGGCGATACGGCCTTTTTTGGCGAGTCGTTAGGAGGTTTTGCCGCCGGTAAGCCGCATCAAGTGCTGGTCCTTAGCGCAGAAGACAGTCTGGAATACACCTTACGAGCCAAGCTTCGCAAGGCAGGGGCTAAGCTGGAAAATATCCATTCTGTTCGTATGAAGGACGAACGCTTCGGGAAATTAAAATTCGACTCCCCGTTGTTGCGGCAGCTGGTGGAGCAGCTGCGCCCCGCATTGATTGTATTTGACCCTTTGCAGGCCTATATCCCACCCACCGTCCAAATGGGGCAGCGCAATGCCATGCGCAGCTGTCTAAGCCCGCTTATTGCCTTGGGAGAGCGCTACGGAACGACATCTGTCATTATCGTACATACCAATAAGAAGCAGGGCGCCTACGGGCGCAACCGGATTGCGGACAGTGCGGATGTATGGGACATTGCCCGCAGCGTGATGATTGTCGGGCAGACCCAGGACCCGCATATCCGTTATTTATCCCAGGAAAAAAGCAACTATGGGCCATTGGAGCGGACCGCCCTGTTTCGGATTATAGATGGGACCATCCACCTGGAAGGCTATACGGACCTGCGGGATGTGGATTACGTCCGGGAGCGGGATTATGCAGGCTACCAGGCCCCCCAGCGGCAGGAAGCGGAACGGTTTATCGTGGACTTTCTCCGAGGAGGCAAACAGAAGGTGGCCGACCTGGACAGCGCCGCTACGGCAGCCGGGATCAGCACAGGGACCCTCAAACGGGCCAAGACCAGGCTGCGCAGTGACAAGCAGCTGGGGATCGAGAATCAAGGATACGGCAAGGATAAGGTCTACTATGCCTATCTGGTGGAGCAGGCTCCTACCTAATGCCATAAGCCACTGTCCTCCCCTATGTCAATGGCAAGGGCTCTGCCAGCCTGCGGCTCCATTGACATAGGCTCGTCCGGCGGCAGCCGGTAAACAAGCAGGACATAGGAATGCCCTGCCCGGATACCACGGGCGGCAAGGCCAGGCTGGCCCGGATAGGGCGATGACCCCTAAGAGGGATTCTGCTTGCGCCAGTAAATAGAAAATATAGGAATTATAAGGGCTCTACTTGTTCGACCACTTGCGTCAGTAAGCGTGATCCGAGAAGGGGACAATCCTTTGCTGGCGCAGATGGTCCGGTAAGCGGAAGCCCCATAACACCAAGGGATTTTGTTTGCTGGCGCAGGCTGCCAAGGGCCCCTTGGCCGGGCCGGACAGATCCCTTTAACGGATATGTTTTCGCCGGGGGAGCGGCCAATAGGACCGCAGATGGCAGTTTGCGCGGTTTTAGAATGGATCTTTCCCATAATTAAGGACGTAGATAGTTATATTTCAGTTTGTGGAAAGGAGAACCATTATGTATCAGTCAAAGGTATCACTTATGATGCGTCCGGTCGTGGACGCTTGCAGCGGCGCAGTCCGCGCAATCGTGGATTACAGCCGTCTGTCTGACGGCGAGCTTATTGCCGCATGGATGTATGCCAAGGCGCTCTATGACAGGGAACGCCTCAGCCGGGACCATTCGGTGGAGTATTGCATGGCGGCGGTCCTGTGGCGTTCTGCGGAGGCGGAACGGCTGCGGCGGGGCCTGGATGGGGAACGTTACCCGGAGATTGCAGGGCTGCTGCCGGGACCGGATGACGGCGAAGGCGTTTCGCCGGATGGGGGAGGTGGCCTGCCGGATGATTAAGACAATCCATCGGTGGATCTGTATTACGGGGATCTGGATTGTACCGGCAGTGGATGGCATGTACCTGGCATATTGTTATGCCGGGTACGCCGCCCCTTCCGGGGAGCAGCTTAAGACCGTTACGGCCCTGGCCGCCTGCGCAACGCTGTTAAATCTACTGATTAACCTGGCTACCTATTCCAACGGCAAGCGGGATTACCATCTCCTGGACGCCCTGGACTACCGCAATGACCCTTACATGCGCCCCAAAACGCGGGCGGCGGCTATGCGGCCCAAGGTCAATCCAGCATTATTAAAAAAGGAACCCACCGGCATTGTCCTGGGACGGCAGGGACAATGGTATGTCTGCAATGACCCGGCAGCAGACGGGGCTCACCATACCATGATTCTGGGAGTGACCGGCTGCGGAAAGACATCTACGGTGGTGTTAGATACAATCCTAAGTAATCCAGAGACAGCTATATGTGCAATCGACATCAAAGGCGAACTACACGCAAAAGGGAGCAGGCCGGGGGAGAAGGACATCCTGGCAGCCGGTCCGGGAAAAGGGCGGGACCTGTACGGCTATGATCCGTTTTACGCCATCCGCAAGCGCCCGGACGACCTGGCACTGGTAGCAGAAACCATGCGGGAGATTACCCTGTCTCTCATACCGATTAACCCCAAAGCCCAGAATCCATTTTGGGAAATATCCGCACGAGATTTACTGAATGCGTTGCTGTTGTTCCATTTTAAACAAGGAGTCCACAACCTGATTGACATTGTGGACGAAATTACGGCGGAACCGATCACAGACATCATTGAACGGGTGTACCAGGAATCCGAGGACGGCACGGTGGAAAAGAAGCTTATATCCCGCTATGTCGGCATGGCGGAAGAAACCCTCTCCGGTGTCAACGCCCAGATGATGGCGGCCATCTCCCTGCTAATCAGCGACGAGGCAGTCCGCTACATGTTGCGTGATAATCCGCTTAGGGCTACTCCCGCTATGTTAGATGGTGGAAAAAGCATTTATCTTAAAATTGAGGAATACCGCCTGGAAAGCTATGCCTGCCTGGTGCAGCTGATTTTTAATCAGGTCGTCTCCTGCCTGGAACGACGCAGAGAGGATGGAAAGCCCGTGATCCTGATTGTGGACGAGTTGGCCCGGATTTTATCGGCGGGGAAACTTGCGAAATTGGAAAATGGCTTGGAAACCCTGCGATCCCGGAACGTATCCCTTATGCTGGTCAGCCAGTCCGTAGAGGCGTTGGAGCGGGCCTACAACAAGGCGGACATAGAGGCGCTGATGAACAACTGTCCTTATAAGGTCATCCTAAGTGCGACGTCCAAAGAAACCCAGGACGCCGTGATCCGGTGGGCAGGAAAATACGAGGAGCGCCGCTACAGCCGGGGCATATCGGGGGCCAGAAGAAGCAGCAACATTAACTTTGTGGAAGAAAACATTGTGCAGGCGGCGGAGCTGATGACCCTGCCGGAACAGGGGGAATGTATCATTATAAGCCCCTACGGGTACAGTCGAGTAAAAAAAGCACCTTACTATAAAGACAGGATTCTTGCCAAAAAGGCGGAAGAAATTAAACGCCTGCGGCAGATGGAAAGGACGGGATCGGAATGATGGTTGAAAAGAATCATACAGGGGAATTATTCGACCGCCTGGAAAATGGCGTGGAGGATATGTACCGCAGCGGGCGGTATGACCGGTATATGCGGATGATTTCCTCTTTGCATAAATACAGTGCGGCAAATTGCGCCAGGATTATGCGCCAGTGTCCACATGCAACCCATGTGGCCGGGCGGCGGACATGGGAAGATTGCTTTGATCGGTACATCAAAGGCGGCGAGAAGGGCATACGGATTTTGGCTCCCGTGGAAACAACTGATGACCCGGAAGGCATGGACAAGCCGGGAGGCTATAAAGAGGTAGTGGTATATGACATCTCACAGACTTGTGGCAGTGAGTTGCCGGAGCTGATCCATCCGTTGATGGCGGATGTGCCCGGTTATAACCAGTTACGGCAGGCGATTGAGGGGTTATCCCCCTATCGGATTGCCTATCAGCCGGTTGACCGGATGATTAACGGGGCATGCAGCAATAGGTGGCGCTTAATCATTATCCGGGAGGGGATGGCGCAGGCTCACACGATTAAGACGCTGATCCATGAGATTGCCCATTACTGGCTGCACAATCCCTGGACCGGCAGGGCAAAGGGGCGGGCGCGTTGGGAAAGGGAAGTTCAAGCGGAAGCCGCGGCCTATGTGGTGAGCGGCAGGCTGGGGCTGGATACGTCACAGTACTCCTACGGCTATGTTGCCTGCTGGATGGATCGCCATGATCGCGGGGCACTGGAAAAAAACAGAGATGTAATCCTGACGGAATCGGAAGCCATCTATTGGCAGATTCGGGCGAATCTGGAAATGGAGGCGCCTGGCAAGAAGGGAGGAAACGGAAATGGCAGTTGGTAAAAATCTTACGGCACAGCTGGTAGACAAGCTTAGGGACGGAGTGGAGGATATTTTTAAAAGCGGGCGCTATGCGGAATACCTTACGGCCATGTCTAAATTTCCTTCCTATAGCGCCAGAAATTGTGTGCTGATTATGCAGCAAAGCCCAGAAGCTACTTATGTAGCCGGATTAAAATCATGGGACAAAAACTTTGGACGTCATGTGAATAAGGGGGAAACCGCCATACGGATTTTAGCGCCGGTAACATATAAAAAAGAAGTCAAAACGGTTATTACCGATTCGAATAACGTCCCAGTTTTGGACCAGGAGGGGAACACGGTATGGAAACAGGAAGAACGGGAAGCCGTCGGATATAAGGTGGCGTATGTGTTTGACATTTCCCAAACCCACGGCAAGGAGCTGCCGGAGCTGGTACATACGCTGGATGGAACGATAAAAAACTATGAGACGCTTAAAAAGGCCGTGGAATCTGCGGCTCCCTGCCGGGTGGATTATTGGGCACTTGGGGCGAATAAGGCCAACGGATTTTATCGCGCCAAAGAAAATCAGATTGTTGTCAAAAAGGGAATGCCAGAAGCCCAGACGATTAAGACCCTGCTCCACGAGACAGCCCATGCCAGGCTCCATAACCCTGGCGGCCCTGCAAAGGAGGCGGACCGCCGGACCAAGGAGGTCCAGGCGGAATCCATTGCCTATGTGGTGAGCGGCAGGCTGGGACTGGATACATCGGAGTATTCCTTTGGCTATGTCGCCGGGTGGGCGTCCGGCAAAGAGGTCAAGGAACTGATGGATAGCCTGGAAATCATCAAGTCAGAATCTGACGCTATCTATCAAGACGTTGCAAAAAGCCTGGGCCTGACGGAAACCCCGGAGCCACGGATAGCTCCGGCCAAGGCCATGCACCGGTAGGAAGGGGGATACCTATGACGGAAGAAGAATTTAAGGCATTACAGGACAAGCACCGCCGGGAGGCGGAAGAAATAAAGGCGGGCATTAAAGCCCGCAAAAAGCGCTACGGCGAGTATCTTCTCTGCGGCCAGGCTTTCCGTGAGGGGTTGCCGGAGGCGGATTATACCAGGGCCGAGCTTAAAGCCCTGGCGGAGTATGCGGCAGGGAGCGACGCTGTGAGAGGCTTTGCGGGTCGAATAAGGGGGCGTTAAAGCCCCCAAAAGAGAAGGGCACGCTTACTCATAACGCCTGCGGCGTCATGCGCGTGCTCCTGTGGAGGGCTGTCGCGGGTAGCAGGGAGAGGCCCTGTAGGAAGGAGGGATAAGCGGTGGCAATCTATCATCTGTACGTTAAGGTAGGCGGCAGGAATGAGGGGCGCAGCGCGGTAGCTGCTGCGGCGTACCGCTCCGCTTCCCAGATGGAAAATCTGTATGACGGAGTGACACATGACTATACGAGGAAGCAAGGTGTCGTCCATACGGAAATCCTTTTGCCGTCCTATGCGCCCCAGGAGTATAAGGACAGGGACACCTTATGGAATGCGGTGGAGCTGGCGGAAAAAGCCAAGGACGCCAGGCTGTTTCGGGAGGTGGAGTTTTCCCTCCCCGTAGAATTGCCCTTGGCGGAGCAGATCAAGCTGGCCCGCAGCTACATAGCAGACAATTTTGTCTCCGAGGGTATGTGCGCGGACATCTGTATCCATAATCCCCCACTGGTGGATGACCGGGGACGGCCCATCAAAGAGAACGGGGAGCCGGTGACGGATGAAAAGGAAATCGTCTACCGAAATCCCCATGCCCATGTCCTGCTGACAGTGCGCCCCATTGATAAAGCGACCGGGAAATGGCAGGCCAAGACCCAGATTGAGTACATCTGCATTAAGGATGGCGTGGAGAAGGGATTTACGTCAGAGGAATATAAGTCTGCTGCCCTGGAAGGATGGGAAAGGCAGTACCAGTACCAGCAGGGAAAGAAAAAAGTATGGCTCACCCAAGCGGAGGGGGAAGCAAAACAGCTAAAACGGTGCGGACGGACCCCCAAGACCACCCGCTATGGCCGGGAGAATCCTATCACTGCACGATGGAATGATACAGAACGGATTTTTGAGTGGCGGGAAAAATGGGCCGCCTATTGCAACCGAGCCCTGGCAGAGTACGGCAGGCCGGATGTACGGATTGACGCCCGGAGCAAGGCAGCCCAGGGAATCACGGATGAATTAAACTGTATTACACAGTCTAAAATATCCATCCAGATCGACCGGAGGGCGGCCCGCCTCCAACGGGAGGGGAAGGAAGCGTCGCTCTCCTATGCAGGGGAACTAAACAGGGAGATTCGGAAATATAATAGCCTGGTTCGCAGGATGAAAAAGGAACTGGCAGACTTTAAGGATAGCTTACGGCAGACCATTTCTTCGGTCCGTCGAAAATTGGAAGAACTGCGGGTATCCCTTATCCTATCGGCGTATCAGACGGCGGAGCTGCAGGAGCAGCTGCCCAGTGACCTGCGGGAGCAGTACCGGCAAGTTTCTGCCTGCCAGGAGGCGCTTGCCCGGTGCGGTCAGCAGATGAAAGAAACCAAGGCGGAGAAGAAAAAAATGGAAGAAGCACTGCGGGGAACCCGTCCCTGGGAGCTTGGTAAAAAGAAGGATTTACGGGAGCGGATCGCCGTCTGTCAAGGACGGCTGGAAGTGCTGGAAGAACAAAGGGCCGGCCTCCCCGGCCAGTATGGCCTGGAAGGTTGGTCTGAGGCAGATGTGGCGGAAGCTGCAAAATCCCTTGCTTACATTGACCGGGCCATGGAGCAGGAGCGCCAGGAACGGAAAAAGCAGGCCGCAGACCGGACCGCTTTCCGCAGGTTCTTTTCTGGGATGACCCCCCAAGAGCAAGAGGCGATCTGTAAAGCAGATATGATCCGCCAGGAGTACACGGAGGAAGCCCGCCAGGGATTACTGGCCGCCTGGAAGGAGCGTTTCCTTCCGTCGCGCTTTGACCGGGCCGTACAAGATACGGACCGGGACCTGGGACTTGCCCGGAATCAGAAAGCAGCTAAAAAGCATACCCTCTCATTATAAGCCGTATCAGGCGAAAAGAACCACGGTTTTCCAATTCCGGAAGCCGTGGCTTAATCCCTGTAGTGAGTAGCAATGTCCTCGATCTCACAATCAAGGATGTTGCATAGGGTGTTGATGGTATTCATCGATACTCCTTCGTTTTTACGCAGTCGGTGCAGCAGGGACTTGCTGAGGCCATATGTATGTACCAGCTGATATTGCGTGATGTTTTTACGGCGCATAGTCTCCCAGAGTTTATCATACCGGATCATAGTATATCTATCTCCCAAAAAATCTTGCCTAGAGTCAATTATAGTGATATACTTGATTCTACCAAAGGTTCTGTTTTTAGACCCTATCAAGTTAAATAGGAGGAATTATGAAGGATACCTGTGAATATTTTGCCTGTCGGTACGCCAAATGTTATAAAGGGGTATTGTACTGTATGTATTACAATCGTGACTTGGACAGACGTTTGTGTATGTTTTGTGCCTGCCAGGAATCTTATACTTATTGCCTGTATTATAGCCTGATGGCCCCTAATGGGATGGCCCGGTTATATGGGCACCAATGACAGATTAAACCGGGAAAGGCGGAGATAAAAAGAGGACCTGCCTCTAAGATAAGAAGCAGCCCTTTTTAACCGCCGCCGTCCAGCAGATCATCATAGGATACTTTTAGGACAGTCCGAATAGCCCGAAGCTGGCTAATCTTAACGTGCTGGATCCCGCGCTCGATCTTAACCAGCGTTTCGCGGGTAAGGGGAATGCCCTCCAGCTGGACCATACGGACAAGTTCTGTCTGACCGATCTTCCGCTCTTTTCGCAGGCGGCGGATATTGGCACCAATGCAGCAGGTTTTGTCGTTTTTGATAACATCCATTATATGCCCTCCATGGACTGATAATAGTTCTCTGGATGTATCATAGCGGCAATAAATTCAAGTATGGGACTAGAATTAGTCCTATTTGACGCTTCCTATTTTGAGGCTGATATGGTATGATATGACTATATGGTAAGGGGATGAATGATCCCGGAAAAGGAGAGAGCGATATGAAAAAGAAAATATTAACTTTGGTAGCCGTAGCGGCTATGACATTGGCGATGAGCATGACGGCGTTTGCGGCAGGATGGGTGCAGAATGATACCGGTTGGTGGTGGGATAATGGCGACGGCACCTGGCCGGCTAATGAGTGGAGATGGCTGGACGGAAATGCGGATGGTGTTGCTGAGTGCTATTACTTTGGCGCCGATGGCTATATGTTATCCAATACAGTGACGCCGGACGGGTATTATGTAAGAGGCGACGGTGCATGGGAGATTAACAGCATCGCACAGATTAAGCTGGTAGACGTGGATCCGGCTGTTGCGCAGAACGATGCAAATAAGGTTGTCTCTGATAACTCGACGGCGACTAAAAGTGCGGATGAGATCATTGCGTATTTGACGCAGTTTAGAGATCAGGATTTTGGGTTGTTTGTTAATGATAATGGGCGTGTAAAAAGAGGTAATATTGTTGGATCTGGCGCAGGCTGGCAGTGGTATGTGATGCGTTACTACTCTGATTTTGATGGTTTCTGCACGGCTCTTGCATTCGATGATGCCGGTTATTTGATGACCAACGCAACAACCCCAGATGGATATCAAACCAATGAGTATGGGCAGTTGACTATTAATGGAGAAGTCGTTATGCATGACACCGATTGTGCAGCTGCAAATGAAACATATGGACTGTATGCAGACGGTTCTCACTTTACCGACCCAAACACTGTAGATCCATCCAAACTAAACTTAATGGCCACAATCGATTACAAAAACATGACAGGATACACTTTGCCATTCGGACATTTACGATATAATCATGTATATTTCGGAGTAAATAACTGGGAACTTGGATACAATAATTGCGTTGATTACTATAAGAAAGCATACCCCAATACAGCGGGTGATGAAGGCTATTATGTGTTAATGGGTAAGGGTGCATTTCATAAGTGATTAAATTTTTGAAAATTTCTTCCTGCTAATCGAGAGGGCTAAAATGATGGTATAAGGGAGATAACTCCCTTGGAAAAGGAGAGAGCGATATGAGAAAAAAGATATTAACTTTGGCAGCTGCGGCGGCCATGACAATGGCGATGAGTGTGACGGCGTTTGCCGGTGTGGCCCTTCATGGGACGAGAGGCAATTGGATTCAGGATTCCACCGGCTGGTGGTGGCAGAATGAGGACGGTACATGGCTTGATTCCGGCTGGTACTGGCTGGATGGGAACGAGGACGGCATTGCCGAGTGCTATCTCTTTGACGGCAACGGGTACATGATGTCCAATACAGTTTCAGCGGATGGGTTCCGAGTCAATGCGGACGGTGCCTGGGTAGATGCGAACGGAGTTGTCCAGACCAGAAGCACGGCCGCACAGCCGGCCCAGACAACGGATAACCAGACGGTAAACACCAATGTAGCGTTAAATTCGGACAACGGCGGCTATAACGAGTATGGATGCAGCAACGCGGCAATCGAGATGCTCCATAACACGCGAGAGCAGAATGCGAAATTTGGAGAAGTGAGTGTTTTACAACAGGTAAACGATTTATATATCGTATACGCTAATGGATTCGGTGTGGTATATCCAAACGGAATGAATGTGGATAATTATGATGCTCCTACATATACCACCGTACAAGTAGATCGTAACAGGTCAGATCTTGATGGAACCTACTTATTTAAGTATTTCGACCCATCGTTAAACGTAGATGAGGCTGCTGATTACTTGCATTCCATTGGATTTGCAGACGGGATTGATGGCACATATTCTGACGGACTTACATGCTGGATTTCAGTTGGCAATTCTTCGACATTAAACTGGGATAAGAATATTATTGTTTTAAGATAATTTAAAGATAATCTCCCTCCCTTAACCGGGAGGGATTTTTTTGGCGTAAAAGCTAATTTTTGCTTTAAAACTCACGGTTAGTAACCCCAAAAAGAACCAGAAATAGTCCTGATTAAAACTTCCTATTTGACTGCGATTGTGGTATGATATGACTATATGGTAAGGGGCTATATGACCCTTGGAAAAGGAGAAATAAAAATTATGAAAAAGAAAATATTAACTATGATTGCTGCAGCGGTCATGACACTGACAATGAGCATAACGGCGTTTGCACACACGGGCGTATGGCAGCAGGATGGTACCGGCTGGTGGTGGCAGCGCCAGAACGGTAATTATCCCACAAATCAGTGGGTATGGATCGATGGAAATGCGGATAATATCGTCGAGTGCTATTACTTCGGGCCTGACGGTTATATGCTGGCAAATACCACGACGCCTGACGGCTATACAGTCGATGCAAACGGTGCTTGGACGGTAAACGGCGTGGTGCAGAGCAGAGCCATGCAGCCGCTGACCGATGACAATTACATCCCAGGGCAGGATACCAGTGGAGCAGTGACAGATCCGAATGCGACAGCACAGATTACGGTGAATGAGGAGATTTGGAATGCGATAACCGAGAACAGAAATTTTGCATCAATGCCTTTCACTCAAACGACCGTTGGGGAAGCCGTTAATCAATATGGCACATACTATTACGTTAAGTATAATAACACAGATTTAAAGCTTGGAGTTAGAAATTCCGATAGTGGTATTGTGTCCATTTTTGGAACAGCAAAAGCATTTTTAAATAATATTCCAACGCAGGGTATCGAAGTAAAAGCGTTTTTCGAAAATAGCGGACTCATCGATCCTTGGGGTGGAATAAACGGGCATGTACTTGGCTCAACGGGTGATTTAGATAGGACTTTTGGAGTCCCTGCATCTTCGCTAAGGGTGCTACAAGCTAACCATGGCGATAGCGTACGAAATCTGTGGATACAATTAATTCAGGGTTCGGACGGCAATTGGTATGTATATCCGGATAGCCCAGCGTTTATGAATTAAATAACATTACATTGGGAGTGTCGCAAAATCATCAATAACAGATGATTGAGCGGCACTTCCGCTCGTTACAGTCAAAAATCCGGCGCTTCT
>ENA-OWOC01000337-OWOC01000337.1-gut-metagenome-genome-assembly--contig:-NODE-337-length-13067-cov-5.977675_pt1 | contig 13067 bp, 25 predicted proteins | sample MGYA00248245_ERZ651791 | MGnify/ENA primary metagenome ERZ651791 (study PRJEB26908, sample SAMEA4031703) | gut metagenome | biome: gut; feature: normal infant; material: stool | place: China | collected 2015...
TCGGCTTTACGGATGATCTAACCTTCACAGTAATTCTCCTTTCTATAGACCAACAAAGTTGCTAAAGCATTATATCATTGATGGACATGAAATGCAAGCACTTTTTGCTATGATTTTATTGAACATCTGCCCCTGGCGTGTCGCGGGAAGGTCGTCTGTCTTTTCCCGCTCTCTCCGTGCCTGAAATTTCCGTCCTTTTACTTATCCCGCCAGATAATGCGGCCCTTGGACAGATCATATGGGGACAGTTCGATGGTTACCCGGTCACCAGGGAGAATACGGATATAATTCATCCGCAGCTTGCCGCTGATGTGGGCCAGAACCTGATGGCCATTTTCCAGTTCCACCTGGAACATGGCGTTGGGCAGCTTCTCCACTACTGTTCCTTCAATCTCAATCACGTCTGCTTTTGACATATTTTTAAATTCCCTCCTGCTGCTTGCGGCTGCGGATCAGAGCCCGAATCTCTTCATTCCTGGCTCCACCGGCCTGTGTCAGTTTCATTGCTAAGCTTTCATCATACCAGGTTTCCGGAGACAAATGCTTTCGATTCTTGCGTTTTGGCTTTTCCAAAGGATGGCAGCGGCCGTCGCTCAGATATACATATGTTTCATCCTGGCTGGTGATGACATACAGCTCATTTTTATCGTGGCCAGCCTTGCTCCTTGCAAGGCCGCCGATTCTAAATTCCGCCATTTCTACCTCTGCTGCAGTGATAAAATTTCAGGCTCTCCATCTGTAATCAGAATGGTATTCTCATAATGAGAAGCCAGAGAACCGTCCTCGGTGGTAACCGTCCAGCCGTCGTCGCCCCACACTACGTCGTATCTCCCGGCAGTAATCATAGGCTCAATGGCCAGAGTCATTCCCGGCGTCAGGCGAATGCCCTTGCGCTTCTGAGCGAAGTTTGGAATTTCCGGATCTTCATGCATATTCGTACCGATTCCATGTCCCACCAGATCCCGTACCACGCCAAAGCCAAAGCTTTCCGCATATTTTTGAATAGCGGTTCCGATATCGTTTAAATGGTAACCCGGCTTTGCAAACTTGATTCCCTCAAAAAAGCTTTGCTCCGTTACCTCCACCAGTTTTTTGGCCTCTTCGGAAACCTGTCCCACCATATGAGTTCTGGCCGCATCCGACTGATAACCCTTCCAGATCACACCGGTATCCAAGCTTACGATATCGCCTTCCTTCAAATGACGGTGTTTGCTGGGAATACCGTGAACCACCTCATCATTGACAGATACGCACACCGAGGCCGGATACCCTTCATAATTCAAGAAGGATGGGATGCAGCCATATCCCCGGATCAGCTCCTCACAAATCCGGTCGATTTCCTTAGTAGTCATTCCCACTCGGATCTCCTTTGCCAGCTGCTCGTGAACCTTTGCCAGAATCCGGCCGGCCTCCCGCATCAATTCAATTTCCCGTTCTGATTTTATTGTCACCATAACCCTTTAAGCTCCTAAAATTTTCACGATATCCTGAAATACCTGCTCCATATCCTGGGTTCCGTCCACCTGGGCCAGAACGCCTTCCTTCTTATAATAATCAATCAAAGGCTGAGTCTGGCGGTGATATACATTCAGACGGTTCTGAACCGTTTCCGGCTTATCATCGTCCCTCAGCACAAGGGGTTCACCGCATTGATCGCAGACGCCCTCTTTTTTAGGGGCATTGTATACAATATGGTAGGTTGCTCCGCAGGAAAGGCAGGCTCTTCTTCCGGACATCCGGCGAATAATATTTTCATCAGGCACATCTACATCGATAGCGTAATCGATGGATTCCCCCCGCTCCTTCAGGGCAGCTGTCAGACTCTCAGCCTGCGGAATAGTCCTGGGAAATCCGTCCAGCACATATCCCTTTTCACAGTCCTCCTGATGAATCCGGTCCAGAAGCATCCCGATGGTAATTTCATCCGGCACCAAATTGCCCGCATCCATATAGGCTTTCGCCTGCATGCCCAGCTTTGTACCGTTCTTGATGTTGGCTCTGAAAATGTCCCCTGTAGAAACATGAGGAATTCCATACTTCCCGGCAATCTTCTTAGCCTGGGTACCTTTACCGGCTCCAGGTGCTCCTAACATGACAATCTTCATAATCTTACCTCTCCTCCCTTTGATATATTCCCTGACAAACGCAATTAATCCGCCCTTGTGGAATACCACAAAGGCAGATTGATTAATCGTTCAGAAACCCCTTATAATAACGCACAAGCATTTGAGACTCTATTGACTTGATGGTTTCCAGCACCACCGAAACAATGATGATCAGCGAAGTGCCTGCAAAGGACAGACGGCTCATGCTGAATACGCCGGAAACAACAATCGGTACTACGGAAACAACGATCAGACCCGCAGCGCCGATCAGAACAATATAATTCAAAATGTGGCTCAAATAATCGCTGGTGGGACGGCCGGGCCGAATGCCCGGGATAAATCCACCCTGCTTTTTCATATTGTTGGCCACTTCCAGCGGATTGAAGGCAATGGAGGTATAGAAATACGCAAACATTACAATCAAGACAATATAAACGAGTAATCCGATGGAATAAATCGGCTGATCCGGATTGCACCAGGAACCGGAATTAAGCATCATCAGTATTTTGCCGCCCGTAGTATTATAGTCCACAGAAAAGAACTGGGCAATCACTACCGGGAAGGACATGATCGATGAGGCAAAGATAACCGGCATAACACCTGCGGTATTCACCTTCAGGGGAATGCTGGACGCCTGTCCGCCTACCAGCTTGCGGCCCACCATTTTCTTGGAATACTGAACCGGGATATTTCTCTGAGCATCATTTAAAACGATTACAAATACTACCATGGCTACAATCACCGCAAAAATGATCAGAAGCCGAATGGCCTGAACTGCAATCACCTGTCCGAATACGAATTCGTAGTAAAGATTCCGGATATCCGTAGGAATGCTGGACAGGATATTGAACAGCAACACGATGGAAATACCATTTCCAACGCCTTTCTCCGTAATCTGCTCGCCGATCCACATAAGCAGCGCGCTTCCTGCGGTCATTGTGGCAACCGCTACAATAATGCTCCAGGCATTGTAATCAATTAAAAAGCCCTGCCGTCCAAAGCCGATGGCCATAGCGCCGGATTCCAGCACTGCCAGGCCCACGGTCACGCATCTGGTGTATTGCTGAATTTTCTTCCGCCCGTCTTCGTCCTTATGCATTTCCTCAAGTGTAGGAATTGCAATGGTCAGAAGCTGCAAAATGATGGAGGAAGTGATATAGGGCGTAATGCTCAAGGCAAACACGGACATCTGGGAAAAGGATCCGCCTGTCATCGCGTTAAAAAAGCCGAACACATCCGCGGTCTGTCTGGCAAACCAGTCTGCGAAGAAGCTGGTCTCCACTCCGGGGATGGGAAGCTGGCTGCCGAATCGAATCACCACCAGCATCATAAAGGTGTAGAGGAGCTTGATTTTAAGCTCCTTCACCTTAAATGCGTTCCTGATTGAATTAAACATTTGATCACCTCGCAGGTTCCACCTAAAGCCTCGATCTTAGATTTTGCACCCTCGCTGAATGCGTTGGCCTTCACAGTAAGCTTTTTGGTTAATTCTCCGTTTCCAAGAATTTTAACTCCATCTCTCACATTCTTAACAACTCCGGCCTCTACTAAGGTCTCAACGGTAACAACCGCCTCGTTGTCGAATCTCTCAAGAGCGCTTACATTAATTCCAACAATGGTCTTGGAATTGATATTAGTGAAACCGCGTTTGGGCAGACGCCGGTACAAAGGCATCTGGCCGCCCTCGAATCCAGGTCTTGTAGCTCCGGAACGAGCCTTCTGGCCCTTATGTCCCTTACCGGCAGTTTTGCCGTTTCCTGAACCATGGCCACGACCTCTTCTAAAATTATCGCTGTGCTTTGAGCCAGCAGCAGGCTGTAAATTAGATAACTCCATGACTGCACCTCCTTACTCTGTCAGTTTTAGATTTCTTCTACTTTCACTAAGTGTCTTACGGACTGAATCATGCCTCTTACAGCACTGTTGTCCGGAAGCTCTACGGTTTTGTGCAGCTTCTTCAGTCCCAGGGCCTCAACCGTCGCTCTCTGCTTAGGGATGGCGCCGATGGGAGATTTTACTAATGTAATTTTTAACTTCTCTGCCATGTCGATTACCTCCTAATTAGCCCAGAACTTCTTCTACGGATTTGCCGCGCAGTCTTGCAAACTCCTCAGGGGTCTTAAGGCTGGTAAGACCGGTCAGGGTTGCTAAAACTACGTTGGTCTTATTGTTGGATCCCAGAGACTTGGTACGGATATTCTTAATTCCAGCCAGCTCTACAACCGCACGTGCAGGACCTCCTGCGATGATACCGGTACCTTCGGGAGCTCTCTTTAACAGAACGCTCGCGCTTCCGAATTTGCCGATGAAATCATGAGGAATGCTCTTGTTCTCATCCACCGGAATCTCTACCAGGTTCTTTACAGCAGCCTCTTTGCCTTTGCGGATTGCCTCCGGAACCTCTCCTGCTTTTCCTAAACCAACGCCTACATGGCCGTTTCCATCACCAACTACTACCAGAGCGGAAAATCTCATGGTACGTCCACCTTTAACAGTCTTGGATACTCTCTTGATGGCCACAACTCTGTCATTCAGCTCCAACTGACTGGCATCGATAATTGTACGCTTCATGCTTGTTCTCCTCTCTTTTAGAATTCCAGACCAGCCTCACGGGCTGCATCTGCCAGTGCCTGAATCTTGCCCTGATATATAAAGCCGCCTCTGTCGAAAACAACTTCCTTGATGCCTTTTTCAAGGGCTCTCTTTGCAATTACGGTTCCAACGTATGCTGCTGCCGCCTTATCATTGGTCTTCTCCAGCTGATCCTTTACTTCCTTCTCAACTGTGGAAGCTGCAACTAAGGTGTTACCAACCGTATCGTCGATAATTTGAGCATACATATGATTATTACTTCTGAACACTGCCAGACGCGGTCTCTCTGCTGTGCCAGCAAAGCGGTTGCGCATTCTGTTGTGCTTCTTAACGCGAATTTCGCTTCTCGACTGTTTGTTAACCATTTTTACACTCTCCTTAATTATTTCTTACCAGTCTTACCAACTTTACGTCTGATTACCTCGTCAGCATACTTGATTCCCTTGCCCTTATACGGCTCAGGTCTTCTCTTGTCTCTGATTTCAGCAGCGTATTGGCCAACCTTCTCTTTGCTGATTCCTTTTACGATGATCTTATTCTGTCCATCGCATACGGTCTCGATTCCCTCCGGATCTTCCATCTCAACAGGATGAGAATATCCAAGGTTCAGAGTCAGCTTCTTTCCCTGTTTTGCAGCTCTGTAGCCGACGCCGTTTACCTCCAGAACCTTCTCATAACCCTCGGTTACACCGTGAATCATGTTGTTGATCAGAGTTCTGGTCAGGCCGTGCAGGGATTTCATTTTCTTCAAATCGTTCGGTCTGGTTACTACGATATGGCCATCCTTTTCCTCGATGGTCATCTCTACGGGGAGTTCTCTCTCTAAGGTTCCTTTCGGTCCCTTTACGGTTACCTTGTTGTTCTCCGCGATTGTCACAGTTACGCCTGTGGGAATCGCAACGGGCATTCTGCCGATACGTGACATGCCGTTTTACCTCCTACTTAAATTCTCGGAAGGAACGTCTGCGTTCCTTCTGTTTTCAGCAATATTATCTATAAGGATGTTCCGCTTCACTTTGCTCAGCGGAACGGCTTTTTTACTAAGCTCGACAAGACCTCGCCAAGTAAAAAATGCCTACCACACGAAAGCCAGTACTTCTCCGCCTACGCCAAGAGCACGAGCTTCCTTGTCGGTTACTACGCCCTGATTGGTGGAGATGATGGCAGTACCAAGTCCGCCCAGTACTCTGGGAAGGTCTTCCTTGCTTGCGTATACACGCAGACCAGGCTTGGAAATTCTCTTAATTCCGGAAATGATCTTTTCGTTTTTATCCTTGCCGTACTTTAAGGTGATGCGGATGGTCTGGAAACCGCCGTCCTCAACCATATCGTACTTCGCAATATATCCTTCCTTCACCAGGATGTCGGCGATAGCCAGCTTCATCTTGGATGAGGGAACGTCTACCGTATCATGCTTTGCAGTGTTGGCATTACGGATTCTTGTAAGCATATCTGCAATCGGATCGCTCATTGTCATTTTGTATTTGCCTCCTTCTCTTCATTTTCACTTCAGCGCTGTCGCTCCTCGCTGCGTTTCATAAGGATGTTCCTCTTCGCTCGGCTCAGAGGAACGGCTCACCCACTAAAGCTCGTGAGAGACCTCGCTAAGTGGGTGATGCCTACCAGCTTGCCTTTTTCACTCCGGGGATCTGGCCTTTGTAAGCCAGCTCACGGAAGCAGATTCTGCAAATTCCATACTTTCTCAGGTAAGCATGGGGACGACCGCAGATTCTGCAGCGATTATATGCTCTGGTAGAGAACTTAGCAGGACGCTGCTGTTTAATCTTCATTGAAGTCTTAGCCATGAATATTTCCTCCTAATTATTTCGCAAAAGGCATATTGAATAATGTCAAAAGTTCACGAGCTTCTTCATCGGTCTTGGCAGTGGTTACGATGATCACGTCCATGCCTCTTACCTTGTCAACTTTGTCGTACTCAATCTCAGGGAAAATCAGCTGCTCCTTGATTCCAAGGGCATAGTTTCCTCTGCCGTCAAATGCGTTAGGATTTACTCCTCTGAAGTCACGTACACGGGGCAGAGCCAGGTTGATCAGACGGTCTAAGAACTCGTACATTCTCTCGCCGCGCAGAGTTACCTTGCAGCCGATGGCCATTCCTTCACGAATCTTGAAGTTAGCAACAGACTTCTTCGCCTTGGTGGTTACTGCCTTCTGTCCGGAAATGATTTCCAGATCTCTTACCGCAGAATCCAGAACCTTGGCATTTTCCTTCGCCTCGCCGACACCCATGTTGATGACGATCTTGTCCAGCTTGGGTACCTGCATCACGTTTTTGTATCCGAATTTCTTCATCAGAACGTCTACAAACTCGTTCTGATACTGTTCTTTTAATCTAGCCAACGTAAGTTTCCTCCTCTCCTCTATTAATCAATCACCTTGCCGGTCTTCTTGGCAACGCGGACCTTCTTGCCGTCCTTTACCTCAAAGCCAACTCTGGTTGCCTTGCCGTCTACTACCAGCATTACATTGGAGATGTCCATGGGGGCTTCCTTGTTTACGATGCCGCCCTGAGGATTTCCGGCGGAGGGCTTGTTGTGCTTGGTGATCATGTTGCAGCCCTGAACCAGTACGGTGTTCTTCTTGGTGTCAACGGAGATCACTTTGCCCTGCTTATTTTTATCTTTTCCAGCGATTACAACTACTAAATCGTCTTTTTTGATTTTATGCACAGTCGGCACCCCCTTATAATACTTCCGGAGCCAGGGAGGCAATACGCATGAACTGCTTGTCTCTGATTTCCCTTGCTACCGGCCCAAAGATACGAGTTCCTCTTGGAGTCTTGTCATCCTTGATAATTACGGCTGCGTTCTCATCGAACTTGATGTAGGAACCGTCTTTGCGGCGGGCTCCCTTAACGGTACGTACTACCACAGCCTTTACAACGTCGCCTTTCTTGACAACACCGCCTGGTGTTGCATCTTTAACGGAAGCAACGATGATATCTCCGATATTCGCATATCTTCTTGTTGAACCGCCTAAAACACGGATGCAGAGAAGTTCCTTTGCACCGGTATTGTCGGCAACTTTAAGTCTTGTTTCCTGCTGAACCATACCTGTTACTCCTTCCTGCTTATTTCACCTTTTCAACGATTTCTACCAGTCTCCATCTCTTGTCCTTGGACAGGGGTCTGGTCTCCATAACCTTTACAGTATCGCCGATGCTGCACTCGTTCTTCTCGTCGTGCGCTTTTAACTTAACGGTCTTCTTTACAATCTTACCGATTACGGGATGCTTTACGTGATCCTCGATTGCCACAACGATGGTCTTATCCATCTTGTTGCTGACCACTTTACCGACACGAGTTTTTCTCAAATTTCTTTCCACGGTAAGTTCTCCTTTCATTACGCATTTGCCTTTTCAGTGATAACAGTCTGAATTCTGGCAATGTTCTTGCGTACTTCTTTAATTCTGGAGGTGTTATCTAACTGATTGGTCGCATTCTGGAATCTTAAATTGAAAAGCTCCTTCTTCGCAGCTACTAACTCGTCATTCAGCTCTTTCGCGGACTTAGCCTTTAATTCTTCTACAAATTTATTAGTTTTCACTGTTATCACCGCCTTCTAAATCTGCTTTAGAAGCAATCTTACACTTGCAGGGCAGCTTGTGCATTGCAAGGCGCAGAGCTTCTCTTGCTGTTTCTTCTGGTACGCCAGCGATCTCGAACATTACGCGGCCTGGCTTTACAACTGCTACCCAGTACTCCAGAGCGCCCTTACCGGAACCCATACGGGTTTCTGCTGGCTTTGCTGTTACAGGTTTATCGGGGAAAATCTTAATCCAAACTTTACCGCCACGCTTGATATAACGAGTCATGGCAACACGGGCAGCCTCAATCTGGTTGGACTTGATCCAGCAGGGCTCCGTAGCGACTAAACCGTACTCACCGTTGGAGATCTTGTTGCCTCTTAAAGCCTTTCCGGCCATAGATCCACGGAACTGTTTACGACGCTTTACTCTCTTCGGCATTAACATTATTTATCGCTCCCTTCCTTGTTTCCTTTAGTAGGAAGTACCTCGCCTTTGTAGATCCACACTTTTACGCCGATCTTGCCGTAGGTGGTATCTGCCTCAGCGAACCCATAGTCAATATCTGCTCTTAAGGTCTGCAGCGGAATGGTTCCCTCGCTGTAGAACTCAGTACGGGCGATATCAGCTCCGCCCAGACGGCCGCCCACAGCAGCCTTGATGCCCTTAACTCCGGCCTTCATGGTTCTGCTCATAGTGGACTTCATAGCGCGGCGGAAGGATACACGGTTCTCCAGCTGCTGTGCGATGGACTCTGCAACCAGCTGAGCATCCTTTTCAGGGCGCTTAATCTCTTTAATATCGATAAACAGCTTCTTTGCGGTCAGCTTCTGAACTTCTTTCTTCAGCTTCTCGATCTCTGCGCCGCCCTTACCGATTACAACGCCAGGCTTCGCGGTGTAAAGAATCACCTTTACACGGTCGGAAGCGCGCTCGATCTCAATCTTGGAAACGCCGGCACTGTATAATTTCTTCTTCAGGAACTTTCTGATATTGTAATCTTCAACCAGGCAATCCGCGAAATCTGTTTCTGCATACCACCTGGAATCCCAGTCTTTAATAACACCGACTCTTAAGCCATGTGGATTAACTTTCTGTCCCATATTTGCCTCCTTTATCTCTCATTCAGCACAACCGTAATGTGGCTCATTCTCTTCTCAATGCGGTACGCACGTCCCTTGGCTCTGGGGCGAATTCTCTTCATGATCGGGCCCTGGTTGGCGTAGCACTCCTCCACATAAAGGTTCTCAGGGTTCATGCCGTTGTTGTTCTCAGCGTTGGCAACTGCTGATTCAAGCAGCTTCTTGATTAAGCTGGAAGCATATCTGGGATTGTATGTCACAATACCAAGTGCTGTCTGGATGTCTTTGCCTCTGATGGCATCTAATACGAAACAAGCCTTCTGAACGGATACTCTTGCGTAAGACAGTGTTGCGCTGGGTCTGGTATCCTTCTTGGCATTTCTCTCTCTCTTGACTTGGGATCTATGTCCTTTTGCCATTGGTGAAACCTCCTTTCAAATTACCTGCGAATTACTTTCTTACTCCGGACTTCTTCTCGTCTTTTCCGTGGCCTCTGTAGGTTCTGGTTGCCACGAACTCTCCAAGCTTATGTCCTACCATATCCTCAGTGATATATACCGGCACATGTTTTCTGCCGTCGTGAACTGCGATTGTATGACTAACCATCTGCGGGAAGATTGTGGAACGGCGGGACCAGGTCTTGATAACCTGCTTCTGTCCGGATTCATTCATCGCATCTACTTTCTTTAACAGATGTGCATCTGCAAATGGTCCTTTTTTCAGTGAACGAGCCATGTGTTCTTAACCTCCTTAATTATTTGATGGTTCTGCCATCGCGTCTTCTTACGATCAGCTTATTGGACTGTTTGTTCTTCTTTCTGGTCTTCAGGCCCAGAGCAGGCTTGCCCCAGGGAGTGCAGGGACCTGGACGTCCGATTCCGGTCTTGCCCTCACCACCACCGTGGGGATGGTCATTGGGGTTCATTACGGAACCGCGAACGGTGGGACGGATTCCCATGTGACGCTTTCTTCCGGCTTTACCAATATTGATCAGGGAGTGCTCTCCGTTTCCTACCACACCGATGGTTGCGCGGCAAATGATGGGTACCATTCTCATCTCGCCGGAGGGAAGACGTAAGGTAGCGTACTTTCCTTCCTTAGCCATCAGCTGAGCAGCATTTCCTGCGGAGCGAACCAGCTGACCACCCTTTCCGGGGTACAGCTCTACATTGTGAACCTGAGCACCTACAGGAATCTGAGATAAGGGCAGGCAATTTCCGATTCTGGCCTCAGCCTCGGGACCGCTCATAACCTTCATTCCATCAGTCAGCCCCTGGGGAGCCAGGATGTAGGACTTGGTTCCATCTGCGTAGCAGATCAGAGCAATATTTGCGGTTCTGTTGGGATCGTACTCGATTCCGATTACGGTTGCGGGGATTCCATCCTTGCTGTTTCTCTTGAAATCCACCAGTCTGTATTTTCTTCTGCTGCCGCCGCCTCTGTGGCGAACAGTGATCTTACCCTGATTGTTACGGCCGGCGTTCTTATCCAGAGATACCACCAGAGATTTCTCCGGGGTGGTCTTGGTGATTTCCTTGAAATCGGAACCGGTCATATGTCTTCTGGAAGGTGTATATGCATTATACTTCTTAATTCCCATGACATTTAATTCCTTTCTTTTTTCTTTTCACGGTGTTTCAGACACCGTATAAGTTCTCCGGTCCGGGGACGGGCCCCGGCGGGTTTGTGATGAAGCTTTCGCTTCCGGGCGTTCGCACTAGACTCGAAAATACCTCGTCAAGTGCTTACAGCCCCTGGAAGATCTCGATCTCCTGGCTGTCCTCGGTCAGCTTTACGATTGCCTTCTTGCTGGCCGCGGTCTTGCCGAAGGTCATTCCTCTTCTCTTGGTCTTGCCTTCGCAGTTCATGGTGTTCACGCTGGCAACCTTGGTTCCCGGGAACATCTTCTCAACTGCCTCTTTGATCATCGCCTTGTTGGCGTCTACATGAACCATGAATGTGTACTTCTTATCGCTCATGGCATTCATGCTCTTCTCGGTGATAACGGGCTTTAAAATGACGTCGTAATATCTGATATCTGCCATTATGCGTACACCTCCTCGATGGATGTAACAGCAGCCTTGGTTGCTACTACGGTATTGTACTTCAGAATGTCATATACATTGATGGTTCCTACCATAGAGGTCTTAACCTCGGGAATGTTTCTGGCGGAAAGAACGGTGTTCTGATCATTGTCAGCCAGAACTACCAGAGCCTTGGAAACCTTCAGGTTGTTCATCACATTCTTGAAGTTCTTGGTCTTGATCTCATCAAACTTCAGCTCATCTACTACGATGAACTTGCCTCCCTGCACCCGGCTGGTCAGAGCGGACTTAAGAGCAGCTCTCTTCTCCTTCTTGTTCAGACGGATGGTGTAATCTCTGGGAACGGGAGCGAATACCATACCGCCGCCCTTCCACTGGGGAGCTCTGGTGGAACCCTGTCTTGCATGACCGGTTCCTTTCTGTCTCCAGGGCTTTCTTCCGCCTCCGGAAACCTCGGAACGGGTCTTTGCTTTCTGAGTGCCCTGACGCTTGTTTGCAAGCTGCGCAACTACGGCAAGATGAACCAGGTGCTCATTTACTTCTACGCCGAACACTGCGTCGTTCAGCTCCATGGTGCCCACTTCATTGCCTTCCATATTGTAAACAGATACGTTTGCCATCTGTGTGTTCCTCCTTTCCTATAAAAGCTTACCGCTCAACCTTCACGGTTTCTTTCACTGTCACCAGAGACTTCTTCGGTCCCGGAACAGATCCTTTTACCAGAAGCAGGTTGTTCTCGGCGTCAACCTTAACGATCTCAAGATTCTGAATGGTGATCTGCTTGTTGCCCATCTGACCAGGCATTCCCTTGCCCTTGAATACGCGGCCGGGAGTCGTAGCGGAACCATTGGAACCCTGATGACGATGGAACTTGGAACCGTGAGCCATCGGTCCTCTGTGCTGTCCATGTCTCTTGATGGCGCCCTGGAAGCCTTTACCTTTGGAAATAGCGGTTGCGTCGATCTTATCGCCAGCAGCGAAGATGTCAGCCTTAATCTCATCTTTTACGGAATACTCTTCCGCATTCTCTAACTTCAGCTCTCTTACGTATCTCTTGTAGGATACGCCAGCCTTGTCGAAGTGGCCCTTAACCGGCTTGTTCACCAGTTTCTCTCTCTTGTCCACAAAGCCAACCTGTACAGCCTTGTAGCCATCGTTGTCAACCGTCTTCACCTGGGTTACCACACAGGGACCAGCCTGAAGCACAGTTACCGGAATCAGAACGCCGTTCTCATCAAAGATCTGGGTCATTCCGACTTTTGTCGCTAAAATCGCTTTCTTCATTGTTTTACCTCCTGTTTCATGATCTACAGCGGAATGCTTTCGCATTCATCCTAGAACAGTCTAATATACGTGGAACACTATGAACCGCCGGGGCGGTATGTTGATTCCTCAACAGGAATGTAGTGTTGCTTCTATATCTAAACCCTTCAGGATATAAACCTTTTCGTTTGCCTGCGGCAACGGAACGGGAAACCCGAACTCCGCTGCGCTACGTTTAGGCAGCGCTCCTTACAGTCGCTTTATTTGGTTTTCATTTTGATGTCGATGTAAACACCGGCAGGCATTTCCAGTCTGGAGAGAGCCTCTACAGCCTTCTGATTGGGGGAAATGATGTCAATCAGTCTCTTGTGAGTTCTCTGCTCGAACTGCTCTCTGGAATCTTTGTACTTATGAACCGCACGCAGAATGGTAA